>MDTE01064604.1_pt1 | contig 25491 bp, 25 predicted proteins | sample 811231 | NCBI WGS metagenome assembly MDTE01 (sample SAMN05326651, study PRJNA326480) | marine metagenome | isolation source: seawater | place: Indian Ocean: Red Sea | collected 2010
ACCGTTGTTTGCTGCAACATGATTTCACTGAGCAAAACATGATAGGGTTGTATTTTTTGTCCTTTAGCCGCTCGCCACGGAAGCGTCCTGCCATTTAGATCATACCAAGAAAGAAGATCTTTGCGCATTTTGGCTAATATATCGTTGTTTTTGTTCAATACAAATCTCTTCCCTGCTTGTTCATATCTGAACAAATAACTATCTTATTAAAAGCTAAATTATTCCATTTAGCCAATATTTAATTATTAATGCTGACGGACATCTAATGGTTATAAAGAAGCAAAGGGACAGACAGTTAGGCAAGAGAACATCTCGAGGTCCTCAGGCTATCTCCGAGCTAATACCACAAATTAGCAAAAAATTCAGCAATCATAGGGGCTTTTTGCACCCAGAGATCCTTACTTGCTGGCCAGAAATTATAGGGAATAAATTAGCCTTAGACACTACACCAAAACACATACTTTTTAAAAATGGAAAAAGACAAGGTGGAACTTTGTATGTTTCAGCGTCCGGGCCCGCGGCCCTACAACTTCTGCATGACGAGCCAGTAATTCTTCAACGAATTAATAGTTACTTTGGATATGATGCAATAGAAAAAATCTCAATAACGCAACTTGCATCCCGGGATTTATCTTCAAAACTTGAAATATCCAAAGATCAAAATATTCCGGACAAAAACTTAAAAGAAATCGAATCAAGAACTAAAATAATTTCCGATCGAAATTTACGCGATGCACTTAACATGCTGGGGATCGCGCTAAATGCCGATATTCGTAAACAAAAGTTACAAAAGTAGTTTCCATAAAATTTAGTTAACGTGCTTACACGCAAAGCTAGACCAACAACCCCAGTTTACGCTATATATTGTGTTCAGGAGGGAAATATGCCGAATATATGGGTTTATGTTGTGGGTGGTATGGTAGCAATTGGTGCCATAATTTCAGTAAAGAGTATTATAGGCAACGATAGCAATCCCAAAAGTCTCTCATCTCAGCCTACAAAAGCCGAGTTTGTCCCAGAGAAAATTAATGTGCCAAGGCCTGATGCGATATTCAAAAATTTTGATATTGAAAAAGGTGATTTTGCTCTTGGAAAAAACGATGCACCCATAACTGTCATTGAATATTCATCTTTGACTTGCCCCCACTGTGCGGAATTTCACAAGACTACTTTTCCCTTGATAAAAAGAGATTTTATCGAAACCGGAAAGATCAAATATGTCTATCGCGACTTTCCCTTAGACCAGCTTGCGCTATCGGGTTCAATGTTAGCGCGTTGTGCTGGGCGCAATAAATATTTTGCTTTTATCAACATATTATTTTCTAAACAAGCAAACTGGACAAACGACCCGCAACCCTTGTCGGCTTTAGCCCGGATCGCACGGCTCGGTGGCTTAACACAAAAAGACTTTGATGGATGCCTCAAAAACAAATCAATAGCAGATACAATTCTAAAACAACGTTTGGATGGGAATAAGTTATTTGAAATAAATTCGACACCAACCATCATTATCAATGGGCGACGATTTAGCGGCGGATTATCTCCGAAACAATTCCAAGCCGTAATCACCCCTCTACTAAGATAGCTGTGATCAAAAAGTAACAGTCAAGGAATTATGTGGACGTGCAATTTACCAAACTAAAACTTACCGGGTTTAAGTCTTTTGTCGACTCCACTGAACTATGGATTGAACCTGGACTTACAGGCGTGGTTGGACCAAATGGCTGCGGGAAATCAAACCTTGTTGAAGCACTCCGTTGGGTAATGGGAGAGACATCTCCTAAAAATATGCGCGGAGGAGGAATGGAAGATGTAATTTTTGGAGGTACTGATCGCCGCCCTGCTCGTAATATCGCTGAAGTTACCTTATATATGGATAACGCCGACAGAAATGCGCCCGCCCAATATAATATAACTGATGAGATTGAAGTAAATCGTCGGATAGGACGAGGTGACGGGTCAAACTATCGCGTGAATGGCACAGACGTTCGTGCTAAAGACGTACAAACCCTTTTTGCTGATGCCGCATCCGGAGCCAGGTCTACCGCACTAGTTAGCCAAGGGCGCATAGGGGCACTCATCGCTTCTAAACCGACAGATCGACGCAACCTTTTAGAAGAGGCTGCAGGCATCACCGGTTTACATTCTAGAAGACACGAAGCTGAGCTACGTTTGCGTTCAGCCGAAACAAACCTCGAAAGGTTAGATGACGTTTTAGCTGCACTGGAAGAACAACTTAAAACTCTTAACAAGCAAGCAAGGCAAGCTAAACGCTATAAAAATTTAGGTGATCACATCCGCCGTGCTGAAGCCATAGCAATTCATCATCAGTGGATGAAGACAATTTCAGAAAAAAAAATCGCCATCCAAAAGTTATCTAAATCTGAAGAATCTGTTCAAAAACTCACGATGGAAGTCGCTAAAGCTACTTCAGCCCGCGAAAAGGCTGCAAACGAGGTTCCGTCTCTTCGAGAAAAGGAGGCAGCAGAAGCCGCGGCTCTACAACGGCTGATCATCGCACGCACCCAACTTGAGAGAGAAGAATCACGCATAGAGGAAGAGCGTGAGGAACTTGTAAAGCGCATCGCGCAAATTTCAGATGACCAAGACCGTGAGATCAACCTTAAAAAAGAAGCCGAAACAGCAGTCGTGCGTCTTAATAATGAAATTGGTGCGATTGAAGAGCATAAGAATAATCAAGAACAAAACATCGAAACCGCAAATCAATACCTCAATACCGTAAATATAGAGGTGCGAAAACTTGAACAATTTGCTAATGATTATTTGCGGAAGATTACAGAGGATGAATCGCGACAAACGTTTCTAAATCGACAAATTAATGAAGCAAAAACTCGTCAGGCTAAGATGAATCAACGGCTTGAGGAATTCCTAGTAGAACGCCAAAACGCAGAGAAATTTATAAAGGATAATTCCACCGACACCGCATTGGCGTATAAAATAGACAATCTGCGAAAAGAATTAGATTTAGCAATTTCAACACTGGACAAATGTGAACAGATTCGTATCGATTCTTTAAAAGCAGAGAGTGTTATACGCAGGCAGGTTCAAGACGCTGAGACGAGTTATAATAAGTTGATAGCTGAAGAGGACGCTCTTAAGGATTTGCTGACAATTGGCGACCCATTATTGTGGCCCCCTTTGATAGATTCTCTGAATGTAGATAGTGGCTATGAGCTAGCCTTATCGGCTGCATTGGGAGATGATTTAAATGCACCCTTAAATCAAGAAGCTCCTATACATTGGAAAACTCTCACCCCGTTTTCTTCATTACCACCCCTGCCCAATGGTTTGAGACCTCTATCATCTGTGATCGATGCACCTAACCAATTGAGTCGCAGACTCTCTCAGGTCGGCATTGTAGAAGATGAAGAGGAGGGAAACCGATTAGCAGGAGAACTATCTCAAGGTCAAAGATTAGTCAGCCCCAAAGGCGGTTTATGGAGGTGGGATGGATTCACTATTGTCGGGGGAACCAGTAAAAGCTCCGCTGTCAGATTAACCCAGCGAAATCGTTTGAAAAATCTAAGATCCAAAATCATTGAATCTCAGGATATATTAAATCAAGCAAAAAAAGAATTTGAAAAAATCTCATCTGAATCCAAAGTTGCTATTGCTAACGAAAAGATTGGAAGGAATTCTCTGAGAGAAGCAGAGGGAGCGTATCATGAAGCTCGCGAGAAAGAAGCTATTAGCAACCGTACACTTTCTGAGGCAAGATTAAAAATTATTTCTTCCAAGGAAAATTCTGAAGCATTACTAGCTGACCTTCATGAAGTGAACGTTTCAATCCAACGGGCTAACGATGAGCTGCTAAATATTAAAAGTATCGAAGAACGGCGTACAAAATCTAATGAGTTGCGCAAAAAACTGATTGAGGCCCGCAGTTTAGCATCCGAGAAGCAGAGTAACTATGATCGTATAATTGGAGAGGATGCTTCCAGAAAACAGCGCCTAGAAGACATGATAGAGAGTAAAAATTCATGGCTAAGCCGAATAGTTAATGCCGAAGAACAGCTTAGTGCCCTTGAGGGGAGAATGAATTCAACAGAATCTGTTATGGAAAATCTGAGACTAAAACCAAAAGAAATTTCCATCCAACGAACTGGACTACTGCAAAAAATTAAAGAAGCAGAGGATGCCCGAACAAATGCAGCGAATAATTTGTCTCAAGGCGAGCAGAATTTATCTGTCGCCAGCAAAATTTTGAGAGAAGTCGAGGTCAATTTAGGCGAAAAACGCGAAGACCGTGTCAGGTGTGAAGCTTCAAAGGAACAAATTGATCAGGCTTTGGAAGTGATCTTTGAACGAGCCAAAGAACGCATTATGTGCGAGCCAGATAATGCTTTATCAGAAGCAGGAGTTCTAGATGACGAAAAACTTCCCACACTTGACCAGGTGGAGACCAGAGTAGAACGCTTAAAACGTGAGCGTGATAATATGGGTGCCATCAATTTACGTGCGGAACAGGAAGCAACTGAATTAAATGAGCGTATTCAAGTGATGGTTTCTGAGCGTGAGGACCTCGTTTCAGCAATTTCAAGACTTCGTCAAGGAATAACAAACCTCAACCGAGAGGGACGCACCCGCCTCTTAGATGCATTTAAAAAAGTAAACAATCATTTCACCAAACTCTTCACTAGCTTATTTGGCGGTGGCAAAGCATATCTATCTTTGACAGAAGCGGAGTACCCACTTGAAGCCGGACTAGAAATAATGGCGAGTCCGCCTGGTAAAAAGATGCAGACCCTATCTCTTCTATCAGGTGGTGAACAAGCTTTAACGGCTATAGCATTACTTTTTGCTGTGTTTTTAACTAACCCTGCCCCAATTTGCGTTCTTGACGAGGTCGATGCCCCTCTCGATGATGCAAATGTGGAAAGGTTTTGTCAGTTAATCCAAGAGATATCGGACCAAACAAATACTAGATTCTTACTCGTCACTCATCATCGGTTGACCATGGCTAGAATGGATAGATTGTTTGGTGTTACGATGAGCGAACGTGGTGTATCCCAACTAGTTTCCGTTGATCTGCAAGCAGCAGAGCAACTTCGTGAAAATGCATAGTTTTTTTAATACAAGGCCAAAATTTAACATTATTTATCATTGACTTAGGTTTCCTTTTTTGAGCCTTGACAGGGTAAAAGGTCCACCCTAAGGTGCCACCGCCTTGAAGGGTGAATTCGAAATGCCAATTGACGCGAGAGGCTTGGCTAGGCATGACCGAGCGAGATAAATCCTTACCAATAGAGGATATTGATGCCCGGCTTAAGCGGGCGCGTCGGACGACTGAAAAGTCAGCGGTTGGATCCTCTAAAAGGCGAGACCGCCATGGTCTTGGTTTAGCGATGAGGTTGGGTGTTGAAATTGTTTCAGCGTTGGTTATTGGGGTTAGCATTGGTCTTTTGATAGATTACTGGCTGGACACGAAACCATGGTTTATGCTGCTATTTTTTTTGTTTGGCTCCGTTGCAGGTTTTGTTAATGTATATCGAGTTACTGCCGGGGTTGGACAGAGTATAGGTTACAAACGAAAAGATAAAGACGATGGTTCAGGCGACGCGCGTTAAGTTTAAGAGAGGTTACATTGGCAACTGAAGGCCACAGCCCACTGGCGCAATTTGAAATTAAAACTCTAATTCCGCTCAAATTGAGTGATTTTGATGTTTCGTACACAAATTCTGCGCTCTTCATGTCACTAACCTTAATTTTCGTGATATTATTTTTGGTTTTAGGTGTTCGCCGACGAGCCATTGTACCAGGCCGGTGGCAGTCTATGGCAGAAATTTCATATGAATTTGTAGCTAATTTATTGCGCGACACCGTGGGTAATGAGGGACGTAAATATTTTCCTTTTGTATTTACATTATTTATGTTCATTCTTTTCGGCAATATGTTGGGAATGATACCCTATAGTTTTACATTCACCAGTCATATTATTGTTACTTTCGCGATGGCATTAATTGTTTTTATTGGTGTAACAATATTGGGTTTTTTAAAACATGGATTCCATTTTTTCAGTTTCTTTGTTCCGCCAGGAGTTTCCATTGTTTTATGGCCATTAATGATTCCTATCGAGATTATTTCATATTTATCGCGGCCAATTAGCCTAGCAGTGCGCTTATTCGCTAATTTAACTGCCGGGCATACAATGTTAAAAGTATTTGCCGGGTTTGTCGTCAGTTTGGGAGTCGTAGGAGGCGTTTTGCCCTTCGCATTCGTTGTAGCGCTTACTGGTTTAGAATTACTTATTGCTTTTTTACAGGCTTATGTTTTCACAATTTTGACCTGTTTTTACATTAACGATGCCATACATTTACATTAACTAATATCAAAGAAAGGAATAATATAATGGAAGCTGCTGCCGCTAAGTTAATTGGTGCTGGCCTTGCCGCAATTGGGGTAATAGGAGCCGGGATAGGGATTGGTAATATATTTGCAGCGTTTATCTCTTCAGTGGCGCGTAATCCTGCTGCTGCCGATAATGTTACCGCTATGACTTGGATCGGTTTTGCTTTGGTTGAGGCTATAGCACTCTACGCCCTAGTAGTGGCTTTACTCCTGCTGTTCGTATTCTGATCTTCGCAAATAGAACAAGCAAATTTGTAATAAAAAGCTTTAATTCATTCCGCAATTAGACCCCAGCACATTTACACCCCAATTATTTTGGTTCGTAATCACATTTGTCCTGTTATATTTGGCCATGTGGAGGATCATTATTCCTAGTATCGGTGAAATCCTACAAAACCGTCAAATACGTATTGACAATGATCTCCAAAAAGCAGAACAACTAAAAAAGGAAGCTGAAATAGTTCGTGAAACATATGAAAAATTAGTTTCGGATGGTCGACAAGCTGCTCAGGATACAATTCGTTCAGCTACTGAAAAAATGCGACTAGAAGTAGCCGAAAAGCATGAAGCATTAACCGAAAAGCTTTTGAGCCAAGCTGAAAAAGCAGAAGAGCATATCAACTCTGCCAAAAATAAGGCTTTAGATGAAATTCAATTAATCGCAGTGGAAATCACGCAAGTTGCGGCTACCCGTTTAATTGGTAAACCAATATCAGAAGTTGAAGCTAAAACAGCTGTTTCATCAGTTCTTGAAAACGGAAAAATTAGTTGATGTCTACTATTCAATCACCAGATTTTTGGGTAGCGATTGGTTTCTTACTCCTGATCGGCCTTATTTTGAAACCAGCTTGGCGCTTCATCAAAGACAGCCTTGATGTCCGTGCAAAAAAAATAGAGGAAAGCTTGAACGAAGCGGCGAGCTTACGCGAAGAAGTTCAACATTTACTCGCTGATTATCAAAGGAAACAACGTGATGCAGCGCGTGAGGTAGATCAAATGCTTGCGGATGCTACGAACGAAGCCGAACGCCTTTGCCAAGTCGAAGCAGAAAAATTAATGCAAAGTTTGCAACGACGTGAGGAGTTAGCAGAGGATAAAATTTCTCAAGCGGAAGCAGATGCCATTCAAGAGGTTCGTAACAAGGCAGTCGAAACTTCTATTTTGGCAACACAACGTATCCTAGAAAAACAACTCGACCAAAAAACGGCAGCTACATTGCTTGACCAATCTATCAAAGAATTACCGACTAAGCTGCATTAAAGATACAATATTGATTTATTTATCTTCGTAAATTTTGGTTCATTTGTTGCCGGTTATATTTTAATTGATTCGGTGTTAATTGAATTCCAATATAGATTGAATAGTCTTTCGCATCATATTTAGTTGAGATCGGCACTTTTATCTCAACCCTATCTATCAACTTCATGCGGTTTTTATTGCCCTTAAACATGACATTAATTGGAAAAATCTTTTTGCCACTGGGAGAAGGATGAAATTTTGGTATAGCTACAAAATAATCAAAACTGACGGATTGGTTTTTGTTAGCGGGGCCACGGCTAACATCAAAGACTATTCTAAGTGATAAATTTACCCCCGTGCGTTTTTTATTAAATCCACACTGCCCTTTGAAATTAATTATAGAAATATCAGAGATGATATCGATTATATCCATCCCTTTTTTTGAATCAAACACAGTCAAAGTATTTGCGTCTTTAAGCAAAAATATTTTCGGACAAGGCGGCATAGGTTGCCTATTTGAAGAAAAAGAGCCACAACCCATTAACGTTAGAAGACAAATACCAGCTAAGCATGCTCCAAGTGACCCTTGAGAATTGAAAACCCTAAAAAATTTATATTCGGTAAGTTTCACTTTAATTGATAACACCTACAAATCATTATGTGTCCTATCACAGAATGGGTGTGCATTACTATTAACACAAGAACACCATTAATATTCAGATACTCGAGTTACAACAATCACAATGGCCTCATTCTTGTTTGTTACCAGGTTTTTCAAATTCGACTCTTATCATATTGAAGAAAATTAATCCCGAGTTTACATCAGATGAAATTTTTAACTAGTCAGATTCTAGCGGAGGTGTTGAGTTTTCTCAACCAAGGCAACATATTATGATGGTTGTCTTATCGAAAGACTTGGCAGGAATATGTTTAAAAGAAACCTAACGATTCAACTTGCAAGCCCGAGAGGCTTTTGTGCTGGTGTTGACCGAGCAATTTCTATTGTTGAAAAGGCATTAGAAAAATTCGGAAAACCGGTATATGTCCGACACGAAATAGTTCACAATAAATATGTAGTGCAAGAATTATGCGATAAAGGGGCCATCTTTGTTGAACAGTTAGATGAAGTACCGGATGATTCTTTAGTCATTTTTTCTGCGCATGGTGTGCCAAAATCAGTGCCTGCGGCTGCTCAAAAACGAGGTCTAACTTATCTAGATGCCACTTGCCCTCTTGTAACCAAAGTTCACGTTGATGCTGCACGTCATAAAAAGGAGGGCCGCACAGTGCTGTTAATAGGGCATTCTGGTCATCCGGAGGTTGTTGGTACTTTAGGTCAATTCCCAAAAGGCGAAATGCTATTAATTGAAAATATAGGGCAGGCAAAATCTGTGAAAGTCGAAAACCCCGACAATCTTTCCTATGTAACACAAACTACATTATCTTTGGATGATACGGCAGATATTATAAATGTCCTTAAGGAGCGCTTCCCAACTATTGAGTCCCCTAGGACAGAAGATATTTGTTATGCCACAACTAATCGGCAGGCTGCCGTAAAGGCTTTAACTCAAACCTGTGATGCCATTGTTGTAATGGGAGCCGTTAATTCATCAAATTCAAATCGTTTAAAAGAAGTATCACAAGCCTCAGGTTGTTCTAAATCAATCCTTATTGATAGAGCAGAAGAACTTGACATTGGTTGGTTATGTGGAGTGTACACTTTGGGAATAACTGCTGGTGCTTCTGCTCCAGAAATCTTAGTACAGGAATTGATTACAAGGCTAAAAACTAACTTTAATGTAAATATAGAAGAGGTTTTCGTGACATCTGAAGATATTGACTTCAGTTTGCCTCGTGCTCTCATTGACTGAAAACAAAATTTTATTAACTAGACAAATTTAATGGCTGTTTATACCGAAGTTCCAATTAGCGCTCTAGAACAATTCGTTAGAGAATATGATATTGGAAAAATTGTTCACTTGGAAGGTATAGAAGAAGGCGTAGAGAATTCTAACTTTCTTTTAAAAACAAATAGAGACACCTACATCCTGACTATTTATGAAAAACGAGTGGACAGTATGGACCTACCATTTTTTCTTGGCTTAATGGATCATCTTGCGAATAAAGGCTTCCCTTGCCCCACACCCCTTCATGGATTTGACGGCAAGGCTCTGAGGACCTTATGTAACAAACCAGCTGCATTAATTACTTTCGTTACCGGATCTGGACCAAAAATTATCACCCGTGATCACTGTTATTCCGTAGGTAAAATTGCTGGCAAAATACATACAGCAGCAAAAGACTTTAAAATGAGCAGGAATAATACCCTGGATAGGCTAGGGTGGCGAAAACTATTTGAATTAACTAAGGAACATGCCAACGACTTTTATGAAGGTATCGTAGAAGAAATCGAGGACGAATTAAATTTCCTCGATCAAAATTGGCCAAAAACACTACCGGTCGGAATCATTCATGCTGACTTATTTCCTGATAATGTATTTTTTGAGAAGAAAACACTCAGCGGTGTTATTGACTTTTATTTTGCCTGCAATGATTTTATGGCTTACGAAATTGCTACCTGCATAAACGCGTGGTGTTTTGAAAACGATGGTGGTTTAAATTCTGGAAAGGTGTCTAGTCTTCTCGAAGGATATAAATCTATCCGAACACTAGAGGAGGCGGAATTAAAGCACCTTTTACTTCTTGCGCGCGGCAGTGCTTTACGATTTTTATTAACTCGTCTTTATGACTTCCTAAACCATCCTAAAGGTGCGCTTGTCAAACCCAAAGACCCATTGGAATATCTTGAACGGCTTCGATATCATAAAGAATCTGACCAAATTCTATGTTAATATTTTTTTTGGATAGGTTGACTTCATAAGATGAATAAAAAAGCTCGAGTCAACAAAAATTTTCCGTGCGTAAAAATTTTTACGGATGGTGCATGCAGTGGTAACCCTGGCCCCGGTGGATGGGGAGCTATCTTGCGATGGAAAAATGAGGAAAGAGAAATCTGGGGTGGAGAGCCCAATACTACTAATAACCGGATGGAGTTATTAGCAGCTATTAAAGCGCTGGATAAATTGAATTATCCAACACAAGTTTACATTTATACTGATAGTAAATATGTAAAAGAGGGCATAACTAATTGGATAAAATCTTGGAAAAAAAGGAACTGGAAAACAGCATCAAAAAAACCTGTTAAAAATGTGGATCTATGGAAGACATTGGACGAGTTGGATGCCAAACACGATATAACTTGGCACTGGGTAAAAGGACATGCTGGTAATGTTGACAATGAAAGAGCCGATGAATTAGCCCGTCAGGGTATTCGAGAAATCCATGAATAGCGACTCCGACACTAGGTCGCCTGACATAATCACTTTTCCTAGCGTCATCTTTGCAGTGTTTTTGATTATTGGGCTGATAACAGATAGAGCTCTTTCCGATATACTTAACATTAGCGGTTACCCAATTAAGTTTGGATTTAGCTTTATTATACTGGGAGTTATTCTTCTCGCTTGGTCTTGGCTTACCTTTGCAACGGCGAAAACCTGCATAGATATCAGGAAATCGACAAAGCAATTGGTTACTATTGGGCCCTATAAATATTCTCGTAATCCAATGTATTTAGCATATGTTTTAATGTATCTAGGAATTTCAATCTTTTTTGGCCACATGGCTACTTTACTTTTACTAATACCCTGTCTGTTTGCCCTTCACTATTTTGCTATCGAAAAAGAAGAAAATTATCTGAAGGCTAGATTTGGGGAACAATACATCACTTATCGTTCAAGGGTGAGACGGTGGTTTTAATTTTGGGCCTGATATCCTCATTGTTTTTTAGCTTTTTTTAGAGCTGATAAAACAGCAGTTTTAGTTAATAGTTCCGGTAAAATAATGCCTTGAGGAGCATTTGGACCAAAAACAATATTAAATGGTATACCATACCGCAGAAATCTGTTTAAAAATGCAGTTATTATTGGATCACTGTTTGTCCAATCGGCTCTCAAGGCAATAACTTTGTTGCGATTTACATAATTACGAATGATTTCCGAGTCTAAAACCAAAACTTTATTAACTTTACAAGTCAAACACCAATCAGCAGTTATATCGATCAAAACAATTCTACCTTCAGCCACTTTTGGTAAAACATTATCTGGATTAAATTTTTTCCAAAATTTTTCTACTACAAATTGAGGCTTTTTCTTATTCTCGTCAATTTCCAATGGGTTAAAAACGACAAGGAACGCGGTAACACTTATAATACCGAAGATCACTTTTCCTGTTATTTTTGATCTGCCCTTTTGAAGTATTAATAAACCGAAAATAATAAATAAAAGTATTGATTTAAATAGGGCAGCTTGGGAACCCATTTGATTATTGATGATGTAAAGCAACCAGACAACCGTAGCTATCAAAGCTAACCCTAATATCTTTCTCAATATGATCATCCATTGACCAGGCTTAGGAAAATAGTGAGCAAGTTTAGGAAAAATTGCGATGATCAAATAAGGTATAGAAAAACCTATGCCTAAAAAGGCAAAAATTACATAAATTTCTAGCGGTCCTCTTGCAAGAGCAAAACCAACTGCCGTTCCTAAAAATGGTGCTGAACACGGTGTAGCGAGGATGGTAGCAAATACACCGGTTATGAAGTTATCTGCCATACTCTGCCGCTGCTTGGCCGGCCCCCAGCTACTAAAAAGAAAGGAAGGCAGTTTAATTTCAAAGATGCCCCACAGATTAGCGGCAAATAGTGTCATCACCACCGCCATGCCACCTAAGAAAATAGGCTGGTGGAATTGAAGGCCCCAACCTACTGTCTGACCAAAAGCTCTTAGTATAACTAATGTTGAGGCTAGCAAGAGAAAAGAGCATATAACTCCAGAAGCTGAGGCCAGAAACCCTTTCCTTATATAATTTAATTCATTGCTGCTATACTTGATGACGGAAAGCATTTTTAATGAAATCACAGGTAAAACGCATGGCATCAAATTTAGAATAAAACCTCCGAGCAACGCTAACACTGCCATATTAAAAATAGTCCAATAAAAAGTATTTGTTGGTTTGGTAACAATTTTGCTCCCATTGATCGGTATTTTTTGCTCTATCGGACCGTTGATATCGCCAATAAATGTCAGCGTGACTTTTTTTCCATTTAGATTATTTAATTTTTTGTTTTCTTTCTCATTTATTGCAGAAATTATACGCACGTGGAATATCACTTTACCGTTTGGCTTTCTTTGTATTAGCTTAGGACTTCCCAATTGAACTCTTGGGGGGGGCTCAACAATAAGGCTGGGTAAACCTAAAATTTTTGTTTCCACACGCAAACTTTGGTTTCCTGGCGGACCAAATAATAAAACTGAGGTATCTGCGGCGTTTCTTGCGCTTGGGCTCTTCGGTACACGTTTTTGAAACTTGTTGATGAGGCTCTCTTCTTTGGAGGAGTTCGCCAGCCCAGGAAGCAAATTCAGTCTTAAATTAGCGACGTAAGGAATACAAATTTTATTACAAGTTAGATAACTAACTTTTGCCCTTATTATTATGCCCCGTTTAGACTCTGAAGAAAGTAAATCTAAAGGAAAAACAACTTCATTTTTATATCCCAGCGTTTCCATACCGAGCACTCTAAATCGAGTCGGAGCGGGCCATTTCATTCTAACTTCTTTAAGATTTTGTGAGCCACTCCAATCAATTCTGGGTGGATAACCGGCGTCGCCCGGCGACCTCCAATAGATTTTCCAGCCGGGTTTCATTTTAAAGTGAAGACCAAGCCTCAGGTCTTGTGAATTTCCTACCGCGTTAGTATTAGAAAGTAGGCGAACCGCCCCTTGTTCCGTAGACCACCAGGGACTAGCAGCAGCATTTAACGCTTCTGCTAGATATAGCGACCCAATAAACACTATAAAAACAGTGAGGGAATGAGGTGATAAAATCTTTTTATTTTTTATCAAAGCAAATTCTTAAAAATTTTATAAATATATAATTACATAGTTATTTTTCTACAAGATATGTATAAAATGTGATGTCCTTTACAAAAACAACAATACTATCTGACTAGACTATGGAATTGTAACGATGGAAAATCCAGATCTTATTAATACTTCTGAATATTTGACGGGTAATCTTTTACTAGCCATGCCGCAGATGCGTGATGAACGGTTTATTCGTTCAGTCATTTTTATTTGTGCGCATACTTCAGACGGTGCAATGGGCCTAGTAATTAACAAGATTGTTGATAGTGTCAGCTTTCCCGAATTACTAGATCAATTGAATATAAGTACTGATTCTGCTGATCAACAAATAAGAGTTCATTTTGGTGGGCCCGTAGAAACTGGACGTGGGTTTGTGCTCCACTCCGCTGATTATATCAAGGAGGCGACATTAGTAATAAATGACGAAGTTGCATTAACCGCTACTATCGACATTCTAAAATCCCTAGCTGATGGCAAGGGACCGGAAAGAAGTATCCTAACTTTAGGGTATGCTGGTTGGGCACCAGGTCAACTTGACCAAGAAATACACGAGAATGGTTGGCTTAGCCTTCCAGCAGACAACACTTTGGTATTTGACAACAAACCCGAAAATATTTGGGAAAATGCTATGAAAAAAATAGGAATAGATTTCAATATGTTATCTGGGCAGTCTGGCCACGCTTAAAATAATGTTGTTGAACAAGTACTGTTTCAATAACTAGCTACAAACCTTTTACTACCAAAATTCTGTCAAAATTTTTCTTATTCTTCGGGCATTATTTGAAAGCAGTTTTACGGATATAAGACTTAACGGCTTCGATATTATTTGGCAAAACATCGAAAAATTCGGGACGATCAAGCAAATCAGATAGATGGTCAGGTAGCTCTGGTTTAATTTTAATTGCGTTCTGAACAGCATCAGGAAACTTTGCCGGATGCGCAGTGGATAATGCAACAATCGGAACTTTTTCTTTAGAACAGTTTGTCGCGGCATGAACTCCTGTAGCTGTGTGCGGGTCCACAATAAGACCGGTGGCTTCGTAGGTTTCTAATATTTGATTTTTGATTCCGTTATTATTAAGGCTGCAAGAAGCGAATATTTTCTTCGCCTTCTTCAGTACACCAGAGGTAACGACCATTTTCCCACTTTTTTTAAATTCATCCATCTTTTGTTTCACCATTGGCCCATCGCCTTCATAAAGATCGAACAATAATCTTTCAAAGTTACTAGACACTTGAATATCCATGGCAGGACTCAGCGTGGGTATTACCTCTTTTATTTGCATTTCACCATTTTTCATAAAACGGGATAAAATATCGTTGGTATTTGTAGCGATAATTAATTTTTCTATTGGTAATCCCATTTTAGTAGCAACATAACCGGCAAAAATATCACCGAAATTTCCGGTTGGTACCGAATATGCAATACCTCTTCCCGGAGCCCCTAGTTTTAAAGAAGAAGCGAAATAATAAACCACCTGAACCATAATTCGAGCCCAATTAATTGAATTTACAGCAGACAGATTTTGCTCAGCTCGGAACGTAGGGTCATTAAACATTTGTTTAACAAGCTCCTGACAATCATCAAAAGTACCTTCTATCGCAATATTATGCACATTATCCTCTTTGACGGTTGTCATTTGACGACGTTGAATATCTGAAACGCGACCTTTCGGATGCAAAATAAATATTTCTATAGCCTCACGTTTAAGGCATGCCTCTATTGCGGCAGAGCCTGTATCACCAGACGTAGCAGCGACTATTGTTATTCGTTGTCTCCGCTTTAACAATATACAGTCAAACAACCTAGCTAAAACTTGAAGGGCAAAGTCTTTAAAGGCCAGGGTTGGACCATGAAATAATTCCAAAATAAATACATTTTCATCCAATTTTATAATTGGAGCGATTTCAGGGTGTGCAAAATTTTTATATGAATTATTAATTAGGCCTTTAAGTGCGTCAGGATTGATAGCACCATCAACAAATGGTTCTAAAACCTTGTAAGCCAGATCTACATAGTTTAACCCACGCATCGCTTCTATTTGGCCACTAGAAAAATAGGGATATTCTTCAGGGACGTAAAGTCCTCCATCTACGGCAAGACCAGCAAGAACGACATCCTCAAATTCGAGTACAGGGGCAGAGCCACGAGTGCTTACATAGCGCAATTTTTTCTCCTTTCTAAAACTTATTTAGTACCAGAATACTATAGACTAGGAATACTTTTGGCCAACTAACTGAGGAACAATCCATGGTACATAAGAAAAAACGCTACTTTCCCCACTTTTAAATTATGGCTTCTCAGAAATTACTAATTTAAAAAAACCGATATCTTTATGACCCTACCCTAACTCATTATATATGTGCTTGAATGGGATAGATTATTCGCTTTATGTGTAAGAGAAAATTTATGAAAACCAATGAAAATATAAATAGCAGTACTGAGCACCTAAATAAAGAGGGCGAAGCTGCTTGGCCAATTGAAGAATTACAAATTCAATCCTGGACCGATAAATATTTTGCGCATACAAAAAAAACTGTTGCGGAATTTGGTGACTCAATTGTGACTTATGCTCTTTTCATGCGCCGGCCAGTAATATCGGCGCCGAGACTTGCGTTGAATTGGCTAACTTCGGTTTCCAAGGAACGCCTTACCAATTTTGAGATTGAACTCAAGTACCAAGAGGGTGATTGGGTTGGCGCAGGCGAACCTATCGCTTACATCACTGGCCAACTATCTGAACTAGTAGATCTTGAAACTTTATTATTACAGAACCTCGGCCCCGCTTGCGTAGCCGCTTACAATGCTTATTCAATGTGTTCGGACCTACCAAATGTTGCATTTTTGGCAATGGATGCCCGCCACTGTGCTGGTACGAATATGGCGGAAATGATGGCCTATGCAGCGTCTGTAGGTTCCTCTAAAGCACAAAAACAAAATGGTGCATTAGGATTTATAGGTAATGCTACAGATGCCACCGCCCATTATTTTGGTCAAGAGAAAGGGAGGGGTACAATGCCTCATGCCTTCATTGGCTATGCGGGTAGCACACTTCGAGCTGCTGAAATGTTTCAACAGACATTCCCTGATTTACCGATGACTGTTCTTGTTGACTATTTTGGAAACGAAATTTCTGATAGCTTACAAGTCTGTGAGAAATTCCCAGAACTTGTGGAACAAGGTTTATTATCGTTTAGGCTTGATACTCCCGGAAGCCGTTATATTGAGAAATTAGATCCCGCAGCTTCTTATGCAGTTTTGGATCGGCACGTTCCAGAAGTTGTGCGCGGTTACAGATCCGAGACGCAACTTTCTTATCTAGTAGGACCAGGTGTATCCGCTGCAGCAGTTTGGCGGCTTAGAGAAGCATTAGACAGTGAGGGATATCAAAGAGCAAAAATAGTAGCCTCAAGCGGCTTTGGTCCAGATAAATGCCATTTGTTCTCTGAGGCTAAAGCCCCCGTTGATGTTATTGGAACTGGCAGTTATCTGCCGACAACTTGGAGTGAAACTTATGCCACTGCAGATATAATTGAGTATGATGGTAAGCCTCGTGTCAAGTTGGGCCGAGAGTTTCTGCTTCGTCGTTAGGTTTTTTCCGGCTTTCAGCCTCCTTATGCAAAACATAATAGGAGCTTGTAAAAATCATTCCTGCTCCAAGCCAAGTCCATGATGATGGTAATTCACTAAAAAATATGAAAGCAAATAATACACTGGCGGGCAAACGTACAAAATTAAAAGGCTGTACAATACGTGCATCCGCCGCCCGCACGGAGTAGGCATGGAATAAACCTGCTAAAAGCTGCAAAGTCCCAAGGGCGAAGATCATTGGAAGATCTGAAAACAAAGGCATTTTCCAGAAATATAATGCCGGCCCAAGGGCTAATGGTAGGGCCAATAGTTGGCCATAAAATGTAATTTGGGCTGGAGTATCGGTTTTTGATAATGCTTTAATACAAATATTTGTCCCTGCATATGTCACCGCGGTAACTAATACGGCAATTGCAGCTAAACTTATGGCTATTACGCCAGGACGCAATATAACCAAAGCACCGATAAAAGCGATTCCGCATGCTGCCCAAGCCTCAATGCCAGCTTTTTCACTTAAAAGAAAAACAGCCATAACAATTGTGATGATGGGTACTAAAAACAATAACGCGTAGACCTCTCCAATCGGCATACGTGCTAAAGCAAAAAACACACAGACCATACCAGTATAGCTAAGAGCTGTTCGCAAAACATAAAGTGGGAACCTAGTTGTAGAGAGTTTACCCCTCTTTGCAGTTTTTAACATCCAAGGGGACAGGAGTAGCAAACCGATCGCGCTTCTAAAAAATACTAGTTGAAAAGTGTTGTAGGTTTGAGAAAGTTCTCTAATGCAGGAGGCCGAAATAGCTATCATAATTGAGGCGGCACACATCCAAAGTGCGCCCTTTACCGCGTTCCGATTATCTAAAACCTCGCTCACTAACGGTACCTTTGCCTCCAATAAACTATCGAAAGAATTAAAAGCCCGAAAGCCAAACCAAACCAAGTCCATACATATTGAAGATGGTTATTAATCGGCATTTTCGTTCCCACTCCTCCGATAGGAAACTTATTACTTTTCTTTTTCTTATTAATTGAAATCCAATAAGATGGAACATTCTTAAGGTGAAGTTTATTTGCTATTGCAGCAGTATCAACCCGGAACCACTGATTTTTTTCTGGGATGTTTACCGGATCAAAATAATTCCTTTTACGCGGCCAATTAATAACACCCACCACAGCGCTTTTGTTGTTTCTTTTTTCAATCTTCGCTTCAAGGTTATTTCGAAAGGAAAGTGGAACCCATCCTCGATTGATTAAGATTATGTCTCCTGTCTCCAGTTGAAAAGGTGTCACAACATGCCAACCGGCATTTCCTCGATAAGGTTTTGGTCCAACAAATATTTGTAATCTATGCAAATATTTACCAATCACCTGAACGCGTCTAAATTTTTTTGGTTTGACAGTTGGCAAGTCTGCAAGAGCTATTGGTGTCCGTTTTAATTCTGCTTGGTACTTTGAGATTAGGCCTTCTTTCCATTCAAGGCGATGGGCTTGCCAAGTCCCTAGGCTTATAAGAATTATAAATACAGAAGTCGCAACTATTACTAGACTTTTACTTATTTTTCTCTGTTCTTCCAAAGCCTTAGGACCAGTTATCATAATTCCAACACAGATTTTTTAAATGATTGATAATCAACAAAACCTTAATCTGCCAGAGAGGCAGAGAGAAAAAACAAACAGTAATAGATTGATTAAATAAGGAACCACTGAAACATAAACCAGAAGCCCCATACATAAGAATTATGTGAAGGGGTCAGTACAAATTTAGGCTAAAATAAAGAAAACTACAGGTATTTATCTGGCTGCAATAAAGCTCTTCTTCACCGCAGAAACGGCCTTGATTGATATTCTAATAGCTGCATTTGCACATAAGACAATCAAAGTTTCTTCAACATCCTACATTTAACCAAATTATTAGTCGTAAAAAAAACCTAAACCATTCTCATAGATTCTAAATTGTAATTGCGTTGCCTGCGCCCCACCAATATATGCAACAAAATAAAAATAGCCATACAACGTCAACAAAATGCCAGTACCACGCTGCAGCCTCAAAACCAAAATGATGATCTGACTTAAAGTGATCTTTATATGTTCTATAGAAACAAACAATTAAAAAAGTTGTCCCCACAATGACATGAAAGCCATGAAAACCAGTAGCCATAAAGAAAACCGTTGGGTAAATTCCCCCCTTACCCGGACTGCCCTCCTCAAAAGCGAAACTAAAAGCAGCATGAGAATACTCATAACCCTGAACACCGGTAAAAATAAGTCCTAGGAAAATAGTCAGACCTAAACCCTGCAAAACATGCTCTTTATTGCCTTCAATTAAAGCGTGATGAGCCCAGGTAAGTGTCACTCCCGAAGTCAAAAGAATAAGAGTATTAAGAAAAGGTAGGCTCCAAGGATCAAAGACAATAATTCCAGGGGGAGGCCATATTCCATTGATAGTTTCTGGTGGAAACAAACTTGCATTAAAGAAGGCCCAGAACCAAGCAACAAAGAACATCACCTCTGAAGCAATGAACAATGCCATCCCATAACGCATACCAATTTGTACTGGTATGGAATGGTGCCCCTGAAACGTAGCTTCCAAGGTAACGTCTCGAAACCAGAAAAACATAGTAAGAGCAACGCCAAGAAATCCCAGCGCTAATAACCAAGAGCCTCCACCATGCATGTAAATGACGGTGCCAATAGCAAGTAAACCAGCACTAAGTGCCCCAACAATAGGCCAAGGGCTCGGATCGACGAGGTGCCAAGGGTGTTTATGTTCTGAGCCGTGCCCGTCAACTGAATCAGCGGTTAAATTCATTTTAGTACTCTTCCCTTAGTTAATTTATCATATCCGTTTACTTTTTTCACAACTAAATTAGCTGTATTATGCTCTTTTTTTTTTACGGATTTAAAGAAAGTATATGACAAGGTGATGGTCTTAACATCATTCAAGCCGATATCTTCGTCGATAGCCGGATCAATATGAAACTGGACCGGAAATTCAACTGTTTGCCCTGCCTTTAAAATTTGTTCCGTAAAACAAAAACATTCAACCTTATTGAAATATTTTCCCGCCTTATTGGGCACAACGTTAAAAGTTGCTGTACCTACTACATCATAATTCACAAGAGACTTCGCTCGGTAATAGGCTAAAACTGGCTCTCCTACCCGCACGGAAACCTTATTTTGCACCGGCCTAAAACTCCAAGGTAAATCAGTATTTATATCGGCGTTAAACCTCACGGTAACCTTGCGACCCAAAACCTTATCTGGATTACCTGCAGCAACCTGAGTTGTTCCTCCATAGCCAGTCACTTTGCAAAATAATTCATAAAGAGGAACCGAATATGCCGTTAAAGTGAACATACAAGCTAAAATACAAAAAATCCCGAATACCGTAGTTGTTTTACCTTTTCGAATCATGTACCTGATCCCATCCTAACGACCGAGATCACATAAAATAAAATTACCATACCAATAAGTACAATTAGTAATGCACGGTTGCGCCTTTTTTGCCGAAGACCTTGATTTTCCTTTTTGTCCATAGTCATAAACCATTGATCACGCACTAAAAACCTACGGCTTTATCTAGTACTAAAGTTGTAAATATGAGAAATAAATAAAGTATTGAAAAAACAAATGTGAGGCGCGCATATTTTTCACTTGAATCACGATAAATTGCTAACGTTAAAGAAACAAAAACTAACCCCAAAAATGCGGCGATAAAACCATAAAACCAGCTAGACATGCCCGATAAAGTGGGCGCCAATGTAATAGGCACTAATAGCACCGTATAAAGTATAATTTGCCGTTTAGTCTCCCGTTCACCAGCAACTACCGGCATCATAGGAACGCCTGCTTTTTCATAATCACCACGCCGATATAGTGCCAAAGCCCAAAAATGAGGAGGGGTCCACATGAAAATAATAGCAAACAGAATGATCGAGCTTAAAGTAATATCACCGGTCACCGCTGACCAACCTACCATGGGAGGGAAAGCGCCCGCTGCTCCACCAATGACGATGTTTTGGGGAGTACGCCGTTTTAGCCATATCGTATAAACAAAAACATAAAAGCAAATAGTGAACGCTAACAACGCTGCTGCAGCCCATTCTACAGCTAAACCCATAACCATTACGGACCACGCTCCCAATGCAACCCCAAAACCAAGTGCCGCGCCGGGCTGTATCCTTCCATTTGGAATTGGTCGCGCTGCAGTACGATCCATGACAGCGTCAATATCTCTATCATACCACATATTAATGGCCCCTGAGGCGCCCGCTCCTACTGCTATGCACAATACCGCCACTATTGCAATGACTGGATGTATACTGCCCGGTGCTAAGTAAAGCCCAGCAAAGGCGGTAAAGACCACCAATGACATGACGCGAGGCTTTAATAATGCAATGTAATCTTCAACGTCACCATCCGCCGATACAGTACCCGATAATGTTATGTTGGTAGACTTTTCAGACACCATTCAATCCTTAACCTACTCTATGCATTATTATTTTACTTTTGGTAATTCATCATATGAATGAAACGGTGGAGGAGATGAGAGGGTCCACTCCAATGTGGTAGCGCCTTCACCCCATGGATTCTCCGCTACTTTTTGACCGGAGGTAAAAGTCTTATACAAAATGTAGAGAAAAACCAATACACCAAAAGCGGAGAGATAAGACCCATATGAGGATATTTGGTTCCAACCAGCATAAGCGTCCGGATAGTCGGGTATTCGCCGCGGCATACCCGCAAGACCTAAAAAATGTTGGGGGAAAAAAACGATATTTACCCCAATAAAAGTAATCCAAAAATGCAACTTTCCTAAAGTTTCGGGGTATTGCCGCCCGCACATTTTTGGCAACCAATAATAGAAGCCTGCAAAGATGGCAAAAACGGCTCCTAAGGAAAGTACGTAGTGGAAATGCGCAACGACATAATAGGTATCATGTAGCGCCGTATCCACACCTGCATTGGCCAGAACGACACCCGTAACGCCTCCAACAGTAAACAAAAATATAAAGCCAATCGACCAGAGCATGGGAGTCTTGAATTCAATAGAGCCACCCCACATAGTTGCAATCCAGCTAAATATTTTTATACCTGTAGGAACAGCGATAACCATCGTTGCGGCCGTAAAATATGCCTTGGTATCAACATCTAAACCTACCGTATACATATGGTGAGCCCAAACGATAAAACCGACAACCCCAATCGACACCATAGCATAGGCCATGCCAAGATATCCAAATACCGGTTTCCTTGAAAATGTCGAGACCACCTGACTAACTATACCAAAGCCCGGTAAAATCAGAATGTAAACCTCAGGGTGACCAAAAAACCAAAATAAGTGCTGAAACAAGATTGGATCACCACCTCCGGCCGGATTAAAAAATGTGGTGCCAAAATTTCTATCTGTTAAGAGCATTGTAATCGCACCAGCCAATACGGGTAAGGATAACAGTAAAAGAAAAGCGGTTACTAAAATTGACCAAACAAATAAGGGCATTTTGTGTAAAGTCATGCCAGGAGTACGCATGTTAAGAATAGTAGTTATAAAATTTGCAGCTCCCAAAATTGAACTTGCTCCAGCTAAATGAAGAGAAAATATTGCAAGATCAACCGCAGGCCCTGGAGTCGTAGCACTCAAAGGCGCATAGAGTGTCCATCCACCGCCTACACCATCGCTACCCGCTGGACCTTCTACAAATGGTGAAGCCAATAACAAAAGAAATGACGGCACCAATAACCAGAAGCTGATATTATTCATTCTCGGGAATGCCATATCCGGAGCGCCAATCATGAGAGGTACAATCCAGTTTCCAAATCCCCCAATCATAGCAGGCATTACCATAAAAAAGATCATAATTAATCCGTGTGCCGTGACCAAGACATTATACATTTGATGATCGCCGCCTAGAATTTGACTGCCCGGCTCAGACAATTCCATTCTGAATAGAACCGACATTCCGGCACCAATTATCCCCGCCACGATGGCAAATATCAGGTACATCGTTCCAATGTCTTTGTGGTTAGTTGAATAAGCAAATCTGCGCCAGCCTGTTGGCGTATGATCGTTATGTTCGTGAGAATTAGTTGAATTACTCATTTCCTATTCACTTTCTTGCTTAACGTGGCGAGTTATTTAATTTAGCGACCTCACGCCGCTTTTGTTTTAATGGCTCTAAGCCAGCTGCCGCCCGCTGTGCGGTCACCCATTTTGCAAATTCCGACTTGGAGACAACCCGCACTTTGATAGGCATAAAACCATGATTTTGTCCGCAAAGTTCAGAACACTGACCGTAGTAGGTCCCCATTTTTTTTACATTAAACCAGGTCTGATTTAGCCTACCAGGAACAGCGTCAATTTTAACTCCAAATGCCGGAACAGCCCAAGCATGCAAAACATCATTAGATGTAACCTGCACGCGAACGTTGGTGTTAACTGGCACAACGACTTCTGCGTCAGTTTCGAGTAACCTTTTTGGGTTGTTTATTTTATTTTCTTTAGCCCATTGTTGTAGATCAGATTCCCCGATCATGTTTGCAACAAAAGAAAAGTTTCCGTGATCCGGATACTCATAACCCCAATTCCACTGATTACCTATAGCTTTGATTGTCATATCCACTTTCGGCAATACATCGGCTTTATACAGTAATTTAAAAGATGGCACGGCAATTACGACTAAAATAATAACAGGAACTATAGTCCAAGCCATTTCGAGCGTGGCATGATGAGTTGTCTTTGATGGTACTGGATTTCTTTTAGCACTAAACTTCCACATGGTATAAAGTAAGAGTGCAAGGACAAATACCGTGATTAGTGTAATGATCACTAAAAGCAGGTCGTGAAAGTCATGCACGTCCTCCATTACGGAAGTCACCGCAGGCTGAAAATCTTTTTGCCAAGGCACCGCTGAAGAAGCTGAAACGCCTGTTATCATCAGTCCACTTGATAAACCTAAAATATTTAAAATCACTGCCGAAATAATCCTATTAAACCTCATCCCTAAATCCCGTTTTCTGTCTGTAAGTTCCAAAACATTATCTTCGTTTTATGCAGTTAATAACAAAATCTTCTAGTTCTAGTCATTTAATTCTGAAATCTTCAATAAAATTTTATGACATACTAACCCAAGCGGAGGGGCTGCTGATACCGTAAGCCGCCAACGCGACCGTATGTCGCAACTGCAATAAAAATAATTTGTTGGTGGTATTTTGCTTAGGTTTTTGGGTAAATTAATAAGCACGAATACTCTGAAAGGATTATCAAGTGACTATCTTAGAAATTACTGACCAAATTTTCTTTAATAAAACCGAAATGGATCAGGCTAGGTTAGAAAGAATTGTAGATGATGTATTAGATAACACCGATGATGGCGAATTATTCATGGAATATCGACAATCAGAAGGTTTATCGTTCGATGATGGACGTTTGCGGAGTGCGTCCTATGATACTACTCAAGGTTTTGGACTAAGAGCAATTTCTGGGGAAGCAGTGGGTTATTCCCATGCTTCAGAGCTTTCAGAGGAAGCTGTCAAGAGGGCTGCAAATACTGTCCGAGCTGTAAAAAGTGGGTATAGTGGTAAATCTGCAGAAGAACCTCGAGGTAGTAACCTATCTCTCTATACGGATATGAACCCATTGGGAGAGGTAAATTTTGAAGATAAGGTGGCTCTGCTTTCAGAAATTGACGCTTACGCGAGGGCAAAAGATCGACGGGTAGCGCAGGTTTCTGCATCAATTTCCGGCGAATGGCAGGTAGTCCAAATAATACGCAAGGGCGGCAAGAGAATGGCAGACATTCGCCCGCTAGTTAGGCTCAACGTATCAATTGTAACTGTTGACGGAGACCGAATGGAAACAGGCAGCCATGGAATGGGTGCGCGCACGGGTTATTCTAAGTTTATTCAACCTGATAGTTGGAAACTACAAGTAGATGAAGCATTACGGCAAGCTATAATTAATCTTGATTCCGTTGACACACCTGCAGGAGAAATGCAGGTAATCTTAGGGCCTGGTTGGCCAGGAATTCTTTTACATGAAGCGATTGGGCACGGACTGGAAGGAGATTTTAATCGAAAAAAAACATCCGCTTTTTCTGAATTATTGGGTAAACGCGTTGCTTCAAAAGGGGTAACTGTAGTTGATGATGGAACATTAAATAATCGTAGAGGGTCTCTTTCGATTGATGATGAAGGGACTCCAACATCTCAAACTGTATTGATTGAAGACGGTATCTTGGTTGGATATATGCAAGACCGCCAAAATGCACAACTTATGAATATGAAGCCCACCGGAAATGGCAGGCGCGA
>MDTE01037651.1_pt1 | contig 25483 bp, 33 predicted proteins | sample 811231 | NCBI WGS metagenome assembly MDTE01 (sample SAMN05326651, study PRJNA326480) | marine metagenome | isolation source: seawater | place: Indian Ocean: Red Sea | collected 2010
CGATCCGTCTTGACGAGTTCGATCCGGCCGACCGTCAGGTCGATAGTCTCGTATCGCCAGGTCTGCAGGATGAGGACCAGTGATGAGACGACCTCGTGAGACGCCGGCTCTACGACCACCAAGATTTTCACGTCGGTGACCGTCGGGTGCGCACCGTTCCGGTAGGTCGAGCCCCAATGCGACTTGTCCTTGCCGTGGAACAGGACGAATCGTCGGTGGGGGTCCTCGGACTCACCTTCGAGTGACTTCAGGTGAAGACCGGATTCGAGCGTGGAGATTAGGCTCATAGTTGCGTAGAGCCTCCGTTGACGCACGCGTGAAAGGGTGTTGTATTGCGAGTACTAATGTGTCGATGAATCAAACAGCCGACAAGGATGAGGCATGAGAGTTGGAATCATCTCCCTGATGCACGAGTCGAACACGTTTGCCGTTACCCCGACCACGATCGAGCTGTTCGAGCGGGACGGCATCCTGTTTGGCGAGCAGATTCGTGAAACGTTCGGTGGTGGGCTGCACCAACTGACGGCGTTTCTCGAGGGGCTGGATGAAGCGGATATCGAACCCGTACAGATTTTCCACGCCGGGACGTCGCCTTCAGGGACGATTACGAAGGAGACGTGCGACACGCTGATTCGGCTGATGTTCGAGGCCGTTGAGGCTGAGGGCAGACTGGATGGCTATCTCGTCTCCCCGCACGGGGCAAACGCGGGGGAGGGCGATGAGTATCGAGACCTGGACGGCCATTGGCTCGAGCGGCTTCGTACGCTTGCGGGTCCGGAGATACCGATCATTTGCGTGATCGACCCGCACGCTAACCTGTCGGAACGGATGGTCGAAACGTGCGATGTAACGATCGCCTACCGCTCGAACCCGCATCTTGATCAGAAGGAGCGTGGTTTCGAAGCAGTCGACCTGATGGTCCGGACGCTGCGAGGGGAAATCCGGCCTGTCCAGCGTGCCGTGCACCCGCCGTTCGGGATCAATATCGAGCGGCAGGGGACGACGCAGTGGCCGTGTCTGCCGATGTATGAACTCGCGAACAAGCAGCTGGAGCAGCCTGGCGTACTGTCGAACTCCGTCGTGCTCGGGTTTCCGTATGGAGATGTTGAGGAGATGGGATCCGCGGCGATCGTGGTGACCGATGATGATCCAGATCTGGCCGAGCGTCTGGCGCAGGAGATCGTCGACTACATGCTCGAGCATCGTGAGGAGTTTGTCGGGGAGTACGTGACCGTGGAGGAAGCGGTCGCGTCAGCGGTCTCGAAGACGGGGCCGATCTGCCTACTGGACATGGGCGACAACGTCGGCGGTGGTTCGGCGGCGGACAGTACGCTGATCGCACACGAGGTCCATCGACGTGGGGACACGACGGCGTTCGTGTGTCTTTACGACCGTGAATCGCAGGAGGCGGCGAGGACTGCCGGCCCGGGAGGGCGGTTGACGCTGTCGATGGGTGGGAAGACTGACGACCGCCACGGGGAGCCGCTCACGGCAGAGGTGACGGTCAAGAGCGTGCACGAGGGTACGTTCGAGGAGAGCGAGATTCGACACGGCGGATACACCCACTTCGACATGGGACCGACGACTGTGGTGACCACGGACACGGGGCTTACGATCAGCCTGACGTCACGACGTACGGTGCCGGTAAGCCTTGGCGTGGTGACGAGTATCGGGTTGGATCCGGCTGACTTTCAAGTTCTCGTGGCGAAGGGTGTTCACGCACCGGTGGCGGCTTATGCGCCTGTGTGTGCCGACCTGATTCGAGTGAACACCGACGGAGCAACGGCGGCGGATATGCGCACCTTCGAGTACAAGTACAGGCAACAACCGATGTTCCCGTTCGAGACGTGATGCACACGTCCAGCAACATCATTGGAGATACGTTGGCCATCCTGCGGGACACATTCGCTGGGCCGACCTATGCCTACCCGGACAGTGGGACCTTCGAGATGCCGAACTGGAAGTTCGAGGATGTGATTTCGGCGGAGCAACTGGTGGCGCACGTGCGAGAGTGGCGGATAGATGGCGTGTCCACGATTGGTGGCTGTTGCGGGTTGAAGCCTGATCATATTCGGGCGTTGGAGGTGTTGGGTTGATTCCAGTAGGCGAAACTGAGCTCGTAGTGAAGGTCACCGTGCGAAGCACGGCGACCAGTGTGTAACGCATCCGAAAAGCGTGGGCAGAGCCCACCAGAAGGAGCTGGTTGTGGGACGAGAGGATATTCTGCGATTCATCGGGAAGGATGACGTGCAGGTCGAGGAGGCGCCGTGGGGGCCGAACGAGTGGATCAGTCGGCCTGGGCTGACGGATGCGGAACACCTGATGCTCGTCCGGGTGAACATGCCGCCGGGCGAAGCGCACGCGTTCCATCGGCATCCGGCGATGGAGGAGATCATCTACGTGATCAGCGGGCAGGCGGAGCAGTGGGTGGACAGGGAGAAGCAGCTGCTTGGGCCCGGGGACTCGGCACATATTCCCGTGGATATGGTGCACGGAACCTACAATGCGGGGGACGACGAGCTCGTGTTCCTGGCCATTCTGTCGCCGGCGGTCTTGGAAGGGCCGGCGCTGGTGGATGTCTCAGAGGAGGAGCCGTGGAAGAGCATTCGGAGTCAACGACCATTGAAAAGTGACTAATGACCAAAGAGTTCAACAGCATTTCCCAATATCCATCAGCCATTCACCATTCTCCATGGGGAGGCCGGGCATATGGCTTTTCTGCCTGATACCATACACGATCTGATTGAAGTCACCAGTCCGGATCTGTCACCGGACGGGAACCGCATTGTCTTTGTGCGCACGGAGACCAACCGATCCGACTGGAGTGTGGAGTCGCGGATCGTTGTGCTGCACGATGGAGACGAACAGATCTATACGGCCGGTCCCAAAGACGGAGGACCGCGGTTCAGCCCGGATGGGGCGTCGATCGCGTTTCTGCGTGGGCAAGAGGATGGGAAGAAGCAGGTCTGGGTGATTCCCACGGCAGGGGGAGAAGCGCGATGCGTGACGGACTTTCCTTCGGGCGTGCAGAGCTATGGCTGGGCACCGGGATCAGACCTCCTGGCGCTCGTGTCACAGGTGGATCCGGATGCACAGGAATCGGACGATGATGTGCCCCGTGGCCAAGTGGTCAGACGAATCCGGTATCGAGATGATGGGGACGGCTGGCGAGGAGATGCCTTCTCTCAACTGTTTATTGCTGATCTGGTAGGCGGAGAGCCCGAGCAGATCACGGATGGCGAGGGTGATCACCTCGCGCCTGTCTGGTCGCCCGATGGGACGAGGATCGCGTATGTGACCGATGCGGTGGAAGGGCGGGACTTCTCAAGGCACTCTGAAGTGCACGTAATGACTTTGGAGACGCGGGAAACGGTGTGCCGATCCGAGGGGATGACACGGGCGGGTTCCGTGGCGTGGTCACACGATGGACATCAACTCGTGGCGGCGGGATCCCACGATCCGGACGTATGGGATCCACGTCAGTCCTGGCTGTATGTGCTGGAGCCTGGACAGCACGCGCGTCCAGTAGCCGGTGACTTCCGCGCTGTCGTGCAGCCGATCCCTGAGGTTTGCTGGACGCGGAGCGACGATCTCGTTTACATCGCTGACCGGGCAGGCGAGTCTTTCGTCTGCAGTGTCCACGAGGACGGGGGGGACGAGGAGGTGATCACGGGCGGTGACCTGACTCTGACGTCGCTCTGTGTGCGTGAAGGGAAAGGCGTGGCGATCGCGTCCTCGATGGGCCGGCCGGCTGACATCTATGAGCTGAACCTGGTTGGTGGCTCCGGTGGACATCTGACCGACACGAATAGGAGCGTTCCGTCGCTGTCCGATGTCGAGTCCTTTACGTTCGATCGGGAGGACACGGAAATCCACGCGCGGCTTCTGTTCCCGGAAGGGTTCGACGAGTCGAAGTCGTATCCGTTGGTTCTGGATATCCACGGCGGACCGAACGGACGGTTTGCGGAGTCGTTCGACACATCTCAGCAGATCTTGCTCGGACAGGGATATCTCGTCCTGGCTGTGAACCCGAGAGGATCCTCGTCGTATGGACCGGATTTCATGAAGGCCGTCTTGCGGGACTGGGGAGGCGAGGATTTCCTGGACCTGATGGCCGCGGTCGATCTCGTCTGCGAGCGACCTTACGTCGACCCGGACCGGATGGGCGTGCACGGGTTCAGCTACGGTGGCTTCATGAGCAGCTGGATCATCGGACGCGATCATCGGTTCAAGGCAGCCGTGATCGGCGCCCCGGTCACGAACCTGTACAGCTTCTTCGGGACATCGGATATCGGTGTTTCGTTCGGTGAGAATCAGTTTGGCGGGTCGTCGATCGAGAATGTGGACGCGCTCGTCGAGCGTTCGCCGATGACATATGCGAAAGACGTACAGACCCCCGCATTGCTGATGACGGGTGAGGCGGATTACCGTTGTCCGATCGAACAGACGGAACAGTTCTACGTAGCGCTGAAACGGCAGGGCAATACGGTGGAATTCGTGCGGTTTCCGGGGGGTGCGCATGGATTCCGGAAATCGGCACATCCGAAGCTGCGTGAGGAGTACTTCCAGCGGATGGTGGATTGGTTTGGGAGGTTTGTGTAATTCAGGAAGGATGATGCGAAGTAAGCAGACTGAAACCCGTTCATCCTGAGTAGCAGGCTATGCTGGCTGCTTGTCTTTCGATACGGGATGTGAATCGGGCTCGCGCTCTGTGAACGGATAGGTTATGCGTCGTGTCCCGGTCTGAGGTAGTAGCGACGACAGTCGTCCACCCCCAGCCAAAGGCTGGGGGTGAGAGGGGGTAAGGTGGCTCGACCCAAGCCGACCGAAAGCTGGGACTTGGTACATTGGGTGGTCGGCTCCCCTCCCCTTTCCCGCGAGTGGGAGAGGACGGTTCGGCTCCAGCCGAAGCCGGTGAGGGCGTAATCCGGCCGGGAATGGTCCAGATCCCCGAGAGATCCTTCGCCCTGCTCAGGATGACCTGGTTGGGATCACACATAAAGAAGGATCGGTATTCACCTTTCCACCACGCTTCAGCGTCGCGACTGTCGTGCGATTCGTCCCTGAGTCATCCACTCTGAACCTGCTGTTGTCCAGGCGGTGGATCGGTACTTCCTCGGGCGGATCAAGCTGCGGGACCCAGTCATACGGGATGCGGTAGGCGCGGTAGACTTGGTTGTGGTTGAACTTGGGGTCGACGTAGGGGCTGATGTATTCCCAGACGATGTCGCAGTCCTGGTTGACCTCGATGAACCGTCCGTCTGAGCCTTCGGTGATAAGCGTGTTGCCGTTCGGGAGGCGTTGGGCGGAACTGACCAGGATGCTGTAGAACCGGCTGTCGTGGACGAGCGGCGCGCCGCCTGCCAGCTGTGCGTTGAACTCCCACACGATCTCCAGCGTGTTCGGGTCGAATTCGATGACCCGTGAGTACGGCCGAATGACGTTGTTGTGACCAGTGAGGGCACCTGTATTGGGATCGCCGTAGCCGCCGCGTCCGCCGTTGTCGAAGACGAGGATGTTGCCTTCTCCCGGAAGACCTCGCGGGATCATGTGCACGTGGTGTGGCCCAATGATCGGCCCAAGCTTTCGCAGTGCTTCCGACTCGCCATAGTCCGGTCCGACACGCCAGGTGATGTTGTGCGGCTTCCGTCGGCTGATGATCAGGAGCGCGTTCGTCTGGCGACAGCTGGCGATCATATTGTCTTTTTGGAAGCGTTCATCGCCTGCCGTATGCCACTTGTTCGGGCCCAGCTTTGACAGGCTGTTGACGTGGGCCCAATCGCCCATCCCGCCCCCCGCCGGCACGATGTTCGGATTCCGATGCATCGTGTTTCGCGCCGCTTCGCTGAACCCCATCTCTTCGATGTGGTCGCTGAATCGCCACTCCCAGGTGATCTCACCTTCCCACGAAACATTAATGATCGTGTCGTCCAGGATGTTGCCAGGCGCGATCTGGGGCGCTTCGATGTTCTTGTGAGCGAGCATCAGGACCGGCTTGCCAAAGGGCTTCGGTTCCATCCCCGGCACGTAATAGCCAACCGGGTTTCCCGCGACCTGGAAGTCGTGGTGAACGCGGGCCATCCACTTCTGCTTCCTGCCGTCCTTGACGCGATCGTATTTCGCGTACTTCCACAGGACGTTCCCGTCCCAGTCGACCATGACCAGGTCTTCCATATCCAGGTAGCCATACTTCGGGTTGCGTCGTGCTGTACTGCCGACGACGACTCCGCCCGGCATTGGCTTGGCCGGGAACCCTTCGAGGCCTTTCCAGAGGTGCGCGACCTTGCCATTCATGTCAACCAGTACGACGCCCTGGTGAGAACGGAAGCAGGTGTATCCGTTGAAGCATTGGTCCGGGTCGTAGATGGTCGATCCGGTCGGGTATACGCTTGGATAGCCCATTATCGTTATCTGATCTCCTGGTCTGACGATCCTCTAAGGGAGATAGATGAAACCATCCTTCGATACGCGCACTGCGTGCGCTACTCAGGGCAGGCTCCGGACACGGAGGGCACGGAAGGTGGCGAGTCCAGACTGAGGGAGCCCTATTGGGAAGAAGGCTATGCTGGTCCCAACTCTTCGGCCGCAAGGCTAGGAAGAAACCACAGATGGACACAAATGGACACAGAATTCTTGAGTCTCAACAGGTACCTTGCAGATGAGAGGGATCGCAGTTAGAAGGATGATGAATGGAGCTCAGCCCACTTCAGTTGCTCTGCTGAGTGGCGACTAGGAATGCGAGGTCGTCTGTGCGGACGGAGGCGAAGCGGCGGATGGCCCAGATGACCCCGCCGATCGGGGCTGTGACAGTCTCCACCAGTTCACCCTTCAGCGAGTAGACGTGGCCAAGGGTTTGGCCGGCCGAGACCGAAGCTTCGAGATCTACGTTCGTGCGGAAAAGGCCACTCGAGGCGAAGCTCGTCTGGTGTGTGGTGTGTACCGGACGTGGCTTCTCGTCGGGCGCGGAATCGGGGAGCATCGACTGGTGGGCCATCACGTTCCGGAGACCGGTAACGAGGTCTGCTACATCGGATTCTCGTAGAGCGCCGCATCCGCGGACTTCTGTTCCGACCGTCGGTATGCCGGTTCTGGCGACGGTACTGTTGAACGTTCGCGTTGACGAAGGTGATTCGGGGATGCGCCAGATATTGTCGATCCCGAAGGTCTGAGCGAGGACTAGTGATCGAGATTCGGACTCGTCGCCGGTTGGGTGGTAGCCGACCATCGAGGCATACTCGTATTGCGAGCCGGCGCTGTGCAGGTCGATGAAGACGTCTTCGCTGGTCAGCGTTTCCGTGACCCAGTTATAGAGGAGGGCGGCGTGCTGCTGGGTACGTGAGCCGGTGACGTCGCCCGGGAACTGGCGTGCCAGGTTGAGACCATCATAGTGGTCAGGAGTATTGCGGGATTGGCCGGCGTAGGCCCAGGGATTGGTGACGGGAAGGCCCATGAATGTGCCCGATAGATTGGAGACGTCGAGCGTGTTGAAGCAGTCTGCGATGGCAGCCGGGCCTTCGAATTCGTCACCGTGGACGAGTGCTGTGACCAGGCAGGTTGGGCCGTCGGATACGCCCCGGGCGACGGCGAGGGGAACCGTGACGGGGACCCGCATGGGGGCGCCGAAGTGGAGGTGAGTCCAGGTGTGGGTGCCCGGTGGGAAGGAGGAGAGGGTGAAGTTGGTGGAGGAAATGGAGGTCATGAGAGGTCACGCGCAGCCGTGTCGAGCCCTCACCCGACTCCGTTCGGGACAGGCTTCATACACGAAAAGACTCGAAAGGAAGCCAAACCCTTCTAGGAGACGGTGCTCATCACAAACCCAGAGGAAACGGGCCATTGGTCAAGTTGGAACGACGGGCGTGAACGTAGACGGCGTCCTGCACCTCCAGGATACGAACGGCCTGGGTAATATCTGGGTCGAAAGAGCGGCCGTTGCCAACGGCCTCGAGGCCGGCTGAAACGATGGATCGCATTCGCTCGCCGTGGTCGATGTCTTTTGAGAACGTCACCCCATCCTCGCTGTGTACGCTGATGACGTGTTCGTGTTCCTCGTTGTATCCCATGAAGACAGATGCCTTCGTGCCGACAAAACGGAAAAAGTGGTCGCCCGACCAGCCACCTGACGGGAACGTGTAGCCCGTCTCAATGATTCCGCTGATTCCAGATGCCGTGCGCAGCATCCCGATGGCGCTGTCTTCGATGTCTCGTCGATGAAGCGCATTGGAAAGTACGGCGCCCACGACCTGGACAGGACTGTTCCCACAGAACTGGAGGAAGGTGTCGATGCCGTGGGCCGCTTCTGTCGCAAAACACCCACCACCTGACACGTCCGGCTGATTGTGCCAGTAGGACGGTATCGTGTCATACCGACCGGGAGATCCGTTGCAGAGACGGCTGCTGTAGAGGACTAGGTCTCCGAGCGACCCGTTTGCGATCATCTTAGAGACTGTCGCGATCAGTTTGGTCGCACGGTTTGGAAGTGTTAGCGCGCTGGGAACGCCGTGTTTGACGGATGCCTCCGCCACCGGTCGGAGTCGGCCCGCACAGTCGGCGAATGGTTTGTCGACCAGGTAGGGGACTCGACGATCTACACAGGCCTGGATGTGTCCCGGAATCTCTGTGTGTTTTCCACAGATGATGGCCACATCCGGACTGGCAGCGTCCAGACCTGCTTCGGGTTCAGCGTGCCCGGGGCAATCGAACTCCTGCTGTAGGTTCTGGAGCGGATCCGGCTCGCCGTCAACGACCCAAACGATCTCGTGACCCAGGTCGCGTAAGATATTTGCGATAGCACGGCCGTGGTGACTGTAGGAGATCAGGAGCGCGCGCATTTGCTGGGCTTATATGTCCGCTTGAAAAGGAAAGAAGACCACAAAAGGACACGAAAACACACGAAAAGGGGCAGTAGCCGAGAGCTCACGGAGAATCCTGAGCCTGGGTATCATCGAGACCTCTACGGTGATGTTCCTCTTTCGTGTATTTCGTGGTCTTCGTTTGGTTTTCGGGGAAACATCATCCGAAGCCCTTGGCCGCTTCCCTGATATCAGGACTCCAGGTGCTTGCCACCTGTCCAACCGCGATCGGAAAGCCACCGGTCTCCTGATGCTTCACCGTCAGGTTTGAGCGTTGTCCCCGTGCTGTCGTTCCAGCGATTGAGGTAACCGAACAGGCTGATCACACCCAGGATCTCGAGGATCTCTTCGTAGGTCCAGTGAGTTCGCACTCGCGACTGGAGTTGCTCGTCGACAGCATTCGGGATGAGCGATGCAGCTCTCGCGAGATCGAGGGCGGCGCGTTCGGCTTCGCTGAACGCCGAATGTGTCTCGTACTCCCAGATATTCTCGAGTTGCTCCTGCTCTGCCCCGTATCGCTCAGCGGCGCGAATGGTGTGCGCCTGACAGTATCGGCAACCCGCAGCGTTGCTCGCGACGTAATCGACGAGTCGCTTTAGCGCGCTCGTCACCCGTCCATTGTTTTCCATGAGTTCAGTTCGATGAAGGCTTTTGCGATCTGCGGGCGGCGCATCGTGGTCAGGACGCTGTTGGGGGAGTAGCCGAGGGTCTCGTTGAAGAACCCGGCGAGTTTGGCGACTTGAGGATTGCTTTCTATGGGTAGTGGAGAAACGAGCGGCATGGGAGACCAATGGAAAATGAAGAGCGGACGGGTTACCCGGTGATCGAAAGCAATTACGGGAATGCTGATGCGATGATCAAGCGCCCTGGAGACGGATCGATCGGAGGCCGACGTCAAAGTAGGGCGCGGAGATGGTTGACGGCCAGGTGGAGGGCCTCGGGGTAAGCGGACTGGTTGTTGCGGTCTTCATAGACGATGGAGATGGGGCCGTCATATTGGGCGGCCTTCAGAATCCCGACAATCCGCGGGTAGTCCAGCCACTCCTCCATCCCAGAATCGATCCGGTAAATCTTGGCCCGAACGTATGAGGTTTGTGGAGCGACCTGGGCCATGTAGGCGTAGAAGTCGACCTCGGGATCCGATGTGCCTTGCAGATTGGTGCCAGGGGATCCGTGCCACTGGCCCGTATCCATGATGACCGTGACGTTTGGCTGGTCGATGTCGCGGATCAGCCGAAGGATGTCTTCACCTGTGGGGGCGACTGCGGGAGGGTGATTGTGGAGGCCGATTCGGACGCCGCGATTGTCGGCGTAGGTGGTGACTCGGTGGAACGCTGACACCGCTGCGACCCAGATGCTGTCATGGTCTGGCGTCTGTTCCGGAATGGCTCCCGCGAACAGCCGGACCAGCGGAGCGCCCAGCGTGATAGCGGCATCCATCCCTTGTTCGACTTAGCTGACTCGATCTTCCCATTCGTCAGCGGCCAGCGCGTCTGCCGTGATCGTCGCATCGTGCTCGCGCACGCCCACGAACCCGTGGCCGACTCCAGCATAGCCGATGTCGAGTCCACTGCTAGTGCACCGCTCGCGGATGGATCGAAGGTATGCGTCATCCAGGCTTCGCAAGCCACGATCCAGTTGGACATCGATCAGGTCGAGGCCGAGTTCGATGGCCAGGTCGATCATGGTTTCGATGGGAATCCATTGCGTCTGATCGTCCGGGTCTCGAATCAGCGTGTTGAGGCCGAGGCGCATGTTTAAGTAGTGAAAAGCAAAGAGCGGTCACCCGTCGCGCCGTTGGCGCGGCTAGATGAACACAGGATGAACAGGGATAACCTCGGCGTGACGGATCGTCTTGCACCTCAGGTCGGTTCTGCAGATACGGATGGGCTGCTTCCGCTCGATGACCTCGGGACGGATCACCTGAGGTAATCGAGGTTCAGTGTTAGATCCAGCCTTCGTCAGCGTGGTAAAGTCGAGCCAGGTTCGGGTATCTGTACAACTGCCGAATCAGGCTGCCTCGATCGGACGCCGTAGCTCCTCTGTCAAGTCGTCGTCGACGCGGAACGCAGTGGTTCCACATTCGGATACGGCGTGGCGCAGCATGTAGACGCACTGACTAGAGGACAAGGGCCCGCTCATCCATTTCTGCGACGGCTTCTTCGCCCAGGTGTTCGATCAGCCAGCCGCGAAGCGGTACATCCTCGTCAACGGGGACATAGCGACCATTGTTGTTGACGACCGAACCCAGCATCTGCCGGCGAACGGGATCGGCATCCTCAAGCAGGTGTTCGACCGTCATCGCATCCTTTGGCTGAATCCACCGGTAACTGTAGCCATAGAAGAGCGCTTTGCGGGTCAGTGTTGACCGGTTGGCGCTTCGGCCGTGCCAGAGACGTCGGTCGAAGAGCACTGCCGTTCCTGGTTTGGCGCAAACCGGGATCGCCCCCTCCGGGATGCCTTCCGATCTGGCCTCTGCGGGGTCACGGCCGATTTCCGATGAGATCGGGATGGTGTCGGAGATGTGGCTGCCGGGAAGGATGTAGAAGTTTCCGCGACCGGGTTCGGATACATCGGTCAGGAAGTAGGCAACTTTCAGTGAGATCCGCGCTTGAGGGAACGTCCGCATTTCCAGATTGACGCGACCGCTGTCCTGATGGAACTCCATCCAGCCCTCGCCTTCCTCGGCATCGGGTGCCGGAGGCTTCACGTGTAGGTGGGTATGGTAGAGCATGATGTTCCAGCCCATCGTACCCCAGACCTTCGGCAGAACGCGAGGGTTATCTGATAGGTTCGTGAACGGCTCCGAGAGACCCACGATGTCCGCCTTGCCCCAGGCGCCATCTTTGGTTGCCCGCTTGTCGCCAGCGTCTCGCGCTTCCCGGTGCAGCCGATCAACCTCACCAAGGAGGGCGTCGACCTCCTCGGACGTCAGCGCGTTCTCGACAGGGAGAAAGCCACGCGTCTCGAAGTGATCGCGTTCCTCGTCGGTCATCAAGTGATCAAGTGCGGATCTGTACACGTGAACCTCCCTTCACTACAGGTCTTGGCGCCGGATGCTTAGTTGGAGTTCGCCCAGGGCCACTCTGTTGCTCTGATGCATCAGGATGGCCTCTGCTTTGTCGAAGGCCAGCCATCCGAATTCAACATGTTCCTCGGCCAGCAAAATCTCGTGATCGCCGACGTCCACACCGAAGGCAAATTCTCGCACGACATAGACATCAGGCCCCCAACCGGTGTCTTTGAACACTGATGCTCTGCCAGAAATCTTCCTTCAGGCTCCGAACGCTGTCCGCACGGTTTAAGACCGCAAACTCGATTTGCTCACCGGTCACCCGATACGGCAAGACCAGTGCGTTGACGGGCGCTCTCGCCATCAGCACGCTTGTTGAATGCTTGCCCAGTGACGGTCTGCGATCGCGTCGACGGCCGCGTCATCCAGAGTTTCGATCGGGTCGTCCAGCATTGGCTCAGGGAGCGGGTCGAGTACGCAGGGATTAGACGCGGGAACGTAGGCATAGATCATCGACCAGCGAGGCCTGTCACTCACATTCGGCGCCGACGCGTGCAGGATGTTGCCGTCGAAGAACATCGCGTCGCCCGGTTCGAGCTCGCAGTGGACCTCGTCCATTTCTTTCAGGACGAGGGCCAGACGTTCAGGGTCGGTGATCAGCTGAGACCCCGATTGGAGGTGCTCGAGGCGACCCAATTTGTTGGAACCGGGCACGACGCGCAGACAGCCGTTCTTCTTGGTGGCAGGATCGAGGGCGAGCATCACACTGACGAATTTTGGATACAGGAACTCCTTGTAGTGGTATCCGTAGTCTTGATGGTATTGCCAGCCACCCGTGTTCGGTTCCTTCTGCATGTTCAGGTGATAGAAGTGACGCATCCGGTCGTCGTAGAGCGCCGCGCACCGTCCCGCGATCCGTTCGCTGATGCCGAATGCCGTGTAAATGTCGTCGTCCAAACGGGGGCGGTTCACAAGCCGGGTGTCGATCCCGTCATCGTCATCGTAGTTCTGGTTGTGCTTGACGTCCCGGGCGAGGAGGGGGTCCGCCTTCGCGTGTTTCATGAAACGGTCAATCTGGGACCGGTCGAAGGCCTCTCGGACAATCAAGAATCCTTGATCGTGGTAGGTGTGAATCTGTTCGTCAGTTAGCGCGCTCAAGGATCGGTCCTTTCGGCGTCGTAAAGATTTACAAGATGGGCGGTTCGTCTGATCCGTAAGATGTCGGTAGAATCGGTCAATGGCCAGACCGCACCGACGTGCCGGGGAAGTGATTTGACCTGATCGGATAAGATGAGGGCGCAACTGGGGTGACGATCGGTGGGTGACTTGAGCGTCCATCTGTGCGGGTAAGGCGAGGCTGCCGCCGCCACGAGCGTCCATCTCGTTCAAGGTCGATCCAAAGGGCCAGAAGCGCGGAGTTCGTGCCGATTGGGCGCTGCTGGTTGTCGACCATTTCGCGTCTTGTGCGGGAAAAGTTTGTCTGGAAGAATTCGGTTGACGGTGCATTGCGAAGTAGATAATCTTTTACTAAATAGAAGATTTCCTATCCCCCCCGTGTGCAATTGATGAGAAGTAGAAGGACATGGCAAGCGTCGGGTTTGGTGGCCTCGCCTGGTTCAGCTCTCGAGAATTTGCACGGATTCCACTTAGAGAGGTGGTGAACTTAGTGCCTGAAGGTAAAGTGAAATGGTTTAACGATTCCAAAGGCTTTGGTTTCATTGAGCAGGATGGTGGTGAAGACGTGTTCGTGCATTTCTCGGCGATCGAGGGCGAGGGCTTCAAGACACTGGCCGAGGGTGAATCGGTTTCCTTCGATATTCAGGAGGGCCCCAAGGGTCTCCAAGCTGCGAATGTCGTGAAGCTCGGCGGCTGAGCCGGTCTCTACAATAAAGCTTACGTGAGGGGCGTCATCTCAGGGGGAGATGGCGCCCCTTCTGCGTGTACATTCGGATCATTGACAATGATGCGCCGAGCCACAACTAATAAGTAAGTGTTAACTGACTTTATTTTTGTGGAGTATGGTTGTTGAATATTTCCTCACCTTCAGAGCGACATGATACCGGCAGATCCCCTGAAATTCGCCTCATAAAGGCGGCTCAATCAGGGTATGAAACCGCATTCTCGATGTTGCTTTGCCGGTATCGGGATAGTATTTACGCGACCCTCTTTCGGCTGACCATCGACCGTGAAGCGTCGCAGGATCTTCTCTAGGATGTCAGTCTCAAGGTGCACCAATCGATTGGGCGATTCCGCGGTGATTCCCAATTCTATACGTGGCTGTATGGGGTTGCCCTGAATCGGTGGAAGGATTGGCAGCTGTCGATGTCCCGGCGTCGCGAGGAGGTGATCGAGGGGGTTTTCAAGCGTACGGCCGGATCAGCCCGATCGGATGCCGCAGTAGAGCACACAGAAATGGTCCAGATGCTGACCGCCGCGCTCGATGAGTTTCCGCCCGTCTGGCGTGACGTGCTCGTATTTCGCGAAATCGACGATCTGTCGTATAAGGAGATTCCGGGGCAGATGGAGTGTATCGATCGGCACCGTCAAGTCGCGCCTTTTCCGGTGTCGTACTCGCCTCAGAGACGTCCTGGAAACCCACCATCCGCAGTTCAGACAGTCCCTTCTGTCGTAGGATCCCGGGTCTTCCGGTTCACACGAACCACGACAACCCTAAAGAACAGCCCTACGTAAACACAAGTCGGCGAGCTGGCCGATACTCCCATCAACAATCTGAAGTAGATGTTCCTCACGTTGGCGAACGGATTCCGCAGTGCGTCCGTGAGCATCATCGTATACCGATCTTGGCGATCATCGAGGGGCTTCGAACCGAACATCGGCTCTCCCGGTGTGGTCGCGTGTACTATCCAGCCTTAAACGACGAAGACGAATAGAACCCAGAACGTCGCCAGAATCGCGATCACGCCGTCCAGTGACAGATGGGATACGTAGGTCCAGCCCGCGTGTGTGACCAGGGCCCGCCGAACGATGGCGATCGTTATGAAGAAGGAGAGGCTGTCAAAGACAGCACCAAGAAGGTCGACGGGAAACTGAATGAGGAAGTAATGCCGGCCCTGAGCATCGTGCAGATACTCAGGGAACGTGGTGAACAGGCCGGCCCAGGTGCACGCCAGGTTGAGGACGACGAAGAAAGTGAACACGTTTCGGGTAGAAACGTGGGGATCGCTCTCGATGTTGCTCGTAGAACGAGAGCAGACTCTGGAGGGACGATCTCCGGACGGAGAGGATGTCGTCGTGCGGATTGAGCAGCATAGGGTAGCACCATACGAGTCAGGTCGTGAGGCAAGAAGCCTGCTTGGCCTTCACCCGTTCCGGCACCTGATTGTAGCGCGATTCCCCGAACATTCAACGTGGACGATCACCTTGCCAAAACTCGTATTGATGCCGCCGCTCGACGATCGCAGACGCGCGTGGCTCCCACGCCTGATTAGCTGACCTACCCGAATACACGGTCGTCTCCCCAGCCACCGATGAAGAGGCCAAGGAAGCGTTGACTGACGCGGAGGGCGCGTATGGTGTGGTACCACTGGAGGCCCTGAAGACCGCGAACAAGCTGCAGTGGATCCAGAGCGCTCAGGCGGCTCCTCCGGCCGGCTATTACTATCCCCAGTTGATCGATCATCCGGTCACGGTGTGCAATCAGAGAGGCGTGTTCAGCGATCATATCGGTCAGCACATTATGATGTATGTCCTCGGTCTTTCTCGTGGACTCTCTTATTACCTGGACGTCCAGCGGAAGGCGAGCTGGGACAAGGACGCGCGCCAATTCGACCCCGTTGACCTCTCGCGGGCGACGGCGTTCATCGTAGGGGTCGGGGGCATCACACGCCCCAAACGGAGGGGATGTGGAATCGAGGCCTGTTCGAGTTGATGAAGCCATCCGGCTACTTCATTAACATCGGCAGGGGGATGACGACGCGGATCGACGATCTGGCGGAGGCTGTGGAGGGGGGCACGATCGCCGGATGCGGATTGGATGTCTACGAGATAGAACCGCTACCGACCAAAAGCTATGGACGCTGGAGAATGCGATCCTTACCCCGCATATCGCAGCGCAGGACGCCGAGAACGTTCAGGAACGGATGTATGACCTACTGGTGGAAAACGCGGAGCGGCTGTCGTGGGGTGAAGGACTCGTCAACTTGGTGGATAAGGCCGAGTGTCACTAGCAGAGCCGTCCCACCAGATTTGCTGATCAGGCGACGACCAACCTACCGGTAATCGCCCCGATTGCTTCAGCGCGATCGATTCGTCTACAGGCCTGGGTGAGCGTCCCACTTTCCCAGGCCGCTTCCCATTTCTTCGCCGCTTCACCCTCAGGATCTGTCTCTACCACACGAAATCCCCACTTCTTCAGGCTCTCGTTCGTACAGCTGACCGACAGGTCTCCGTCCGCTCCATACGCATAGCACGTTCGTAGGTTGCGCTTGAGGCTGGCCAGCGTGGCGCGATGTCGATTTTCTTCCGGATCGGGCGGTTCGGCCCGCTCTGCGTCCGGGACGAGCAGGATGTTAACGCCACGGCTCACGATGGTGGATAGCGTTTCCCACGGGTCGTTGCTGAGCACGACGTTCTTCTCTTCAGGCCAGATGTCGAACCAGTCGCATCGGTCCAGTGGGTCACACCGTTGGAAGGCGAAGAAATCCGGGTAGGCGAAGAACTCGTCGGCGGTGGACCGGCAACGGTCGTAGAATGCGGTGACGTGGGCGATCAGGATGGTGGCCGCGTCCAGGGATTGGAACCGGTGATCGATTACGATGCCGACACGGTCGGTGATACTGAAAGACACGAAGTAATCTGCGTGGAGAACGGTGTGATCGCCGTCCTCGATACTGAAATCCGTACTTCTGAAGTCAGAGGTGTGCACGGCAACTCTCCACGTTGCTGACGAGTTTGCGGCAACCCTTCGGGTTCCGGCGCAAACTCTCAGGTGAATAGGGCTGACGGGAGTCGTTCAGTCGAAATGTCCCGATGCGGTCAGATGGTCCCAGATGCGGTCGGCGATGTAGGCGTGACCGTCGGAGTTGAAGTGCATCCCGTCCTCGTGGATGAAGGCGGCATACTTCGCGTCATCGATCTCTGGGTGGATGTCGAGGATTTCGACGCCGACTTCGTGGGCGACCTGACGACCGACGTTGACGTAAGACTCGACCAGCTGTTTATCCAGGCCTCGCTGGTCGTAGTTCACGGGATACTGCGTGACGTAAAGGACGCGACAGCGGCCTTTCAGGTTCTCCACGATCGTGTGGACATTGGCGTCGTGACGATCGAGGGGGACGCGTCTGTCTGGTCGGGGATCTGGGGCGCGGGGTACATCGTTTATGCCCAGCGTCACGATCGCGATATCCGAGTTGTCATGAATCGGCAGGTCCGGCAGACGAGGGAGCATATCGTCGGTCGAATGTCCACCAATGCCGTAATTCTCGGCGTGTCCCAACCCTTCCTGCTGCAGACGCTTCCCAATGCGGGCAATAAATCCGCCTTCGTCGTCCTTGGATCCCTGCGCTGTGCTGGCGCCAAAGCTGAAGATTCTGGGCACGTGATTCTCCTTGGAATGGCCCTTCTCGAACACCAGAAGAAGACCACCCTTGCCTTCGCAGGGGCAGGCTCCATATACGAAAAGACACGAAAGGGTGCCGCAAAAAATTCTCGTAAACCTGGCAGATTTTCTCGACTAGCAGTCTGTGCTTGGTGGTGAAACCAGAAGGCCGGGAGCGGGATGGTGCCGAGCACATACTCGTGTGTGTCGAAGCCCTGTTTCTGGTAAGCCCGCTTGGGCCGTTACCAGTATCCGCTATCACAGTGCGTTTGTCCACTTTCCACGTGCCATTGGGGCGTCAGGGGTGGTTGTCGGCGCGCTGTTGACGGGCGGTGTTCTGTTCGCGGCGCCAGTAGTTATCGATGGGGACGTCGCGGAGCGTTAGCTCGCAGCGGAAAGTGAGGGTATACGCCCGATGGGGTCGGTCGGAGATATTGGGTTCGGCGCAGTGGAGCAGGTAGCAGGCGTGGATGGTCGCTCCGCCCACTGGTAGGGGACACGGTACGGCTTTGTCTGCCCACTGATCCGGGTCGTCTACTTCCAGGCCGTGGATGCGTGGATCGTGGTTGATGCTGTGGTGGGAGAGGACGTCCATCTTGTGCGAGCCGGGAACGAATTGTAAGCAGCCTGAATCGACTGTCGCACCGTCCAGGGACATCCAGAAGTTGACCCCCTTGTAAGCCAGTGTTGGATCGTGGTAGGCCTGGTCCTGATGCCACGGGGTGGCGGCTCCGCGGCCGGCGGGTTTGTAGATCATATGCTCGCCGACGCGATCGGTCATCCCGTCCCCGAAAATCTGCTGGGCGATAGCGGCGGCGTTCTTGCGATAGGTCGACTCAAGCAGTTCGGGGACGTATCCGCTGGGGCCGAGCATCTGAGGGAGGGCGGCTTCGTTGTCGTCGTCTGTCCCGGCCAGGTCGAACTGACTGCCTTCTTCCCAGCCGAGGCGGTCGGTGAACAGGCGGTCGTAGACCTCGCAGAGCCATTCGATCTTTTCCGGGTCGTGATCGCCTCGAGCGATAGGAAGCCGTTCTGTTCGAATTCGGCGAGTTGGTTTTCGGTGAGGTTTGTCATATGGGGCCTGGATCCTGATCTCTATTTGCCCGAGTGGGCTATACCGAATTCTTGTGAATACGGCTCGGGCTGCTGATAGCCACACGTTTGTACCGTGGGTTCCTCCGCCTTCGGCGATCGGTAACCCCGGGCTGCTGATGCGATCCTCCCTCGACAAGCTCGGAACGCAGCTTTGGGGTCGTAGACCCAAACGGACTTCCTGCTTATGTCACAGCGTTTACGTAGGCGTCTTCCCTGAAACCCGGTACAACTGTGCTCGTGTCGAGGTCGGCAGACCAGGCGAGGTCTTGGGCGTAGCCCTTTTCGATTAGTTCTCTGCCGGATGCGCAGGCATTCATCGTGTCGAGAAGACCCGTGGATTGCTCCTAGGAGAAGACGGCTTCGGCGGCTTGCGCTTCTGGTGAGTTCGATGCTGTAAGCGCCTGGACGATCGCGCCTGCTCCCAACTGGTCTTCGATGGCGGGACGCAGATTGTTCTCAGGCCATCGTTCCCCGCAGATGGTCACGGTCACCGTTCCGTCGACTTTGTTGAGATAGTCGGCGACGGCGGTACGGTTGCGCAGAAGGCCAGCCAGTGTGCGCGTGTGATCGGCGGCGAGAAGGGTGAGCGTCGATCCGTTCGGTGAGGGCAGGACGACTCTTGCACAGGATTCGAGAGCAGATAAGGAGGGTGGCGAGAGACACAGTTCCGCTTGCCCACGTCGGCCGACGAGGATCGCGTTGTGACGTTTCGCGAATGTCTCTGCCTGCTCCGTCTTCCATCCTTAGGGGAGTGCGGCCGCCCGGTGACTGACGACGACATCCACGATGACGATGGTGTCACTGATGGGTGCGAAGACTTCGACACCTGCCGCTCCCCACTCTACGCGAACACGGTAAGCGGATTGGTCGTAGTAGCTTACGGTTCCTGAGCGAATTTCGGGAATGAGAGCAGTTTCCCGACCTTAAAGGAGGGTGTGTAGTCGCAGGCCGTCTTCCTCGCCACGTCGATCAGTTCCTGATGGTCCCTGCCAAGCTCTTCAGGGTCGACGCCGAGTGTCGGCTGCGAATCCGCGGGGACATCGACGAGGTAGGTTGACGACAGCCCATATTGGTATGGGTTAGTGAAGAGGTGCCTTACTACCGTGCCTGTCAGCCCCGTCTCTTCCTCTAATTCACGAATCACGGCGTCGTGGTCGGTTCCTCCTGGTTTGACGCCCCCTCCTGGCAGCACTCAGTAGGTCGATCCTTCACGGTGCCGGTGGCGAACCATCAGGACCTCGCGGTTGCCGTTGCGGCCGGCGGCGGATCCCACGCGAGGTCGGTCATTCGAGCTGTTCAAGCGATCGCGGCCTGAGCCTGCGGATGACGAGCTTTGGGAATGTCGTGCTGCTCGCACCACTCGGCGATCGGGTTCCGGCCGCCGTCGAACTGGAATTCTTCGACGTTCTCGTACTCTTCACCCAAGAGATAGCGTTGAAGTGGGCTAAGGGTCTCCACAAACGACGCATCCTGTTTGACGTAGTCCATCGGCATCACCCAGCGGTAGCCGTAGCCGATCATGATCGCGCGACGCGGATCCGGTCCCCGGTGAGCGGCGCCGGCGTGGAAGGTGCGATTCTCGAAGATCAGGCAGTCGCCAGGCGCGATACTCGGCTCGACGGCCCCAATCGGATCCACATCACCGTCGGCGATCTCGGGTCGATCCGTCAACAGGTGACTGCCAGGCGCGACCATCGTGACGCCTCGGTTCTTTTCGGTCAGATCTGTGAGGTAGTAGGCACACTTCACGAGGAGACGGGGGATGGCGACGTTGCCCATATCGTGCATCGCCTGAGCGTAATCCCGATGCCATCCCGGTAGACGCGCAGAGAGCGGAGCGTCGTTACCGTCGGGCTTCTTGATGATGAGGTGTGAGGTCATCACGTGAAGGTTCGCACCAAGGAGCTGGACGACGGTCGGGAGAATACGCTCGTGGTCGATCAGATCCGAGAATGCGCTGTCCAGGGTGATCGCGTTACGAAAGCCATCATATTGGCCGCCTTTTGCCGTCTGACGGTTGGTTTTCATGTCGCTTGCCACCAGCCGATCTCCGGCCTGGACCAGACGACCGACCGTCTCCTGGTCCAGGGCGTTCCGGACGATCAGGTATCCTTGTTCATCGAAATGTTGAATATCCGCTTCCGGAAGGGGGTCATACTTCAGCATTGTCAAGACTCCATCGTTCGCCCTAAGACTGTCTGCGAAACTGTATTGATATACCTAATATATCACGTCTCCTGAGCAACGCATAGTCACCGTTTGCCCTTTGGGGCGATTACGCTTTGGTCCCGATATACAGGGCCTGACCGGAGCAGGCGGCGATTCCTGAAAACCCGATGAGTAGCCGTTGTGGAACGCGCCCGATTTCACAGCCTGAGCGAACACATCCGTTGTGACCTGATCCGGATGGGGTGCCGCTCGATCGATGAGTCCCGTGAGTCCACTGATTCTTGGGAGGAAGGATGCGAGAAACCGTCCACCCGGCTTCAGCACGCGGAAGAGTTCGCGCCTAGCCTGCTCACGCTCGTCTTCGCCGGTCAGGTGATAGTAAGGGCCGAAAGACAGGGCAGCATCGAATTTCGTATCGTCGAATGCCGACAGGTCGATCGCGTTTGCGACCTGGACACCCTCCACGCTTTTCGAGGCCGCGTGCTCTTCGATCTTGCTTCGTGCAACGTTCAGCAGATCCTGTGACAGGTCGCACAGCGTGACCGTGTGGTTCTACCCGGCCAGGTAAACCGTATAGCGACCGGACCGCCGCCGAGGTTGAGGATCCGCGACTCCGGCTCCAACATCTCGTCGAGCGTGTCACACGTCAGGGCGTATTCGAATCGACCTGGAGGCGACGAGAGATGATCCCATTCGTTGAAACGGCTCTAGTAGGCACGTACTTTGTCGAAGTCAGTCATTTTGATCGAGGATGATTGATGAATTAAGATTGAACACCCAAACCAAGGGCACCTAACCTGACATCGGTATTCGTGCGCAGGTTTCAGCTGTAACCTGAGGTGCCGATGAGTTCGCGGAGTTGTTCGTCGGCGTCATCGGCGATGTAGGCGGTCAGTGGGTTCTCGGGCCGGGTGCCGTGAAGGGTCCGCCGGAGCCAGCAGGGGGTGTAGCTCAGGATCAGCATTCGGCGACGGGCGGCGACTGTGGGACAGGCGCGGTACCAGACGTTGCCGTGCATCAGGAAGGCGCTGCCCGCCGGAACACGGAAGACGATCTCGTTTTCGAGCGAGTCGAAGTGACGGAAGGACGGCTCACGGTCAACCCACTTGTGCGATTCGGGTACCACGCACACAGGGCCTGTATCGTTGTTGAGGTCATCAAGATAGATCAGGGCATCCAGACAGTGTGGGTCGTAGAACCAGCGAGGACGTGGGTTCGCATTCAGGCGAAGGTGTTGATGGTAGGGGGCGGACTGGATCTCCTCTCCAGGGAAGCTGATCCGTGTGCTCAGTCCTCGCAGCCGAAACTTCGGTCCCATCATCGCGCGTGCTATCGAGACGATCGGCTCGAACTGGATCAGGTAGAGGAAGACAGGGTCTTCGTCCTCCAGGTAGCGGAGGATCGGTCCCTACGAACGTTTACTCGTCTTCCGTTTGGCGAGATCGACCTCTGCATCGAACAGCCGATCCGTCGCGTCACGCAGCTGCTCCAGGTGCTCGCCCTGGAACAAACGTTCACGAACCAGGTAACCTTGCTGGTCGAGGTGGTCGAGTTCTTCTTCGGTCGCGTGAACTTTTACGTCGCGCAAGAGCTCGACACCCCCGGTGTTGTGTGTTTTTAGGATCTGATAGGTGATAGTGTGTGAGGACATTACGAGCCAGCCACCTTGGGATAGACGTCCTGTTTCCACCAGACGAGTCCGACCTGTAGTTCCCTGACAATGAAGCCCAGGCCCAACATTCACAATGCGCCTTTCGTCGAGGCGTTGCATCCGATCCCATCACAGTAGGTGACGATCAGAGCGTTCCTGTCGATCTGCGCGGTAGTCGCCTTGCTCATTTTTCGATGCGGCAGGCTTATGGCGCCAGGAATGTGCTCCTCTGTAAAAGCTTCGTGCGATCGCGCATCGAGTACGAAGACCTTATCACCGTTCTCACGTTTCGCGTTGAGGTCGTAGGCGTCGATCTCGTATGCAAGCTTGGCTTCGTAGAACGCTTTCTGATCCATCTTATCCTCAAATTCAAAATCTATCGTTACTTGATCATCCCCAGATCGCTGCGGTCTTCGACTGTCTGTATGACCCGACGACGGATGGCGAGTTGCACTCGCTCGTGTCGTTCGTGACTGGGTCGGATCGTCAGACCGCGCAGCAGTTTTTGCAGATGTGTGAGGATGGAGAGTCGGTAGTCGTGCCAGACCTGTTCAACGTCATATGCAGAAAACCTTGAGTAGACAGGCCTTTTCGGCTGTTCGTCCAATTTTTAGGTTCGGGAACAATCCAGCAGAAGAGTGGGAAACCGCCGATCAGGGGGCCCAGTGGCCCCAGTGATCGACCTTCTTCCAGGTGCTGTAGCATCTCTCGCAGGAGCAGAAGAAGCGCATCATAAAGCGAGGCTTAGGTAGGACGTTCGCGGACCCGTTGTGGCCGAAGAGGTGTTGGAAGAAGAGGACGTCGCCACGCTTAGGGGTCAGTTCGATCGGCTCACCGAGGTCTAGAGACGGGATGTCCTTGTTGAGGTCGTAGAGATGCTCGTATGCGACCGGATCGGACTCGGCGAGCTCACGGATTTTCCGCTGCGACCCGGGCCAGGCACAGGTACCACCGCCCTGATGTTCGACGTCACTCAGGTAGAACAGGCTCGTGATCCGGTAAGGGCCCGGGAAGGTGCGGTGCATATGCATCTTCGGAATCCCGTCGACGTGTGGTCTGGGCAGCGACCACTCGACGTCGCGTTGGAGGAGGTTCTGGGTGTGGACGGCTTCAGGCGGATGGAGCGATCCGATCGGCTCCCCAAGCAGTTGCGCCACGGCCGTCAGGTAGTCTTCGGTCGCACACGCCATCAGGTCGTGATCCTGTAAGCCGTTGAAGATGACGACGCCTCTGCCTTCGGTGAACTCGTCCGCAGATTCGGGCACGCGTGACCAGGTGTCCGTGTCCGCCGGATCCATTTCCATCAGCCGCCACATCGCCTGCTCAGCTTGGTCGGCGATTGCTTCCGACATCAAACCTGAGACAAGCTGGTAGCCTTCCTTGTGGTATAGGGCGATCTGGTCATCTGTCAGGACTGGCTCGGTCGCGGTGCGCATCGTTATCCTCATTCTGGCTTTGTGGGGCTGATGCCCCAGGAAAGTCTCGAGAATCGAGCGGTCTCAACGGTGTGCCCCAGTGTCTTGAGCTGGCGCCAAAGATCTCGCTCGTCGGTGTATCGACAAAGTTGAACGCGGCTCCGTTCTGCTCATAGCTCGTGACCGCAGAGATCGCCTCCAGTCGGGCGTCACTTCCACTCATCAGATTCCTCTCTGGCCGTCACGAACGCCTAAAATCCTGTGCGCGTAAGGTGAGATTGGTTGGTCAAGCCTGGATGTCCAGGCGGGGACGAGACAAACGAAGACCTAATATAACGTGGGAATGTTTCCGGAAGAGTTTGGGCGAGTGAAAAAGATGGTAAATGCCGGTAAAGCGTGGGAAAAAGCCAGGAAGAGTCCAGAGTTCAGGCCAAAAGCAGCCGCCTCGGTTCAGGTCTGGGGCTGGAGGACGACCTTCATCACCTCCTCGGCCTTGCGGTCCATCAGGTCAAGGGCGCGGGGGGCCTGGTCCAGGGGCACGCGGTGTGTAATCAGCGGCTTTACATCGAGCGTCCCGTCAGCCATCAGGTCGAAGACGGGTGGATAGCCCTCGGGCATGCCCTGAGAGCCGATGATCGATTTTTCACTGAACTTGAAGTCGATGATCGGGATGGTGGCACGGTTCGCGGCAAACGAGCCGACCACCACGACCAGCCCTGACGACCGTACCGCTTCCACGGCTTCCCGGAGGGTGTCATCCTGGTCGCCGCCGACGCATTCGATCACCTTGTCCGCACCCGCACCGCCTGTAAGATCCCTAATCGGAGAGAAGACGTCCTCTTTTGAAGTGTTGATCGCCAGGTCAGCTCCCAGTTCTGTTGCTCTTTGTAGCCGGTAGTCGACGATGTCGGTCGAGATGACGCGAGCGCCCTTCAGCTTTGCGAGCATCATCGCCGACAGGCCGATTGGACCGCATCCCTGGATAAGGACCGTTTCGCCGACTTCGACGCGGGCTCGTCCGGAGACGGCGTGGTTCGCGATGCAGACCGGCTGAGCGACGGCAGCTTCGTCGTCGGTAAGGGATTCCGGTATCGGGACGAGGTCTTGGGCAATCACGGTCATATACTCGGCGTATGCTCCGTGGGCCGTGAATCCCGGGCCTCCCGGATTCGCACATTCCGCGAATCGATGGGACCGACACACAGCACAAGATCCACAAGCACGGTGGCCTGTTCCCGCAACACGATCCCCAACGGTAAGGTTCGACACGCCGGCGCCAACGGCATCGACGACGCTCGCGACTTCGTGCCCCATCACGCGAGGGAATGTCATTTTCGGGTGCTGGCCGTGAAGTCCCTCCAAATCCGATCCGCAGACCGAGCAGGCTTCGATCCGGAGCCTGACCTCTCCCAGTCCCGGGTCCCGCTCGTCCGGGGCTTCGATGACTTCGATTCGTCCGGGTTCGCTGAGCATCACGGCTTTCACGCGTTATCTCCTCCATCGATCTGGATAGCTTCGGTGGCTTCGGACCAGGTTCCCGTCTGGATATGGAATGTGTGGTCGACCGGGAGTCGCAGCGTGGTCAACAGCCGGAATGCGTTTGGCTCCGGCTCGCTGTTCCGCATCTGACGCATCCGATGGGCGTGAGCGCCGGGACCGACCGAGATGGCGTCCGCCCCCTGATGGTAGGTGGCCGTTCCCGAACGCAGAAATGCCGTGTGCCCAGCCTCGCCA
>MDTE01119872.1_pt1 | contig 25481 bp, 22 predicted proteins | sample 811231 | NCBI WGS metagenome assembly MDTE01 (sample SAMN05326651, study PRJNA326480) | marine metagenome | isolation source: seawater | place: Indian Ocean: Red Sea | collected 2010
CAGCTGGCGGGCTGCGTAACGCAGATCTCCACCAAGACCGCCGAGCGGTGCGGCCGGACGGATATCGGGTTGGACCATGTCTACTCCTGTCGTGATCAGGAGTTGGGACGTCGGCCGGGAACAAAAGGTTGCCTGGCCACCGTCCGGCGCTCAGGGGGAACCGAAGCGGGAGACGAGCTCCATGATGCCGGCGGCCAGCAGTAAGAGCAAGCCGAGCCCGATGGCGTTGCTCCCGGTTCCCGTCGACCCGATCTCGAGCACCGTCTCGCCGACATTCGAGGGGTCGTAGTACACGGTCACCTCGGCGCCAAGGGGATACCGGTCGACGATGACGGCCGCGTCGGCCCTCTGCAGATACGCGGTATCGGCCAACGACACACGCGTGCCGGTCAGCTCGTTCCCGGAGACGCGGTAGGTGTATTCGATCGCGGCCCGGTAGCGGGTACGAGTGACGGTACGCCCCGACGCGGCGTTGGTGCGACTCGACGTCTCTTCGGCAACGCGTGACGAGTGCACCTGGCCCGGAATCGCCAGCCAGCCTCCGGAGGCCCGTTCGCGGGCGAGCGTGGCAACCCCGGCCACCAGCACGATGACGCCCGCCCCCAGCAGCAGCGTCGCGGTGAACGACAGCTTGGTCGGTTCGTTCCCTGACATCGAGCCTCACGTACCGACCGCTCGCCGGCAGCGCCTCACCACAGGATCGGCAGAGTGGCGTAGGCGAACATCCGAACTCTTGCAAGGCCGGGACCGCCTCCGGGACACCGGCGAAACGGGGCAGGAATGGCCCAGGGGCCGCGCTGAGGGAAAGAAAGCGCGCGATACCGCCCTGAGTGGGTGGAATAGTTCCCGCCCCGCACGGTGTGCGCAACCGAGGACCCGAGGTCGAGACGACCCGCTGTGGTAGGGTCGGCCCGAAATCAACGGAGACCCGAGATGAGACAGATACGCGTGGCCGCCGGGGACGTCACGGTGACCGCCACTCTCAACGACTCGGCCACCGCCGACGCCCTGTGGGAAGCACTACCCATCGAGGGGAGCGTGCAAACCTGGGGTGACGAGATCTACTTCTCGATTCCGGTCCAGGCGGACGAAGCCGACGACGCACAGGAGACGGTGGACAGGGGCGCCGTCGCCTTCTGGCCCCCCGGCCGCGCGTTGTGCCTGTTCTGGGGCCCCACCCCGATGAGCCGTGGCGACGAGATCCGCCCGGCGAGCAAGGTCAACGTCATCGGTCAGATCGACGGCGACCCGAGGGTCCTTGCAGCCGCCGCCGACGGGACCGAGGTGACGGTGAGTAGGCGGGAGCCATAAGAAGACAGAAGTCAGGAGACAAAAGACAGGAGACAGGAGATCATCGGATGGCTTCGCCGTCTTCACTGGCCGAACACCCTGCCAAGCCGGTCGGTCAAGATCGCCGCGCCGGCGGGAACTTGTGAGCGGCGCCGTTCGTCCCATCTAGCAACCAATCGGAGGCGAGCAGAATCTCATGACATCGACACGACGACGACGGACGGGAATCGCTCTGGCGGCCGCACTGGCGCTCGTCTTGTCGGCGCCCCTGGCCATCGGCGCCTCGGAGCGCTGGTTCCATGTGCATGTCGACGACCGGTCTTCGGGTGGAGCCGAGGTGACGGTCAATCTGCCGCTGTCGGTCATCGAATCGGCCGCACGGCTCGTGCCCGACGAGGTGAACCGCGACCTGAGCCGCGAGCTCCGGGTCGAGCTCAACGACGCCGGCTTCACCCTCGATGAGCTGCGCACCCTGTGGAGCGAGATTCGCGTCGGCGATGACGCTACTTATGTGACCGTGCGGGACGACGACCACGACTTCGACGTGCGCAAGGCGGGCGACTTCCTGATCGTCGAGTCCACCGAATCCAGCGCCACCCAGATCAATGTCCGCTTCCCGCTCCCGGTGGTCGACGCGCTCCTGTCCGGACCGGCCGACCGGCTGGACCTGGCTGGCGCGATTCGCCAGCTGGCCGAGTACGACGACGGCAACATGGTCACGGTCCGTGACGGCGATACCACCGTGCGGGTCTGGATCGATTCCTCGAACACGCAGTAGCCCGGTGTTGAGCCACCGTCCATTGCCATGACGCTTCTCAAAGCCTGTGCGATTGCCGTGGCGGCCTGCCTCGCCGTGTTCGGGGTGGCGTGCGTGGGCGTGGCGGGCTACGTCGCCACCGGCGGTATCGCGACTGTCTCGGTGGACACCGAGGAGACAGACCTCACGATTCCGGTGCCGACCCGCCTCCTCGACCTGGGGTTGCGGGTGGCGGCAGTCTCGATGCCCACGAGCGATCTCGCCGCAACGCGCGCCGAGCTACGGGACACGCTCGGCCCCTACCGCCCGGTGCTCGAGGACCTTCTGAGCGAGCTCGACACCTTGCCCGATGGCGATCTGGTGCGCGTCGTCACCGACGATGAGCTGGTGGTCGTCCAGCAACACGGCGGAACGTTCCGGGTCGAGGTGATCGCCCCAGACACCCACGTCAAGGTGGCGGTCCCGCGCCGAGCGATGAGCCGACTCCTCCGCAAGACCCTCGCGCTGGGCGAGCTCTGACCTTCACGACGCCGTTCCCACCCACCGATCCACTCGAGATCGCGCCGGAGCTTCGTCGAGGTGTTCCAGAAGGTTCACTCGTCACGTAGAATCCGCACGACACGTGGCGACTCGACACCTGCTGACGGCGCCGGTCGGTCTCCTCGCGGTGTGGGTGCTGGTCCTTCCCGTCACCGCCGTCGCGCAAGAGGGCACGGTCTCGATCCAGCCATTCGCGAACCTCACCGGAGACCCGACCGACGCCTGGATTGGCGTGGGGATCGCCGAGACGCTGGTCGCCGACCTGGCCGGACCTGGCTTCGAGGTGGTTCTGGGCGACGAAGTGGTCGCGACGCGGGTCGTTCGAGGCGCCTATCAGCGGCTCGGCGACCAGATTCGCATCACCGCCCGCCTCGTTGACGTCACCACTGGCGTCGTCCTCCGCAGCGCGACGATCGACGGGGTCATGCGCGACCTGTTCGAGCTGCAGGACCGTCTGACACGGGCACTGTCGCAGCCGACGTCCCCGGACGCTCCCGCGCCTCGCCCTCCCCTACCTACTCAGCGCGCCCCGACCAGCGCACCGCAGACCTCTGGCGCCGGCACCGGCGTGCCCGCGTCGTTCGACGGTCCGCAGCCGCCAATCGCACCGGCGGTGATCAGCCGCGACGGACGCGGTGGGGCGACGGTCCGGGCCGTCCGGCTCGAGGCACCCCTCGACGTCGACGGCTCCCTCGACGAGACCGTCTACACGACGGTACCGTCGTTTGGCGGGTTCATCCAGATGGAGCCCGACGCGGGCGCGCCGGCCACCGAGCGCACCGAAGCGTGGGTGCTGTTCGACGACACGAACCTGTATGTGGTCGCGCGCCTCTGGGACGCGGCCCCCGAGTCGGAGTGGATCGTCAACGAGATGCGACGCGACAGCAACAACCTCTCGCAGAACGAGGGGGTCGCGATCCTGCTCGACACGTTCTACGACCGGCGGAACGGCAACTTCTTCACCATCAGCCCGATCGGTGGGCGGGCCGACGGCCAGGTGAGCAACGAGCGCGGCTACAACCGCGACTGGAATCCTGTGTGGGCGGTCGAGACCGGACGATTCGACGGAGGCTGGACGTTCGAAGCGGCGTTCCCGTTCAAGTCGATGCGCTACCGCCCGGGACGGGAGCAGGTGTGGGGTCTGCAGCTACGGCGCCGCGTCCGCCACAAGAACGAGACCTCGTTTCTTACCCCCCTGGACCCCGGCCTGGGCCAGACCGCGATCTTCCAGGTCTCGCGGTCGGCGACCCTGGTGGGACTGGAGGCGCCGGCGAGCGGCCGCGCGATCGAAATCAAGCCCTACGTCATCGGCGACCTCAACACCGACGTGAACGCCTCGCCGGCGTTCTCGAACCGGCTGGGTGGCGATGTGGGACTCGACCTCAAGTACGGCATCACCGAGAACCTGACGGCCGACGTCACCGTCAACACCGACTTCGCGCAGGTCGAGGCGGACGAGCAGCAGGTCAACCTCACCCGTTTCGGTCTGTTCTTCCCGGAAAAGCGGGAGTTCTTTCTCGAGAACGCAGGCACGTTCGACTTCGGCGGCTCCTCGGGGCGGCGGGGCGACACCCCGGTGCTGTTCTACAGCCGGCGGATCGGGTTGAACGAAGGGCGGGAGGTGCCGATCGTCGCCGGGGGACGCCTGACGGGCCGGGTCGGCCGCTTCAGCCTCGGGTTGATCAACATCCAGACCGACGACGAGCCGGTCGGCGGCGCCCTCAGCACCAACTTCATGGTGGCCCGTGTCAAGCGGGACCTGCTTCGTCGAAGCAGTGTCGGCGTCATCATGACCCACCGCTCGGTGCTCGCCGACGGACCGGGCGAGGGCCAGACGTTCGGGGCCGACGCGACGTTCGCCTTCTTCGAGAACGTGACCTTGAGCAGCTACTGGGCGAGAACCCGCGCCGCGGGACGCCACGGGGAGGACACGAGCTACAACGCGACGTTCCGCTACGACGGCGACCGGTATGGAGCCACCGTGGGACACCTGTTCGTCGCCCGGCAGTTCGCGCCGGCGGTCGGGTTCGTGCGACGGAACGACTTTCGCAAGAGTGACGGATCGCTCCGGTTCAGTCCCCGGCCGCGAGGCCTCGCGGCCGTGCGCAAGTTCACCTACGAGGGCTCCTACACCTACGTCACCGACTCGGCCGGCCTGGTCGAGACGCGCGAGGCCCAGGGGCGATTCGAGACCGAGTTCGAGAACAGCGACACCTTCGAGCTCTCGTATACCTCGACCTACGACTTTCTGAAAGAGGGGTTCACGATCGCGTCGGGCGTCACCATTCCGGTCGGGGGCTACGACTTCTGGAACGCGCGCACGTCGTTTCGACTCGGCCAGCAGCGCCGCATGTCGGGGCTCCTGTTCGCCGAGCACGGGACGTTCTACGATGGGAAGAAAACCACCCTCGGGTTCGGAGGCGGCTCGTTCGGCGGCCGGGTCGAGCTGACGTCGCGGTTCGCATTCGAACCGGGCCTGTCATTCAACTGGATCGACCTGCCGCAGGGCAGTTTCCTGACCCGGCTGGTCACCACCCGGACGACCTACACCATCAGCCCGACGATGTTCGTCGGCGCGCTGCTGCAGCACAACTCGAGCAACAACGCCCTCAGCACGAACGTCCGGCTCCGCTGGGAGTATCAGCCCGGGAGTGAGCTGTTCGTGGTCTACACCGAGCAACGGGACACGCTGGCGCCGCGGGCGGTCCCGCAACCCGAGAACCGCGCGCTGGTCGTCAAGGTCAACCGTCTGATTCGGTTCTGAACGGCGCCTGACGCCTCTACCGCCCCCGCTCCTCCATCCGGGCTCCACCCAGCGCGTTCGGCACCGAGTAGTTGCCCTCGTGGCAGGCGTACTCGAACTGCAGATACTCGTCGTCCCGGTTGAACGGGAACGCGGCGGTCCAGGGGGCCACGTAGGTGTCTTCGTCGTCCATCGTCACCGAGTAGCGGATCTCGTCGGGGCCCACCACGGTGAACCGCTCGACGATGTGCTGCTTCTCCGACTGGCGTGACCGGATGCCGGCGCTCGGCCCGCGGATGTTCTTCACCGCCTTGAAGTTGGTCGACTCGACGATGAGCGTGTTGCCTTCCCAGCGGCCGCGGGGATCGCCCTCCCACTGCTTGACCTTCGCGTCGGCGTGCGGCTGGTCGATCGGGATGATCCGGGCGTTGTGGATCATCTCGCTGTGCATCACGACGTAGCCGGGGGTCTGGAGAATGAGCGTGCCGTTGTTGTACTCGGTCGGCATCATCATCCCGAGCACCCCGCGCGAGATGCACCGGTCGCCCGACTCCATGTTGGCCGCCTGATCGTGCAGCTGCGCCATGTTCATGGCGATGGACTCGCGCGCGTTGGCGGTGCGCTCGGGGATCCGGCCGTTCGGCGGGTCGACGATGATCGACGCCTGCCCGATGTCCTCGGGCGTCTCCCAGTACCAGTCGAACCAGTAGAAGCCGTAGCCGCCGACGCCGCTGGCGTTCTCGTGACCGCGCCATTCCGAGCCCTCGATGCGACCGCGCCCCCGCGCCTCGGCGCGTGCCTGCAGCTCCTCGGCCGTGAGTTCCTGTCCGGCCAGCTCCTCGGGCAGCTCGAGCGGGGTGAAGACCGCCCGGGAGTTGTTCCACATCCCCATGATGTTGGGCTGGCCGTCAGACAGCCGCTCCGGCTGCCAACCGTCGGACTGGGCCGTCGCCGGTGCAGCCAGGCCAAGCGTCAGGAGGCAGGCGTAGAAACCGCATGTCTTCAAGAAACGAGTCATCTTGTTCCTTCCTGGAGGTCTACCGCACGGCGACCGTCACGTCGACCGCGGTGGTGCTGCTCACCCTGGTCATGCGGATTCTCCGAGCGATATGAAGCAGGTCGTAATGTGCCGCTCCCCCGGACACAAGTCAAGACGCTCCTCCTCCCGCGGAGACGGCCCCGGACCTGCTATAGTTCGGGGGTTTCGGTCTCGACGGTCGATACGACTGACACCTCGACCTCATGAATCAGCGCAACACCCGGCGACTCGGCTCGGTGGCAAGCGTCGCGTTCTCCCTCACCCCCGGGCTCCTCTTCGCTCAGTCCGAGCAGGCGCCAGGGTCAGGCTCTGCGCCGGGCGAGCTCGAGCTGGTCGCCCAGGCGCCCGGCAAGGTCGCCGCGGCCATCCAGGTCGAGCAGCCGCCGGCCCTCGACGGCAACGTGCTGGACGATCCGGCCTGGCGCGGCGTGATGCCGATCAGCGGATTCAGCCAGAGCGCGCCCGACGAAGGGCAACCGGCGACCGAGCGCACCGAGGTACGGGTGGTCTTCACCGACGACACCATCTACTTCGGCGTGGTCTGCTACGACTCGGATCCGAGCGGCATCATCATGACCGACAGCCGCCGCGACTCGTCGATGAACAACGCCGACAGCTTCCAGATGATCCTGGACACGTTCAGCGACCGTCAGAACGGGTTCGTCTTCGGCACGACTCCAGCCGGTCAGGAGTACGACGGTCAGGTCACCGACGAGGGTGGTGGCCGGAGCCTCTTCGGCGGCGGAGGCGGGGGCGGCTTCTCACGCGGCAGCGGCAGCGGCTTCAACCTGAACTGGGACGGCGCGTGGCAGGTGTCGACCGCCATCACCGACGTGGGGTGGACAGCCGAGTTCGCCATCCCGTTCCGCACCATCCGCTTTCCGGAGCGGGAAGCGCAGTCGTGGGGTGTGAACTTCCAGCGCAACATCCGGCGGCGCAACGAGACCGCCTACTGGGCACCGCTCCCTCGTCAATACAACCTGTATCGGGTGTCGATGGCGGGGCAGCTCGGGGGCATCCGCGCCCCGATCGGCCTCAGCAGCAACCTACAGATCACGCCGTATGTCATCGGCGAGCTGGCGACCCGCGACGTCACCCCCGACCGCGATCCGGTGGCGCTCGGCGACTTCGGCGCCGACCTCAAGTACAGCGTCAACAGCGGGCTCACCCTCGACGCCACCTTCAACACCGACTTCGCCCAGGTCGAGGTGGACGACCAGCAGATCAACCTGGACCGGTTCAATCTCTTCTTTCCCGAGAAACGGCCGTTCTTCCTGGAGAACGCCGGGGTGTTCTCTGTGGCCAACCAGGGGCCGGCCAGCGGCCGGAACCTCGGCCAGACCGAGCTCTTCTTCAGCCGGCGCATCGGTATCACCCGCGGCGCCCAGGTACCGATCCTGGGGGGCGCGCGGCTCTCGGGCAAGGTGACCGACTCGACGACGGTCGGGTTCCTGAACATGCAGACCGACGAGGTCGGTGCGCTGGGGAACAACTTCACGGTGGCCCGGCTACGGCGCGACCTGCCGAACCGCTCGAGCATCGGCGGCATCTTCGTCAACCGACAAGGGACCGGCCGGGACGCCCTCGGCAACGACCACAACCGCACCTACGCCTTCGACGGGCGGTGGGGTGTGGGGCAGAACGGCATGGTCCAGGGCTTCATCGGCCGCACCGAGACGCCGGGGCGCACCGGCCGCGACCACGCCGGCAGCCTCTCGGCCCGCTGGGACTCGGAGGCGTGGCGGCTGATTGCCGGCTATCAGGAGAACGGCGAGGATTTCAACCCGGAGGTCGGGTTCCTGCGGCGCCCGGGCGGGTTTCGCAAGGCTGATTTCGGGATCAACAACACGACACGCCCGAACGGCTTTCTGAAGTATCAGGAGCTCACGCCACACATGAGCTTCACGCGGTTCTGGAACCTGAACGGGGTGATGGAGACCACCCACGTCCACCTGCACTACGACGGCGAGTTCGAGGACAGCTCGTCGGCCGGCATCGCCTACGACATCCGGCAGGAGCGGGTGTTCGCGCCGTTCACCGTGTCGGGGCTCTCGGTGCCCGCCGGCAGCTACGACTTCAACGAGGTCACCTACTCCTACAGCTCGAACCGCGCGGCCCCGGTCAGCTTCAGCATCCGCGCCACCGACGCGGGATTCTTCGGCGGCGACATCATTACCATCCGGCCGTCGATCCGCGCCCGTTACGGCGAGACGTTCAACATGTCGCTCAGCTACAGCCGGAACGACATCGACCTGCCGAGCGGCAGCACCATCACGAACCTCACCAGCGTCAGCGCCGCCTACAACTTCTCGCCACGCATCTACGCCCAGGCGTTGCTGCAGCACAACGACAGCGCCGACCTCTGGTCGGTCAACTTCCGCTTCGGCTGGCTGCAGGACGCCAACACCGGGTTCTTCTTCGTCTACAACGAGACCGAGGGGCTGGGCGAGATCATCCCCGAGTTCGCCGGTCGCAGCATCATCCTGAAGTACAGCTATCTGTTCGACGTGCTGGACTAAACTTCCATGGGGCTTCGCCCCAAACCCCACGCGGCGCTCGCGGGGCCCCCAAGCCCCACTCCGCGCCGCGGACCAGCGCTTGGCCAACGCGCACAAGGCCCGGCGTTGGCTTGAGCCAAACCTCGATTCACGGAGGTTTGGCCGTGCGCGCCCGGCAGGCTGGTTCTGCGCGGCCTGCTCTCTGATCGCAGGCATCTGGAGGCCGACGTGACGACGAGACCTATCCGCTTCGCTTGGACCCTGGTGCTGGCCGCCAGCGTGATCGGAGCCACCGTCTCGCTCTCGGCCGAGGACTGGCCGCAGTGGCGTGGCGCCGACCGCCTGGCGGTCTGGAACGAGACCGGCATCGTCACCGTGCTGCCAGACGAGCTGAAGGCCACCTGGCGGGTGCCGGTCCGGCACGGCTATGCCGGTCCCGCCGTGGCCGGCGGGCGGGTGTTTGTCCTCGACTGGCTGGAAGATAGGGAGTCGCGCACCGTGGACGGCACCGAGCGGTTGCTCGCCCTGGATGAAGAAACCGGTGAGGTGCTGTGGACCCACGAGTGGACCACCACCTACCGGATGCTGATGTTCTCCTACGCGGTGGGGCCTCGCGCGACCCCGACCGTGGATGGCGACCGGGTCTACGTGGTGGGCGCCACCGGTCGGCTGCTCTGTCTGAACGTCGAGACCGGCGACGTGATCTGGGAGAAGGACTACGTCGCCGACTACGACACCAGCGTCCCGACCTGGGGCGTGGCCAGCGCGCCGCTGGTCGACGGCAACCGGCTGATCACCATCGTGGGTGGAGAACCGGACGCGCTGGTGGTGGCGTTCGACAAGCACACGGGCGAGGAGACCTGGCGGGCGATCGAGGTGACCTCGGAGATGGGCTACGGCCAGCCGGTGATCTACGAGGCCGGCGGGGCGCGCCAGCTCATCATCTGGCACCCCACTGCCCTGACTTCACTCGACCCCGAGACCGGCGAGACCTACTGGAACCAGCCGTGGGAGGTGCAGTCGAGCGTATCGGTGGCCACCCCGGCCCGCGACGGCGATTACCTGCTCGTGTCGCAGTTCTACCGCGGCTCGATGATGATGCGGCTGAGCTCCGACCGGCCCGACGCCACCATGCTCTGGCAAGGCACCGGGCGCGACGGCTTGCCCGAGGCGACCGACGGGCTGCACGCGATGATCACGACCCCCATCGTGGATGGCGACTACATCTACGGCGTGGGCAGCTACGGCGAGCTTCGCGGTCTGGACGCCCGCACCGGCGAACGCCTGTGGATGAGCCCGGACATGACGCCGCAGGCCAGGTGGGGTGGCGCCTCCATGGTGCGACACGGCGACCGCTACTTCGTGCAGAACGACGACGGCGACCTGATCATCGCCGAGTTCACGCCGAGCGGCTATGTGGAGCACAGCCGCACGAAGCTGATCGAACCGACGATGAGCGCCGGCTACGGTCCGCGACGCTCGTTCGACCGGCTGGTCAGTTGGTCGCACCCGGCCTTCGCCAACCGGCACGTCGTGCAGCGCAACGACCGCGAGATCATCCGGGTGTCGCTGGCCGCCGACGACTACTGAGTGGCTACTTCGGCGCGCCCTTGATACGCAGGCCTTCGTCCTGGATGGTCCTGTTGAGCAGGCTCACGCACGCATAGAGCGCGCGCAGGGTGGGCACCTCGACGTCGGTCATTTCCGCCAGCTCGATCACCACGCCGAGCATCCCGTCGATCTCGAGCGGCTTGCCCACCTCGACGTCCTGCAGCATCGACGTCTTGTGCTTGCCCACCGACTCGGCACCCGAAATCCGTCGCTCCATCGGCACCCGGAAGTGGGCGCCCAGCCGCTCGGCCACCGCCTGCGCCTCGGTCATCATCGTGGCCGCCAGGGCCCTGGTCAGCGGGAACTGACAAATGTCGACCAGGGTCGAGTGCGTCACCGCGCTGATCGGGTTGAAGGTCAGGTTGCCCCAGAGCTTCAGCCAGATCTCCGACCGGATGTCGTCGAGCACGCGCGCCTTGAACCCGCCCTCCTCGAACAGGCTCGCCACCGCCTTGACCCGCTCCGACTCGCTGCCATCGAGCTCGCCGACCGGGAAGCGGTTGCCTTCGACGTGCTGGATCACGCCGGGTTCGGCGATGGTGGCGGCCGGATAGGCGATGCACCCGATGACGCGATCCGGATCAATCGCCTTCAGCAGCACCCCGCCCGGATCCACGGTCTCGACGACACGGTCCCCATAGGGGCCGTCGAGCTTCTGGAAGTACCACCAGGGAATGCCGTTCTGAAGCGTCACCAGGACGGTGTCGGGGCCGAACAGCGACGGAAGCTGGTCGACAATCGGCGCGATCTGGTGCGCCTTGAGCGCCAGCAGGACGACATCCTGGGCATCGAGGTCCGCGATCCGGTCGGTCGCCGTCATGCTCGCGACCTGCCGCTCGTCCCCCTCGACCAGCGTCATCCCGTTCGCTCTGATGGCGGCCAGATGCGGACCACGCGCGATGGCCGACACCTCGTGCCCGGCATTGGCCAACCGCACCGCCATGTAGCCCCCGATAGCCCCCGCCCCGACAACACAAATCTTCATTGAAGCGATCCGATCCAGATGGCGAAGCCCACCGGCTTCCTCCTGTCTCCCGTCTCCTGACTCCGGTCTCCTGACCGCATCGCCGCCCTACACCGCTCCGTCGGCCTTCGCCGCGGCGATGGCCGCATCGTCCATCCCGAGCACCTGTTTCAGCACCTCATCGGTGTGCTCACCGAGCAGCGGCGACCGCCGCACGTCGGCGGGCGAGTCAGACAGCTTGATCGGGTTGCCGACGGTCAGATACGGGCCACGCGTCGGGTGGTCCACTTCGACCACCGTGCCCGTGGCCCGCAGGGACGGCTCCTCCGAGAGCTCCTTCATCGAGAGTACCGGCCCGCAGGGCACGTTCAACGGATTGAGAATCTCCATGGCCTCGAACTTCGTCTTGGTCATGGTCCACTTCTCGATCTCGTCGAACATCTGGTCGATCTTGGGGAGCCTGGCCTCGGCGGTGTTCCACTCGGGGTCCTCGAGCCAGTCCTCGTGTCCGACCACCTTGGCCAGCCCGTCGAAGGCGGCGGCCTGCGCGATGATGTAGAGATACGCGTCAGGATCGCCCTCCCATCCCTTGCACTTCACGATCCAGCCGGGCTGTCCGCCCCCGGAGGCGTTGCCGGCGCGAGGGGTCGCGTCGCCGAAGGTGCCGTGGGGATACTGCGGATACTCTTTGAGCGGACCGTGGGTCAGGCGCTGTTGATCCCGCAGCTTCACGCGACACAGATTGAGCACGCCATCCTGCATCGCGCACTCGACCCGCTGTCCTCGACCGGTGGTCTCACGCTGGAACAGCGCCGTGACGATGCCCAGCGCCAGGTGCAGCCCGGTCCCCGAGTCGCCGATCTGGGCCCCCGACACCACCGGTGGGCCCTCCGGGAACCCGGTCGTGCTGGCGCCCCCGCCCGTGCACTGGGCCACGTTCTCGTAGACCTTGCAATCCTCATAGGGGCCGGGCCCGAACCCCTTGACCGAGGCGTAGATGATGCGCGGGTTGATCTCCTGGATCCGCTCCCAGGAGAAGCCCATCCGGTCCAGCGCGCCGGGAGCGAAGTTCTCGACGAGCACGTCACACGATTCGATCAGCCGGGTGAAGATGGCCTTCCCGCTGTCCGCTTTCGTGTTCAACGTGACGCTGCGCTTGTTGTGGTTCAGCATCGTGAAGTAGAGGCTGTCGACATCAGGAATGTCACGGAGCTGGCCGCGGGTAGCGTCCCCCTTGCCGGGCCGCTCTACCTTGATGACGTCGGCCCCGAACCAGGCGAGCAGCTGGGTGCAGGTGGGCCCCGACTGCACGTGGGTCATGTCGAGGATGCGGACTCCGTCGAGCGCCTTCATAGAACTGAATCTCCTTGGTCTGTCCCCAGCGCCCCGCCAGCGAGGCGCCGAACACGGCATTATGTCACCGCTCGGGGCGCCGGCGAGACGCGTCTAGAATGAGCGTGACGCTCGCTGCCAGTCCGTCATTGGAGGCCCCATGTTGCGCGCCGTCTTCGCCCTCGCACTCGTCTCGATGCTGTCGCCGCTGCTACCGGCCCCGGCAGGCGCGCAAGCGGTCCGTGTCGAGCGGCTGCTCGACCGCCCCATCATCACGCCGAACATGGACGGTCGGATGGGGAGCAACATCGCCGGGCCGTCGCTCATCCGCGTGCCCGACTGGGTCGAGTCGCCGCTAGGCGACTACTACCTCTACTTCGCCGACCATGAAGGCACCTATATCCGACTGGCCTATGCCGACGCCGTCGAGGGCCCGTGGACCATGCACGAACCGGGCACGCTGCAGCTCGAACAGTCGCACTTCCCCACCACGTGCCCGCCCTGCGCGCCCGAGGGCGCCTATGTCCATATCGCGTCGCCTGACGTGCACGTCGACGAGGCTGCCCGGCAGGTCGTGATGTATGTCCACGGACGGGACGTCGGCCGTCAGGTCACCCGGGCGGCCACCTCGACCGATGGCCTGCACTTCGACGGCCGCCCCGAGATCCTCGGGCGCCCCTACTTCAGGGCCTTCAGACACGACGGCTACGTCTACAGCCTTGCCATGCCGGGCGTCTTCTATCGCTCTCGCGACGGATTGACCGACTTCGAAGAGGGTCCGCAGCTCTTCACGCCCGACATGCGCCACTCGGCTCTGCTGCTGCGCGACAACCTCCTGCATGTGTTCTTCACCGAGCGAGGTGCGTCACCGGAAAGGATCCTGCTGTCGACCATCGATCTCACCGGCGACTGGAGCGCGTGGCGCGCATCCCCCCCCGAGGAGGTGCTCCGGCCCGAGCGGACCTGGGAGGGCGCCGACCTGCCCGTCGAGCCCTCGCGGGGTGGCTCCATCAACGAGCCGGTGAACCAGCTACGCGACCCGGCGATCTTCGAAGAGGACGGACGGATCTACCTGCTGTATGCCGTGGCAGGAGAGCGTGGCATCGGCCTGGCCGAGGTGCACCTGTCAGCCGACGTCAGGTGATCGGCAGCCGCATCCGCATCACCGCGCCGCCGTCGGACCCGAGGCTGGCCGTCAGCGTGCCGTCATGCATCTCGACCACACGCCGCGCCGTCGCCAGCCCCAACCCGGTGCCCCGGTGCTTGGTCGTGTAGAACGGTTCGAAGAGACGCTTGGCCGCCTCGGGCTCGAACCCCGGCCCGTCGTCCGCGACGACGATGTCGCACGAATCGACACCGGCCTCCACCGTCACGCGCACGCTCCCCCGTCCCTCGGTCGCGTGCGCCGCATTCACCAGCAGGTTGAACAAGGCGATCTGTAGCTGGGTCGCGTCGAGGCGGAGCGTCGGACCGACGTCCGGCAACTCGAGCGTGAGCTCCGCCCACGCCGGGTCATGCTGCAGCATCGAGGCGGTTCCCGCGATCAACGCAGTCACCGAGGTGGGGCGCATGCTGGCGGGTTTCGGGCGAGCGAACACCAGCAGGTCCTGCACCATCTGATTCAACACGTCGATCCGCTGCTGGATGTCATCGATGACTTCCCGCTCGGGGGCCCCCTGCTCCATGCGTCCGCCGATCACCTGAAGCGCTCCCCTGATGCCCGCCAGCGGATTCTTGACCTCGTGGGCCACGACCGCCGCCATCTCACCCAGCCGAGCCAGGGTTTCCTGCTCCCTGAGTCGGGCCTCCGCGCGCTTCCGCTCGGTGATCTCGAAACGGATGGCCATGTACTGATAGGGACGTCCCCGGTCGTCGAGAAACGGCACGATCGTGGTGTCGACCCAGTAGATCTCCCCGTTCTTGGCGCGATTGCGAATCTCACCGGTCCAGACCTCCCCCCTGGAGATCCTGGACCAGAGGGCGGCGAAGAACTCCTTCGGATGGTGGCCGGAGTTGATGACCCGGTGGTCCTGCCCCAGCAACTCGGCCTCGGAGTAGCCCGAGATCTGGCAGAACTTCTCGTTCACGTAGGTGATGCGCCCCGCGACGTCGGTCGTCGCGACGATCGCGGAGCGGTCGAGGGCGAACTTGGTGTCCTGCAGCTCGCGGATCGCCCCTCCGGGCGTCTGGTCCGTGTGATCCGATGGTTCTCGGGACATCCTGGCCTGACTCTTGCTACTTGCTTGTGTGACGGGCAGCCATCGTAACAAAACGTCTCGGACCGACCTACATGAGCGAACAGGCGCATCTATATAATCCGGCTCGAATGGAGAAGGCCACGATCCTGGTGGTCGACGACGAGCAGCTGATCCGCTGGTCGCTGGTCGAACGCCTCTCTCAGGACGGCTTCCGGACCCTCGAGGCCGAGACCGGTCAGGAGGCCATCGCACGCCTGGAAGACGGCGTCGACCTGGTCCTGCTCGACTACCGTCTGCCGGACATCGACGGGCTGGAGGTCCTCAAGCAGATCCGGCGGAAGGACCAGGATATGCTCGTCATCCTGCTGACCGCCTTCTCGAATGTCGCGACGGCCGTCGAGATCATGAAGGCCGGGGCATTTCACTACGCGACCAAACCGTTCAACGTCGACGAGATCGCGCTGCTCGTCGAGAAAGCGCTCGAAACCACGCGTCTGAGACGCGAGGTGCGTGCGCTCCGAGCCACCCAGGCCGAACCCTGGGCGATCGACCGTATCGTGGGCACCTCTCCGGTGATGCAGGGGGTCAAGGATCTGCTCGTGAAGATCGCAGCCAGTCCGGCCTCGACGGTCCTCCTGACCGGAGAAAGCGGCACCGGAAAGGACCTGGCGGCCAAGGTCATCCACTACGCCAGCGATCGGGCCGCCAAGCCGTTCATGAACATCACCTGCTCGGCCCTCACCGATACGCTCCTCGAGAGCGAGCTGTTCGGACACGAACGGGGGGCGTTCACCGATGCGCGGCAACAGAAGCGCGGTCTCTTCGAGTCGGCCGACGGGGGCACCGTCTTCCTGGACGAGATCGGCGAGATGGCCCCGGTGCTCCAGGCCAAGCTGCTCCGCTTCCTGGAGGAGAAGACGTTCAAGCGAGTCGGCGGAGCGAAGGACATCCTGGTGGACGTCCGGATCATCGCCGCCACCAACAAGAACCTCGAGGAGTCGGTTGCCGACGGCAGCTTCCGGGAAGACCTCTACTACCGGCTCGACGTGCTCCCGGTCCGGTTGCCACCGCTGAGGGAACGAGCGGCGGATGTCCCGGTGCTGGCGAAGTACTACATCGACCAGTTCAATCAGGAGTTCCGGAAGCGGGTTCACGGGGCCACCGACGGGGTGTTCACCGCGCTGGCGCGCTATCCCTGGCCGGGCAACGTCCGGGAGCTTCGCAATGCCGTCGAGCGAGCGATGCTTCTCGCCGACGGCGACACGTTGGGCCTCGATGACTTCCCCATGCTGGGCTCGAGACCGGAGCTCACCGAGGGGGTCCAGCTTCCCGCCGGAGGCATCAACCTGGAGACTCTCGAGCGGGACCTGGTGGTCCAGGCGTTGAAGCGGACCGAATGGAACCAGACCCGTGCCGCCGAGCTCCTCGGACTCAACCGTGACCAGATCCGGTATCGCATCGAGAAGTTCGGACTCACCCGACCGTAATCGGCTCCCTCTTCCCCACCCTGGTCCTGGCACTCAGGTTGCTGGGTAAGCGGCGATAGCCGTTCGCGTCGTCTCTACCATCACCGGCGCCCGATCCCCATGACGTCGGGGCACTCGGGTGGCGAGACCGGTGTCCCGCGAGCACCGTTTACTCACCGAACGCACGGAGGACCGTGATGTCGCACCCGGAGCCTACACTCCAGCCGCGCCGCCAGATTGAGCCGAGCAACCTGGCCGCAGCCAACACTACGCCCGGCAAACTGCCTGAGATCCAGCCGATTTCATTGCCCGCGTCGATGTCGCTCGACGATCGACTGATTCAAATTGAATCAAGTCTGATCGGCTGGGCGCTCGGCTTGACCGGCGGGAACAAGACCAAGGCTGCGGAGATTCTGAAGATCAAGCGGTCGACCCTTGGGGACCGGATCAACCGCTGCCGGCTCAACGGCTACGACCTGTAGGCGGTGCGGGATTTTTCGCCATCAGGGCGAGAAATTCCCCAGTGCGGCCCTGCCCGACGCGCCAATTCTCTCTGCGATACAGGGGGAACGAACTCACGATCGGACGGCACCGGGCTTGCTTCAGTGAAGAACGGCGTCGGGTGGCAGGGTGTGCGGCTCCCCCGATCAGCCAGAGCGCCCAGGGATGATCGTGGCCGACCCTTCCCCCGGTCATCGGTCGTTTCTGGGCGCAGCTTCGTGTCACGCCTGCGCGTCCAGGAACCCGATCAGGGTCAGGAACGCCCCGTCCCAGCCCATCAAGAGCCCGACCGCAATGACGGTCGGCGCGCCGGCCAGCAAGCCAACCGTGGCCAGCGCGAGCCCCACGCCTGCGACCGTGCCTCTACGCCGTATTCCGTTCGCCTGTCGCTCGGTCATGATGACCTCCCTTCACCTCCAGTGAGACGCAACAGACGTACCCGATCCGAAGTTCCGGCAGCGGTCCGGACGGGCACGAATGTTGGTTCTCGGAAACAGTGGAGGGAGCCATGCAGACAGTGCAGGACCTGATGACCACCCCGGCCATGACGCTCGATCGCAACGACGAGTTGTCGGTGGCCGACGAGCTGATGAACGCCGCCCGGATTCGCCACCTGCCGGTGCTCAACGACCGGGGACGACTGGTCGGCATCGTCACCCAGCGCGACCTCTTCCACAGCGCGCTGGTGCGGGCGCTCGGCTACGGCACCGCCGCGAATCGGCGGAACCTCGACGCCGCGGCGCTGGCCTACGTCGAGCTCACGCTGCAGTGCGTCGAGTGCCACAAGTACGTCCGGGGGGTCGAGCTGGCCGGACAGCTCGACGGACCACGCCGCGATCCACTGGCCGATTGATGGGCTGAGTGGGAAAGAGTCCGCACACAATCTGCGGAAAATCACCCACTCGAAAGGGCGCATGCCGACACGAAGGCCTCGCACCGACACCGACCAGCACCGCACGATTGCGCTGCTGTCGACCCCGGCGACCTACGGTGGGAATGTGGCGTCGGTGACCCGGATCGATACCCATTCGGCCGTCGTCTTCCTGGCCGGCCCCCGGGCCTACAAACTGAAGCGCGCCGTCCGCTACGACTATCTGGACTTCACCACGGTCGACAGACGCGGGCAGGCCTGCGCCGACGAGGTCCGGCTCAACCGGCGGACGGCCCCGGGGCTCTACCTCGGCCGGCGCCCCGTCACCCTCGGCCCCCACGACGATCTGGCGCTCGACGGCGACGGCGTCCCGGTCGACTGGGTCGTCGAGATGACCCGGTTCGACCAGCGGCAACTGTTCGACCGGCTGGCTGCCCGGACCTTGCTGCCGCTGGACCTGATGCCGCTCCTGGCACAGGAAGTCGCCCGTCTCCACGCCGTCGCTGAGTGGCGCTTCGACCATGGTGGCCGTCGCGGCATGGCGTGGGTCATCGACGGCAACGACGACGGCTTCGGCGAGTATGGGCCCGGGACGCTGGATCCGGAGGTCTGCCGCCGCGTCACCAGCCATGGCCGGGAACTGCTCGAACGGCACTCCGACCTGCTGATGGCCCGTCGACGTCAAGGGTTCGTGCGCCGCTGTCACGGAGACCTCCACCTGCGCAACGTCTGTCTGTTCGAAGGGCGACCGACCCTGTTCGATTGCATCGAGTTCAGCGACGAGGTGGCCTGCATCGACGTGATGTACGACCTCGCCTTCCTGGTCATGGATCTGATTCACCGGGGGCTGTACCCACATGCCCAGGTCGTCTACGACCAGTACGTCGCCGCCACCGGCGACATCGAGGGCGCCGGACTGCTGCCCCTGTTTCTGTCCACCCGGGCGGCGGTGCGAGCCAAGGTCGGCGCGACGACGGCACGACTCGAGAGCGCCCCGGACCAGAAGGGGCGTCTGGCCCGCGAGGCGCGGTCGTATCTGGACCTGGCGCTGGACCTGCTGACGCCGGCGCCAGCGCGGCTGGTCGCGATCGGGGGGCTCAGTGGGACGGGCAAGTCGACCCTGGCGCGGCACCTGGCACCTGGCCTGGGGGCGGCGCCGGGCGCCCTCGTCCTCAGAAGCGACCTGATCCGCAAGTCGCTGCTCGGCGTCCAACCCCATGAACGGCTGGCGTCGGAGGGCTATGCCGAGGGCATCACCCGGAGTGTGTATCGCCAGCTGGCCGAACGAGCCCGGCGAGCCGTCGCGGCCGGACGAACCGTGATCGTCGACGCCACCTTCGCCGACCCCCGCGACCGGGCCGTGATGACCGAGGTGGCATCTGCGCTGGGGGCGAGGTTCAGCGGGCTGTGGCTGGAGGCGCCGCTCGAGCGACGGTCCTGGCGGGTGTCCCATCGTCACGATGACGCCTCTGACGCGACACCGGCCGTGCTCGCCGCCCAGGAGGTCCGCGATGTGGGTACGATGGAGTGGCCGGCGCTCGACGCCTCGGGTGACGAGCCCGCACTGGTGCGTGACGCGCAAGCCCTGCTCGGGTTGCACGGCGGCTGAGAGGGCTCACGGCGACGACGCGGCGACGCGTTCGACCTCGCGCAGCACCCGAAGCAGGTTGCCCCCCCAGAGCAGCGCGATCTCCTCCTCCCCGTAGCCGCGCCGCACGAGCTCGAGCGTGACGTTGAAGGTCTCGCTGGCATCGTTCCAGCCGACGACCCCGCCACCCCCGTCGAAGTCCGAGCTGATACCGACGTGGTCGATCCCGATCAGCTGCACGGCGTAGTCGACGTGATCGACGAACGTCGCCACATCGGCCCGCGGCCAGGTGCGGTCGATGTCGGCCATCCGCGCGTCGAAACGCACTCGACGATCGGCCGGGAGCGCGTCGGCGCCGCCCCACGGCGCCAGACCGAACTCTTCCCGCAGCGCATCGACGGCCGCGCTTCGAGCCGCCTCGGCCTCGCTCACGAACGCCCCCAACGCCACCGTCTGCATCACGCCGCCGTTGTCGGCAAGCGCTCGCAGCTGCTCGTCGTCAAGATTCCGTGGATGATCGGCCAGGGCGCGGACGCTGGAATGCGAGGCGATGACCGGCGCCCGGGACAGGCGGGTCGCCTCGAGCATGGCCGCCCGAGAGGCGTGGGACACGTCGATCATCATCCCGAGCCGGTTCAGCTCGGCGACCACCTCCACCCCGAACGAGCTGAGACCACCATGTTCGCTGGGCGCGTCACCCAGTTCCGGCCGGGGGCTGGCAGAGTCGGCGATGTCATTGTGGCCGTTGTGGACCAGTCCGAAGTAGCGGGCGCCGAGGTCGAAGTAGGTCGAGATGAGCGCGAGGTCCTGCCCGATGACATAGCCGTTCTCGATACCGATGGCGGCCACGAGGCGCCCTTCGGCCGCAATCTCCACGAAGTCGTCAGCCCGGTAGGCCAGCCCGATTCGGTCCGGATACAGCTCGTCGGTCATCCGACGGATGGCGTCGAACTTGGTCATGGCATCGACCTGGGCCCGGGCATAGTTCTCGGGTGTCCGCTCGGTCTGACCGACGTAGACCACGAAGAAGCCAGCGTCGAGTCCGCCGGCCTCCATCTTTGGCAGATCCACCTGACGGGCCCCTATGAGCCCGGGATCCACCTCCGCGGTCGCGAAGTTCAGCGGAATGTCGTCGTGCGTATCGATGGTCAGCACCCGTTCGTGGATGTCACGGGCGCGAACGACGAGGTCGCTGGCCTCGCCCTGGGGCGGGCCATCCCCGATGGCTGGTGGGTCGGCCGCGCAACCAGCCAGCGCACCGCTCGCGACGAGGCCAAGCGTGAGCCCACGTGTGAACCAGCGTGTCATGCCCCTCCTTGTCGTGGACTGCCATTGTAGCGGCGAGCCTCTGGGGGCGCCGCGGGGGCCGTATACTGATCGCCCGGTGGCCACCTGCCAGAAAGCCCGTTTCCTGCTGCCCGACGGCGTGCACTATCTCAACTGCGCCTACATGGCGCCGCTGGCGGACACGGTACGGGCCGCCGGCGTCGCGGGCATCGATCGGCGGGCGGCGCCGCATCTGATGACGCCGGCCGACTTCTTCGAGGAGAGCGACCTGGTCCGGGCGCTGTTCTCGCGGCTCGTCAACGTGGCCGACCCCAATCGGATCGCCCTCCTGCCGTCGGTGTCCTACGGGCTGGCCACGGTGGCTCACAACCTGCCGGTCGGTGGCGGCGGCAACGTCGTCATCGTCGAAGAACAGTTCCCGAGCAACGTGTATGCGTGGCGCCGTCTCTGCGCGGAAGAGGGCCTCGAGCTGCGCACCGTCGGGGCCCCGGAGACCGGAGGGGACGTTGGTCGAGGCGCCGCATGGAATGCCCGGATCCTCGCCGCCATCGACCGGCACACGACGCTGGTCGCGCTCCCGCACGTGCACTGGACCGACGGCACGCGGTTCGATCTACCAAGGATCGGGGAACGCGCTCGGGAGTGTCAGGCCTGGCTCGCGGTGGATGGCACCCAGTCGGTCGGCGCGCTGCCGTTCGACGTCGAGGAGATCCGACCCGACGCCCTGGTCTGCGCCGGGTACAAGTGGCTGCTGGGTCCCTATTCGACCGCCCTGGCCTACTACGGGCCGGCGCTGGACGGCGGACGACCGCTCGAGGAGAACTGGATCACACGACGCGGCAGCGAGCGGTTCGCCGACCTGGTGCACTACCGCGACGAGTACCAGCCGGCCGCCATCCGCTACGACGTCGGCGAGCGGTCGAACTTCACGCTGCTCCCGATGCTGGCCTCGGCGCTGAGACTGGTACTCGAATGGACCGTGCCAACGATCTCTGGCTACTGTCGGGACCTGACCGAGCTCGTGATTCCCCCGCTGAGGGAGCATGGCTACACGATGGAAATGTCACACTGGCGGGCACCGCATCTGCTCGGGCTTCGCCTCCCGGACGACGTCGACCGGGACCGGTTGGCGGAGCGACTGAGCGCCCACGAGGTGTCGGTCTCACTCCGTGGAAACGCCGTCCGGGTGGCGCCGCATCTCTACAACGGCCGTGAGGACATGGACGCCCTGCTCGAAGCGCTGACCGGCAGGAGCTAGCGGCCGGGCCAGGTCTCCTCGACGACCCGGTCCAGCGGCCGCGGTCGAGGCTCCACCCGGTAGGCCTGGCGCAGGGCCAGATCGTAGCGGTCTCCTTCGCCGAGGAAGTAGAACCGCCCTCCGGAGTCGAGCAGCCGCTCGTGGTCGTAGATCACCACGTAGCTCTGGCCGATCACCTCGAACTGATCCCGCTCGACGACGATGGCGGTGTCCTCGTCGAGCCCGATTCCCAGCAGCGAGGGGTGCGCCTCGATGACCTCGATCAGGTCGAACTGGCGATTGCGGCGCAGCAAGTGCTGGTCAATGGCCGTCTCGCGGAGAAAGCCGAACCCCACTTCGTGATCGCCCATCATCACGGTATTGGTGGCCGTGTCGCCCCGGACCAGATACGACCCCAGGATGGTGGCGCCGGCCGAAGATCCGCCGATGACGCCGCCTCGCTCGAGCACCCCTTCCAGCTCCCGCTGTACCCGGGTGTCGAGATAGGCATCGGCGAGGCGCCATTGTCGTCCTCCGGGGAACCAGACGCCGCGAGCGCGCCTGAGGGGCGCGACGAAGGCCGTCGAGTCCGCCTCGGTGCGGTCAGTCGTGTGGAGCACCGTCAGATCGGTCGCGCCCGCCTCCCGGAACGCCCGGAGCCCAGGATAGTACTGGTCATACTGGTCGGCTCCGCCGGCGGTGGGAATGACGACGATCGGGGCAGCGTCACCTCCGGCGAGCTCGATGAACCGCTCGACGATTGCCGGGTCACGCATGGCGCCGCCCACCAGCACGAGTGCCCCGCGGGCCGGGCTCACCTCCTGCGCATCGACCCCCGAGGGGGCAAGCCACCCCAGAAAGAGCCACGCGCCCACCCAGCATTTGCGGCCTCGGAACCGGATCGTCATGCAGATCACCCCACGGGGATTGTATCCCCACCCTCCGCCCCCCGAGATCCACTACAATGACCCGGCGCTGGCGGTGCGTTCTTCCGCCACGGCCACGCCCGAGACGTCTCATTCATGCCCAGATTCCGTGCGCTCGTCGGCATTCTCGGTGCGCTCATCACCTCCCTGGTGCTCGCTCCGAACGCGTGGGCCCAGCCGCTCTCCGGCACTCGTACGTTCAGCGTGGGGAGCCAGGACGAGCTGACCGCCCTCCGGGAGGCCGACGCCACGATCGAGGCGCTGCGCCGCGGTGGCGATCTGGCCCTCCGGGCCCGTCGGGACGATGCGCAGGTGGCGGGACGGACACATGAACGGCTCGGGCAACGACATCGCGGGATACCGGTGTTTGGCGCCGAGATCCCCCGCCAGACCGACCGCGGCGTCACGGTGTCGCTGTTCGGCACGCTGTATGACGGCATCACGATCGACACGACGCCATCGCTGTCGTCACTCGAGGCCGCGGCCGTCTTCGACCGTCTGGCCGGTACCGGCCGTCGCCTGACCGAGCCTCGACTGCTGGTGCTGCCGGAACGAAACGGAGACGGCTACCGGCTCGTGTACGAGGCCAGGGTCTTTGCCGGTGCGAGCCTGACGGCCTACTTCATCGACGCCTCGAATGGCGACGTGGTCTGGTCCTACAACGACCTGAAGACCCAGCAGCCCTCGCTCCCCTGCCAGCAGTGCACGGTCGGCGATGGGCTCGGGGTGAAGGGCGACCGCAAGAAGCTCAGCGTGACGACCGTCGGCGGCGCCTTCCTGGCCCACGATCGGCTCCGGCCGACCGATGTCTTCACGTTCGATCTCCGAGGCGACTGGGTACGAACCCTCGCGGTGCTCGACGGGGGCGAGCAGCTGTTCGACGCCGACCTCGCCGCCGACGCCGACAACGAATGGATGGACGGAGCCAGCGTCGATGCGCACGTCGGCATGGGCTGGACCTACGACTATCTGTTCACCCGGTTCGGTCGGCAGGGACTCAACGCCGAGAACGTCCGGATGATCAGTCTGGTCCACCCGATCGACCGGGTCGACATCTTCACAGCCCCGCCGGAGCTCATCGGCATCTTCAACCTCAACGCGTTCTACTGCGGGGTGTGTGGTCCAGACGGCGTGGGGCTGGCGGTGTTCGGAGAAGGACTCCCTCCCAACGTGCTGCTCGACGGCCGGCGTGTCGGCTACTTCTCGGGTGCCCTCGACGTGGTCGCCCACGAGCTGGCCCACGCCGTCACCGACTTCACCTCGGCCCTGATTCCGATCGACGAGTCTGGCGCGCTGAATGAAGCGTTTTCCGACATCATCGGGGTGGAGGTGGAGCACTACGCCGAGCCGTTCTTCCGGGACGGAGCTGGCCAGGCCGACTACCTCCTGGGAGAGGATGTCATCGAACCGGGCGGCATCCGGTCCTTGCCCAATCCCCAGGCGTTTGGCGACCCCGATCACTACAGCTTGCGGTTCCTCGGTCTCGAAGACAACGGCGGGATCCATACCAACTCGTTGATCGCGTCCCACGCCTATTACCTCGCCATCGAGGGCGGGACCAATCGGGTCTCGGGGCTGGGCGTGACCGGCGTGGGCGCCGAGAACCGCGGACAGATCGAACTGATCTTCTTCCGCGCCTTCACCGACTTCCTGACGCCGCTATCGAACTTCTCCGCCGCCCGGGCCGCCACCATCCAGGCGGCGCGTGACCTGTTCGGGGCCGGGAGCACTCCGGAGGCCGCGGTCACCCAGGCCTGGAATGCGGTCGGCGTGTTCTAACGTCACGACCACGAGAACGATGTCGAAACCCGTCACCTTCCTCCAGCACGCCACACGACACTTCAGGGTCGGCCTGGTGGGACTGCTCGCGACCGCGACGCTCCTTCCGGCACTCGCGCAGGCTCAGGGCCGCCCCATGGAACGGATCACCGCCCGGATCGATGCCGGCTGGCGCCCCGCCTCACGAACCTTCGTGGGCACGACGACCTTCTCGGCGTTCTCGGAGCTGGGCAAGTTCGAGGCCGACTACGAGATCGCGCAAGGAGTCGTCGTCGACGGCGGCATCTCCTTCCTGCTCTGGCGAAACCTGGCCGTGGGGCTCGATGTCTCGGCCTACAGCTCGATCAACCCGGCGCGACTGAACACCGAGCTGCCGCATCCGTTCTTCTTCGATCTCCCTCGCACCACCAGTGGAGTCGCCGGAGGGCTGCGACGCGAGGAGCTCGGCGTGCACCTGCGCGCGCTGTGGGTGACCCAGTTCTCGGACTGGCTGGTGGTCTCTTTTTCGGGGGGACCAAGCCTGATCAACGCCAGACAGGATCTCGTCTCGGCGGTCCAGCACCGGGAAGTGGGCTTTCCCTTCGGAGACATCATCTTCGAAGGGCATTCCAGGACCACCCAGTCGGAGAACGCGGTCGGGGCCAATGCCGGGATCGATGTCGATGCCTACGTGCTGCACCGGTTGCCGTTCCTGAGTGGGATCGAGACCATGCGCCAGGTCGGGCTTGGGGTGTTGATCCGCTATGTCTGGGGATCGGCCGACCTCCAGGTGGGCGACTCGCCCGTCGATGTCGACCTGGGCGGTCTTCAGGTCACAACCGGCATCAGGTTCCGCTTCTAGGGAATCCCGGCGA
>MDTE01167070.1_pt1 | contig 25480 bp, 27 predicted proteins | sample 811231 | NCBI WGS metagenome assembly MDTE01 (sample SAMN05326651, study PRJNA326480) | marine metagenome | isolation source: seawater | place: Indian Ocean: Red Sea | collected 2010
ACATAAATCAATTACATGAGCAGTATCTAATCTGGTGTGAACATCCAATAACAATCCAATTTCTTCTCCAACAGCCTCTCTGACAAGAGCCATTTGTTCAGTGGCTAACCTCACAGATTCAACTGGTTCTAATTTACCAGGCATTTGTTCTGAAAGTTCTGCTTCTTCAAAAGTACCGTGAGTCTCAGGTTGTCCCCATCTAACAAATTTCCATCCTTCATCAACAGCTCTTTTGGAGTTATCTACGAGTTCTTGGGTAGTAGATCCTTGGGTATGAGGATAGCAAACAACCTTATTTCTTACTGGTCCACCGAGTAATTTATAAAGAGGCATATTTACTGACTTGCCTTTAAGATCCCATAATGCAATATCTATTGCGCTTATAGCTGAAGAATAAATTACTCCTGGCGGAAAAAAGTTCCCTCTAAACATTATTTGCCAGAGTTTTTCTGACTCCCATGGATCCTCGCCGATAAGTCTTTCTTCAAGATGTTCGATTGCTGCAATCACTGCCTTCCCCATTCTTGCAACTCCAACTTCACCTAAACCTTTTAATCCATTATCAGTGAGCACTTCTATGAATAAAGATTCCCTTCCTTCGTATGCTAAAGGGTATGTTTTTATCTCAGTTATTTTCATGATTCACCTCTTTTAAACTGTAAAGTAAGATCCTCCGTTTGGAGAAATAATCTGGCCGGTTAAATAATTTTGGTCGTTTGAAGCAAGCATCAGGGCAATTGAAGATACATCCATTTCTACACCTGGCCTTTTTAAGAGAGTTAAAGCAACCACTTTACCTCCCCCTCCAGATTTTAACTCTTCTCTTGTAAGGTCAGTTTCAATTATTCCTGGCGAGATACTATTTACGAATATATTATGTTCTGCGCCGTATCTTGCTAAATTTTGTGTGACTGAATGAAGCCCTGCTTTTGATGCTCCATAATGAGGAGTTGTTGGGCCGCCGTAAAGGCCCGATACAGAACCAATATTTATGATTCTTCCTCCCCCATTTTTTTTCATAATTGGAAAAACTTCTCTAGAGCAGAAGAAAGGACCTTTAAGATTTACTGACATAATATCATCCCAATCTTTTTCGGTTACATCTTCCATTTTAGCCTGCCTATTAATTCCAGCATTATTTACTAAAACATCAATTCTAGAAAACTCTTTTTCAACTGAAGAAACCATCTTTTTTATCGAATCTATATTTGAAGCTTCTAGGTGAATTGCCATAGATTTAGATCCATGAATTTCTATGTTTTTGCATACTTCTATAGCCTTATTTTCATCGCTGTTATATGTGATAACTACAGCCTCTGCTCCAGATTTAGCAAAAGTTATTGCCATAGATTCTCCAAGCCCTCTGCTTCCTCCCGTAATAAGGCATACCTTCCCATTCAATTCAAACACTATTTATCCTCTTCTAAAGGTTTAATTATTAGCCCTGCACCTTCTCTTCTTGGGAAAGGAGAAGATTCATATTTTGGTATAGAGTGGCTATCAACTTTTAGATTATTTAATTTGTCGAAATCAACTGATATTCCAAACCCGGGCTCATTACCTATGATTATTTGGCCGTCTTCAATATGATGATCTGTATCAAAAAATAATTCTCTTCCATTATCAACTACCTCCATCATGAAATGATTAGGAAGGTTGGTGGCAAGGTGAGACATTGTATTCCCTGGACAATTCATCATTGCAACAGGAAGTTCATATGCAAATGCCATATTCGCTACTTTCATAGCTCCAGTTAGTCCTGTTGTTCCCATTCCTACTTCAACTATATCTACAGCACCATTATCAATCAGTGGCATAAACTCGGCTAAATCATTAATGTTTTCACCTGTTGCAACTGCAGCTTTTATATTGTCTGATACTTTCTTTAGTCCGTTATAGTCCCATCTTCTTGCAGGCTCTTCTGCCCATGTTATATCAAATTTTTCTTCTAGTTTTCCTATAAATCTAATGGCTTGTTTTGGTGACCAATATTCATTGCTATCAATACAAAGAAGAGGCCTGTCATTTGCCTTAGAAAGAGCATCTTTCATTATTCCAAGTCTTTTTTCATCTGATTTCAGGTCTAGTCCTACCTTTAACTTTCCGGCGTCAATTCCCATATCGGCCATTCGGGAATAAAATTTAAAGATCTCATCATCTGTTAAATTGAGATCGATTCCTGATGCGTATGCTTTGACTCTATTAGTTGATGACCCTAAAAGTTTCCATAAAGGCTGGTCAGCAATCTTTGCCTTTAAATCCCATAATGCTAGATCAATTGCTGAAATTGCATCACATCTTTCTCCTTCATTCCCACCCTTAAAAACTAGATCATTCATTTCTTTCCAGATTCCAGCCACAGATCTCGGGTCTTTTCCTTCAAGGATCGGGAATATTTTTTCAACATAACTATTTCCGATAAGAGCATATCCTGTAATATTTTCGTCTGTGTATATTTCCAAGAAACTTCCAGGAAGCCTTTTGCTTCCATAAGGGCCATTCGCATCTCCGATAGCTCGCTCAGCCTCTCCTTCCCAATAGGTTATTTTGAAATCAGTAATTTTCATTTGTTTAACCTTTCAGAATTAGCTCTTTCTTCTTTGCTTGGAGCAACTTGATATAATCCTGCTCCAGGCCTTCTTCCAAAAGGACTTGCTTGGGTGCCTGGGGTAGTCTTTTCGACTTTGATATTTTCTAGGACGTCTCTGTTTATTTCTACTCCGATTCCAGGTTTGTTGCCGGGGATTGCATAACCATTTTCAAAAGTTACATCCCAAGTCATACAAGGATCAGGTTCTTCTTGAGTAATTTCCATTATCATAAAATTTGGAATAGATGGAGCCATATGAGCATGAACATGACCGAATGATCCTCCAAGAGTAATTGGTAGCTCAAATCCGTAGGCTGCATCTGCAAGTCGCATGGCAGTTGTAATTCCCCCAATACCTGAACTTACTTGAATTACATCAGCGGATTTATGATGGAAGTATGGTAAAAAATCTCCAAGAGTCTTTAAATTTTCTCCAGCGCAAACTGCAGTCTTGATTCCGTCTGATACTTTCTTTAGTCCTATAAAATCCCATCTTCTTGCAGGCTCTTCTGCCCAAGTGAGATCAAAAATTTCTTCTATTTCAGATATGAATCTTATTGCTTGTTTAGGAGACCAGTATTCATTTGAATCGATCATAATAAGAGGGTTTTCGCTGTTAACTTTTAAGGCATCCCTCATTATTCCTATTCTTCTAATATCATCATCTTGATTAAGACCTACCTTTAACTTTCCTCCATCAAATCCCCAACTAGCCATTTTTTCATACCATTTCTTTAAATTCTCATCGCTCATAGGAATATCAAGGCCACTAGCATAAGCTCTTGCCTTAGGAGTTAGGCCGCCCAATGTTTTCCATAATGGCTCATTATTTGCCTTTGCTTTCAAATCCCATAAAGCTATATCCAAAGCAGAAATAGCCTCATTTATCATCCCTCCGTGACCCCCTTTAAATGCAAAATCTATCATCTGTTTTGTTATACCTTTTACATTAGCGGGGTCTTTGCCTTTTACTGCTCTATTAAACATAGATTCCACCAAAGGTTTTGCTGCGGCACCAGAAGACGAATATCCAGTTATGCCTTCATCTGTTTCTACTTCTATAAGTAAACTTGATTGAAGTTTTCTTCCGGCAGGGGAGTTAGCATCACCAACAACACGATTATTTTCAAATTCATATAGATGCGTTTTTAATTCAGTGATTTTCATTTATCCCTCAATGAGAATCAGTTTAGACCAAAAAAACTTATTTTTGAACCATAAATTATAGAAATTCGTGATTTAAACTGTGTATTCTATGAGGACATATATAAATTTACCTAAGTATTAAATATGAAATATTTAAAAAATATACTAATTTTTGCAGCTTTTATGCTGTCATTAAATTTTTTATTTATTGAGGAAATAAAAGCTGATTCTGGAGGAGACTTAACCGTTGTAGAGATGGTAAGTCCCAAGATAATACCAGGATCAACTATAGTCCCCATAGAAATAAAAATTGATGCAAAAGAAAATTCCATGACTGAGTTTATGAAGGTTCAGCTTGAAATGAGATGGAATTCTGGCGTAGTTCAATATTACGATATGGCTGACAATGGAGAGGGCGGAGATAAAGTTTCTGGAGACAGAATATTTACCACTTTAATTTCAGTAGATTCAAGCCTTGGAGAAAACAAAGCTATAGTAAACATTGGATGGCAAAATAGTTCTATTTCATATCCGGTAGAATTTGTGATTACTACTCAGCAATTTCCTACACTTTTCTTGATCTCAGATGTCGAATTTATAGGTTATGAAAATTTAGAAAATTTAGTCGGATTCATTAAAACTGAGATTAATGGCACCCCTTTTGAAGTAACTAAAGAAGATATAAATGTATCTTTATATGACAGCAAAGGTAATTTAGTTGATATTTCTTTGACAGCGAAGAATAGAGTGGGCCATAACCAAGATTATGAATTTTTTATAACCTCATCAAAATATATAGAGGATGATTTCAGGATTGATTCAAATCTACAAATGGACTTTTTTGGTAAGTATTATGAATCACCTATGCAGCAAGTTTCAGTATACAAAGGTAAAACTAATACCAATATTGTTTTAGGATTTATGTTGGCATTCAGCGCGATTATTGCTGGCTTTCTTATATATATGCTGAAAGTATGGAAAGGTTTATCTCGTCCTCATGGATTTTTATTAAATTCAGATAGAGATTTTGTAGTTGATTTTTCTGCAATAAAAAGGAATTTGATTATGAAGGTTATGTATAAAAATAAACTTCTATCTAGAGAGCTAAAAAAATATGGCCTAGAAGGATTGAACCTTCAGTTTTATGGGTCGCATATAATCGTTTCAGTGACTGATAAAACGCAATCTACTATTAGGCTAAATAGCAGGCCAATATCAGAATCTTCGATTATTCAAAATGAGTCTTCAATCGGGTTTGATGGGAAATTATTCTTTGTGAACTGTAGCGAAGAACAGTTAGGATTTCCTGTGCAATCCCTCACTGCTAGTGAAGCAGTTTAGTTTTCTCTAATTTCAATCCCGATCATTTTTACTGCAGGATCATTTATCATTGAAGGATCTCTTGCAGGAATAGCTTCAATCAATTCCATTCCTTCCACAACTTCACCAAATACTGAATGCATATTATCTAGGTGGGGTGTAGGCGCATAAGTAATAAAAAACTGACTTCCATTAGTATTAGGCCCTCTATTTGCCATAGACAAGATTCCGGCTGAGTCATGACTTAATTCTGGATGAAATTCATCCTCAAAAGTATATCCCGGCCCCCCAGTACCTGTTCCATCAGGATCGCCGCTTTGTGCCATAAATCCAGGAATAACTCTATGGAATATAACTCCGTCATAAAATCCTGAATTACTTAAATCCACAAAATTTTGAACTGTTTTAGGAGTTTTGTCGGCATGTAATAATATTTTTACCACACCCATGTTGTCACCATTTTGATCTTCTAACTCAATAAACGCGTAATATTCCTTAGTCATATCAATTTCTCCAGACTCATTTGCATCACTACCACAAGCTAAAATCATAATTGAAATAATAGGCACTATAGTAAGATAATATGTGAATTTATTTAACATTGTTATTAATTTAATAAAAAATAATATTATGTCAACTCAAAATAACCAAAAAATAAAAGTTCATGATCTGGGATTAGTAGACTACACTTTTGGGATAAATTTTCAGAAAGATCTATTAAATCGTATTGAAAAAGATGAAAATCATTTAATTTTTCTAGAGCATAATAAGACGATTACAATTGGCACAAAAGGAACAGTTGGTGATATTTTATTTACCACCGAACAACTAGAAAATGATGGTTTTTCTGTTATTAAAACTGATAGAGGTGGTCAGGCAACAATTCACAATAAAGGACAATTAGTAGTATACCCTTTAGTTCAATTAAGAGAATTTGGATTGAAGCCAGTTGATTATGTTAGAAGAATTGAAATTATGATCGTTGATTTTTTGAAAGAGATTGGAATTGATTCGAAAATTATTATTGGAAAAACTGGAGTGTGGATTGATTCATCCAATAAACAAAAAAAAATAGCTGCCATTGGTGTTAGGGTTAGCGGAGGAATCACTATGCACGGTTTTGCGCTAAACATGGATAATAACCTTAGTGATTTTAATTCTATAATCCCTTGCGGATTACCTGAAAGTGAGGCTACATCCTTAAAAACAGAATTAAAATCAGATATTGATAAAAGTGACATTAAGAGTAAATTATTAAATAGTTTCGAAAAAATATTTGATTGTGAGGTAATAGTTGACTGATACAGGATCGATGCTCTCTCATTTAGAGTGTACATATTGTGGAGAAGTTTTTTCTGCAAATAAAATTAATAAATTATGTTCATCTAATGATTGCGGAAAAGTATTATTTCCAAGATATGAAGTCGACTCTTCAAAAGGTAAAAAGATATTAAGCGATTTAAGCGATAGAAAGCCAAATATGTGGAGATATAAAGAATTTATGCCTGTTAGAGACGAGAAGAATATTGTTACATTAGGCGAAGGTTTTACTCCAATTCTAGAGTGCGAAAGACTATCTTATGAACTTGGTGCGAATATTATTTTAAAGGATGAAGGCTTAAACCCTACCTCTTCATTTAAAGCCAGAGGCCTTTCTTCAGCTGTATCTAAAGCTAAAGAATTAGGAGTAAGTAAATTTTCAATTCCTTCCGCAGGAAATGCTGGAGGAGCACTCGCTGCCTACTGTGCTAGGGCAGGTCTTGAAGCCTATGTGTTTATGCCTAAGGATGCTCCGTTAGCAAATAAGACTGAGACTATTTTTCATGGTGCAAATATTGAACTTATTGATGGATACATCAATGATGCAGGAGCTAGATCTTTAGAGCTGTCTAAGAAAAAAAATCTTTTTGATGTTTCTACTTTGAAAGAGCCATACAGAGTTGAAGGTAAAAAAACTATGGGGTATGAAATTGCAGAACAATTAAATTGGGTTTTGCCTGACAACATAGTTTACCCAACAGGCGGGGGGACTGGAATTATAGGTATATGGAAGGCTTTTCAGGAACTTAAAGAAATAGGAATTTTAAATTCAGACCTGCCTAGAATGATTTGTGTTCAAGCAGAAGGTTGTAGTCCAGTTGTGGATGCGTATTTGGATGGGAATAGGCATGCAGAATTGTTTAAATCACCTCAAACAATCGCTGCAGGAATGAGAGTTCCAATTGCGGTAGGTGATTATTTAATTATTGATGCTGTTAAAGAAAGTAATGGAACTGCCATAAAAGTTAGTGATAATAATATGATTGATGGAGTTAATCAGTTGTCTAATTTAGAGGGTATTTTTTGTGCACCTGAAGGAGGTTCAATAGTTTCTGCAACTAAAAAATTAATATCTTCAGGGTTTATTAAAAGTAAAGAGTCAGTGTTGCTTCTTAATACAGGATCTGGATTTAAATACCTAGATGGACTGTCAGCACAGATAGAAGCAAACTAAGAGAATAATTTTGTTATATCCTGCCCGTAAATTTGCTCAAATTCGTTCTTAAGCATTCCCATTATAGCGGAATTATGCCTTGCCCCATGATGAGGTCTGCTTTGCCTAAGAGTTCCTTCATGCTGAAAACCTAAACTTTCAAACATATTTCTTGCATGAGCATTGAATTCAGGTATATCAACCCATACTCTATACAAATCTAACTCAGAAAAAGCATGAGACATCAGTTTTATTACGGATGATGAGCCAAATCCTTGATGCCAAAGATCTTTTCTACCTATTATCACAGATAGCTGAGCATCACCTAGAGCATCATCAATAAATAATTGTGCTTCACCTATATGAGCTTCTTTTTTTGAGTCATATATAGAAAAAAAGGTTCTATGAGGTTCTGGATTTTTATCGTCAAATGTCCTATTCCAGTCTTCTTTAGAACTAGTTAACATTTTTTGAGGATCATAACCTAGATGGGCAGCATCACCGTAGGAATATCTTCCGAACCATAATTCAGCAACATCATCGTCTTTAATCCATTCAACAATTCTTTTAACATCGTCACGGGTTATATTTCTTAAATTAATATTTGGATAATTCATAAAATTCGCACTTAACTTTAAAGTCTATTATATTTCTTATGAACGATTTTATAAACATCGGAGGTAATTTTGAAAGCAGCTGTCCTGTATGAGGTTGGAAAACCTCTAGAAATTAAAGATCTTAGTATAGAAAAACCAAGAGAAGAAGAAGTCTTAGTAAGAATGAAAGCTGCAGGAGTTTGCGCGAGTGATAATCATGTTATTCATGGCCAAATTCCTTACCCTACACCTATAGTATTAGGCCATGAGAATGCCGCTATTGTTGAAGAAGTTGGCCCTAATGTTACAAATGTTAAACCTGGAGATACTTGTATAACCAGTTTTGTTTCATCGTGTTCCGAGTGTGATTATTGCAGGACAGGCTTAGGAAATCATTGTTCAAGGCATTATTCAGACCCCACCATTCAGCATCGCCAATTTGATGGCACTTTTAGAATCAAAGATAGTGAGGGCACTGAAATATATCAAATGAATAAATTAGGAGGTTTTGCAGAACAACAAATTGTTCCTGCAAGTTCATTGCTAGTAATACCTAAAGAAGTTCCTCCTGAAGTGGCAGCGTTGATTGGTTGCTGTGTTACCACTGGGCTTGGAGGAATAGTTAATATAGATAACATAAAAGCTGGTTCCACAGTTGCTGTATTTGGTTGCGGGGGAGTTGGTTTGAATATCATACAAGGTGCAAAAATGTTAAATTGCCTTAAAGTAATAGCTGTAGATATTTTTGACCATAAACTTGAATTTGCTTATAAATTTGGCGCAACAGACGTTATTAACGCAAAAAATGAAGATCCAGTTGAAAAGATTAGAGATATAACTGGAGGAGGAGTTGATTATTCTTTTGACTCATTTGGAAGTCCAGCAATTATGAAACAGGCTGTTGAAAGTCTAGCCAAGAGAGGAACTGCAGCACTAGTAGGCTTAGCTAGTCCTAGTTCTGAAGTAGATATAAATATGGTTGACTTAGTAAGAAATGAAAAGAATATTATAGGAAGTTTTTATGGTTACGGATCCCCATTAGTTACTATGAAAAAAATAGTAGATATGTATTTGGCTGGAAAAGTAAATATTGATGACCTTGTAAGAAAAGTGTTTAAACTAGAAGAAATAAATGAAGCATTCGCAGACATTGATAAAGGAGAAGACGGCAGAGGAGTAATTGTATTTTAATTATATTGAATGGGATATAATTAAAATGCTAAATGTCTAAAAATTTTTAAATTAAATAGGAGAATCGATTGCTGAAAGACTATTTTGATCATTATGCAATAATTGGTTTTTATCTAGTTGTTTCTATATCAGTGCCAATAGGAATGATTGTTCTTTCTAAACTTGCTCAATATATAAAAGTTAGACCAAGCAATCCGTCTAAACTTAAAGAAAGTATGTATGAATGCGGAATGAAGCCTGAAACAGAAAGATGGCAAGGTTTTAATATAAAATATTACTTTTATGCATTACTATTTGTGATTTTTGACGTTGAAACCATTTTTCTTTTTCCTTGGGCCGTTAAATACGGAATATGGAGCAAAGAGTTTGGTGTTATGTTTTTTATGTCCATGTTTGTATTCCTTTTTATAGTAACTTTAGGTTATGTTTATGCATGGAAGAAGGGTGATTTAGAATGGAATTAGATAAAGACAACAATTTTGACCTCCCTCTTTATACTCAAACATCTGATCTTGATTTTGAAGAAGGGGATGTTATCAACGAGATGAAGGCCAATAATATTAAAGAATTGCCTGTAGATGATCTGACAGGAAATAAAGATTTAAAAAAATCAGCTTTTGTAACTTCTGTAGATTTCTTATTAAATTGGGCTAGAAAATCTTCTATTTTCCCTGCGCAGTTTGGTTTGGCTTGCTGTGCATTTGAAATGATAGCTTCAGCAGCTTCAAGATTTGATTTGGCTAGATTTGGAGCTGAAAGATTCTCTGCATCTCCTAGGCAGGCAGATTTAATGATTGTGGCTGGTACTGTGACTTGGAAGATGGCTCCTGCCATAAGGACAATGTATGATCAAATGTCAGATCCTAAATGGGTGATTAGCATGGGTGTTTGTGCTACAAGTGGGGGCCCTTATTATGATTCCTATTCTGTGGTACCTGGTGTTAACAAAATCGTGCCTGTAGATGTATATGTTCCCGGTTGCCCTCCTAGGCCAGATGCACTTCTGTACGGGCTAATGCAGTTACATGAAAAAATTAAAAGATACTCATTGAAAGGGAAGTCAGCAGGAAATAATGACTAGGGTTTTAACTGGATCTGATATTGAAAACATTTTAAGTTCTAAATTTAAGAACCAAATTGAATTTATTGGTGATGATTATGTGCAGGTTATAAATAAAGACTCATTAGATGTTTTTAATTATCTAAAAATAGATCAAAATTATGATTTACTTAGTTCTGTAACTTCTGTAGATAGGATAAGTCATTTTGAAGTTGTGTACCATCTAACTTCGTTGCAAAAAAATGAGTCTATGGTTATTAAAATTAAATGTGGTGCAGATAGAATTGATCCAAACGTAAAAAGTGTTGTTTCAGTATGGAGAGGGGCTGAATTACAAGAGAGGGAAATATACGATTTGATGGGCATAATGTTTGAAGGTCACCCGAACATGAAAAGATTGCTGTTATGGGAGAATTTTGAAGGTCACCCTCTTAGGAAAGATTTTGTGAGTTGAGATGAGCACTGAATTAGTAACAATGAACATTGGTCCTATCCATCCTAGCACTCATGGAGTGTTTAGAATGAGAGTTACTTTTGATGGCGAAACAATTATTGATGCCGAGCCTATTATTGGCTATCTTCATCGAGGATCAGAAAAGTTAGCCGAAGAAAGAACTTATACTCAGGTTGTAACACTAACTGACCGGATGGACTATACAGCATCTATGACAAATAATCAGGCATATATATTGTCAGTTGAAAAGCTTTCTGGGATAACTCCATCGGAAAGAGGTGTATGGTTAAGAATGATCGCCTCAGAATTGCAAAGAATCGCAGCACATTCAGTAGCTATTGGTTTCTTAATTAATGATCTGGGTGCATGGCACACACCTCTTCTTTATTTGCTTAGAGAAAGAGAAAAAATATTGGAATTATTTGAAATGATGTGTGGAGCTAGGATAACAAATAGTTATCTTAGACCTGGAGGTGTATTTATGGACGCTCCAGATGAATTTTGGCCTTCTTTGAACAGATTTCTAGATGAAATGCCAAATAGATTAGATGATATAGAAAATCTTCTAACTGATAATGAAATAATATTGGCTAGAACCCAAAATGTAGCAATTTTAGATATAAATGATGCGATAAACGCTTCTATTACTGGACCTATGTTGAGGGCTTCTGGAGTTGATTGGGATTTAAGGCACAGAAATCCTTACGATTATTATGAAAAAATTTCTTTTAGAAGGCCTCTGGGTACTGTAGGAGACAATAACGACAGATATCTAGTAAGACTTCATGAAATTCGTGAAAGTTTGAAAATTGTAGAGCAATGTTTAGATTTGATAGAGCCGGGTCCAGTTCAACCCGAAGAAGTACCTTTTTTAGTAAGACCTCCTAAAGGCGAATCTTATGTACCAATAGAAGCACCTAAAGGCGAATTGGGATTTTATTTAGTCAGTGATGGCGGAATTTCTCCATTTAGATGTCATGTTAGAGCCCCGTCTCTAATTAACCTTACCTTATTAAGAGATATGGTCATAGGTTATAAGATAGCGGACTTGTTTGTGACATTTGGATCTATTGACGTGAATATGGGGGAGGTTGATAGATAATGGGGCCTGTAAGAGAAAGTTTCATATTTGAGTTTTTATATTGCCATCTATCGCTCGAGGCTAGTTGCTCCTCTGTTAGGATAATTAATATAGCATTTATCCCAGAAAGCCTAAGTTGGATTTCATTTTCTTTGACTGCTTTCTTTTGGATATTTGTATTTGTAAACGCTGCACTAGTTGGTGTTCTAGCATTAATTTGGGGAGAAAGAAGGTTAATAGGAAAATTTCAGGCTAGATTAGGTCCAAATAGATGGGGTCCTCTAGGATTATTTACGCCTGTTGCTGATGCTATAAAAGTAATGTTTAAAGAAGATATTGAACCTACGTTATCAGACAAACTTATATATGTTTTGGCTCCAATATTGATGGTAGTTCCAGTATTTATGATTTTTCCAATTATTCCTTATGGAGCGAAAACATTTTTAACCAATATAAGCGTTGGAGTAGTATTTGTTTTAGCTATAACCTCTATAAATAGCCTCTCTGTTTTGATGGCTGGTTGGGCTTCAGGAAACAGGTTTGCAATTATAGGTGGAATTAGGGCTGTTGCGATGCTTTTAAGTTATGAAATTCCAATGGGCATTTCAGCTGCTGGAGTTGTAATTGTAGCTGGATCATTGTCTTTAAGTGGAGTCGTAGATAGTCAGGTTATTCCCAATGCTATTTTCCAACCTTTAGGCTTTATTACATTTCTTATAGCGTCTACAGCTGAACTTAATAGGAGCCCTTTTGATATTACAGAGGCAGAATCAGAGTTGGTAGCAGGGTATATGACTGATTATAGTAGCATGAAATTTGGTTTATTCTATTTAGGAGAATTTATGGCAACTATTGCCTCTTCTGCAATTATAGTTACTTTCTATTTCTCAGGCTGGAGAGGCCCAAGTTTTATTCCTTCTGAAATTTGGTTTTTAGCCAAATGGATTGGTGTTATAGCTATATTTATTTGGTTTAGAGCAACCTTTCCTAGATTAAGAATTGATCAAATTATGTCACTAGCCTGGAAAGGCTTATTTGAGTTAAGTTTGATTAATGTTTTGGTCTTGGCTTTAATGATTGCTATTTGGCCTGACCCTACGGGTATGCAACTGTTATTAATGACAGCAATAAATTGGATAGTATTTTTAGCTTCAGTTTATATTTTTGGAAAAATATTGAGTCCTAATTTAACTGGTAATAAAATTAAAAAACGTTCAGTAATATACGGATTGGATTGATATGTTTGGAATAGGTTTATTAAAAGGATTATTTACTACACTAAAAAATCTATTAGGGCCTGTATTTACTGTCCAGTATCCCAATAAAAAGGTGGGATTAATTGGAGCTCTAAAATTTCATAAGAAATCACCATTAGAATTTCTTAGAACTCAGCCTAATGAATTTATTAAGTCTTTAGCTGGATTGCATGAGGTACCTGAGTATCCATCACAGGCTCCAAGATTCAGAGGTCAAGATTTTAATTGGTTCGAAGATAGATGTACTGGTTGTGCGAGTTGTGCAAAATATTGTCCATTGGGAATCATAAAAATTGAAACCACTCCTGGTTCTAGAGATGAGAAGGAAGGGTCTTCTTATGATATAGATGTCTTTGATATTGATATAGGTAGATGTATGTTTTGCGGTCTTTGTGTGGAAGCATGTCCTTTTGATGCTCTGCATATGGGCAGTGGTTTTGAGAGGGCAAATGAAAAGAGAAAAGGCTTAGTAATACCCGTTGATGAACTTAGAACGGCTATAAAGACCCCAAGCACCTGGTTTAGGCCTCAGATGGAAGATAAAAATTATAAGCCAAAAGAAAAAGGTGCAGAAATTAAAGACTGGCACGACGTTGGTAGACATGAACAACCATCGGATGAAGAATTAACAGAAAAATGGGTGAATGAGAGATAAAAAATATGTTTATTGATGCAATTTTTTATTTAGTTTCAATTTTACTTATTTCAAACTCTTTATTAATTTTATTTTCAAAAAATGTATATAGATCTGCAGTTTTTCTAGCATTTTCAATGCTATGTTTTGCAGCAATGTACTTTATGCTAAGCGCTGAATTTATAGGAGTAATTCAAATCCTAGTTTACGTTGGTGCTGTCTCAGTCTTAATAGCGCTATCTGTAATGTTAGTAAAAGATATAGAAAAGAGTACTGACAATAATAGGTTATTATATTATTCATCGGCAATTGGTTTAATTTTTCTTGTATCAATTTCTTTTTTCATTCTTAATTTCGAATGGAATGAATTTAGCAGGAATATTTTAGATGGCTCTAATTGCCTTCTTTCAAATTGTGGCTCTGAACCTGCCATTTTAATTGAAAGTACAAATTGGTTAGGAAAATTAATTACTACTGATTTTATGATAGCTTTTCAGTTATCCGGGTTAATTTTATTGGCCTCATTAATTGGCGCGTTGGCATTACTTAGGATAAGGATGAATGATGACTCTAAGTAATTTATTAGTTATATCTGCAATAATTTTTGTTATTGGATTGCTAGGAACATTGACTAAAAAAAGTACAGTTCTGGTAATAATGAGTTTAGAGTTGATGTTTAATGCTGCCGCTCTTTCTTTTGTAGCCTTTTCAAGATTTGCTCCTGGTGGACTTTTAGGGGTGGAGTCTGCATCAAGGGTCTTATCTGGGCAAGTTATGGCTATATTTATAATCGCAATAGGCGCAGCTGAAGCAGCATTAGCATTATCTTTGGTAATAGCAATATATAGAGAAAAAAGCAGCATTGAGATTACTAACTCAATTGATATAAAGGAAGTTTAATGTGGGTTGATTATAAGCAATTAGATAATTTATTGACTGCCGAGATGTGGAAAAATTTACTAGAAGGTGAGGGCCTTCCTGCAAAAATTTTACCTGAAGGTGATATTTTAGATTGGAGTGAAACTTCTAAATTTAGACTTCTAGTTCCTAAGGGTCGAGAGCACGTAGCTGATGAAATTTTAAGGAAATTGTAATGACGAATAATGAATTAGTATGGATTATTTTTTTACTTCCTCTGTCTTCATTTTTAATAAATGGAATTTTAATAACTTTTACTAAATTTAATACTAGGACTATATCTGGGCCGTTGAACGTATCGACTATAGGCTTATCCTTCTTAATTTGTTTATTTATATTGATAAATGGAATTGGTTCTAATTTTGATTATCAATCTGGATCATTCCAATGGTTTTCTTTTGGTTTATTCGAAATAACAATGGGGATATTGCTGGATCCACTTACTTTAATAATGATAACTGTTGTTACCGGGATAAGTTTTCTAATTCAAATTTACTCTTTAGCTTACATGGAGCACGATGAAGGTTACTCCAGATATTTACTTATATGGCTTTATTTACAACTTCAATGCTTGGGTTAGTTTTTTCAAAAAATTTAATTCAATTGTTTATTTTTTGGGAATTAGTAGGCGCAACCTCATATCTGCTAATTGGATTTTGGTTTAATAAGCAATCGGCTATAAAAGCAGCAAAGAAAGCTTTTTTGATGACAAGAATTGGTGATTTTGGATTAATAATTGGAATACTGTTAATTGCAAAACAAGGCTCACAATATCTTGATATAACTCAATTTTATATAGCAGTGCAAAATGGAATTTTCACTACAGAAATTCTTACCTTGATCGGCTTGTTAGTGGTTATAGGCGCTATAGGAAAATCTGCACAATTCCCTTTACATAATTGGTTGCCAGACGCAATGGAAGGACCCACTCCTGTTTCAGCCCTTTTGCATTCGGCAACAATGGTTACCGCTGGGGTATTTCTAATTGCTCGTATGTTTCCTCTAATTAGCGCGATTGAAATTGTATCTTCTACAGTTGCATACATTGGAGGATTTACACTTATTTTTGCTTCTACCATGGCTTTAGTTAGTAATGACATAAAAAGAGTATTGGCGTACTCATCAATTAGCCAATTGGGTTATATGTTTTTAGCATTGGGAACTGGCGCTTATGGGGCAGCCATTCTTCATTTATTCACTCATGCTTGGTTTAAAGCGTTATTATTTCTAGGTGCAGGATCGGTTGGGCACGCTGTTCATACATTTGATATGACTAAGATGGGTGGCCTAAAAGATCATATGAAAATCACATACTGGACTATGATGCTGTCCGCAATTAGTTTGATAGGAATTTTCCCTTTTTCTGGTTTTTGGAGCAAAGATGAGGTTTTACTAGGAGTTAGCAAGGACTCCAACATCCTATTCTTAATGGGACTATTTGGAGTTATTTTAACCGGATTCTATATGACAAGGATGATGTTAATGACATTCTTTGGTGATTTTAAGGGTGGCGAATCAGGGATAGAAGAAAAATCATTACATGAAAGTCCGAAATTCATGATTTACCCCATGATAATATTAGCCATTCCGTCAGTAATTATAGGATTTTTTGTAAGTTCTCCTATTGATTTAGGAGTAATAGATAAACATATGATGGTTTCTTTTCTTGATCATAATAAATTAGTTTTTCCTGACCTCCATCATCATGAAATTAAATTCAATTTCCTTCTAGCAATTGTATCTTCGTTGTTGGCTTTATCTGGAATATTGATTGCAATTTTTACTAGTAGATCGAAATTAGACTTAAAATTTGCAAGAAAAATTCTCGAAAATAAATACTACTTAGATTATTTATATGAAGAAATCATTACTGAAAATTTATTTTATAGAAGATTCGTAAAACTATTGGATTATATTGAAACTAATTTTATTGATAAAGCAAGCCATATCTTGTCAAACTCACTTAAATGGGCATCAAATAAATTTGCAATTACTCAGAACGGGCAACTACAAATTCAAAGTATTACATTTTTTATAGGACTATTAATTATTATTGCCGGATATTTTTCTTGGCTATATTTAGGAGGTAATTAGTGCCTGGAGGAACATTATCATTTTTAATATTTTTTCCAATTATTTCAGGTATTTTAATTGGCATTTTCTCTGAAAATAAATTCCTAAAAATAAATATTAAGAAAACTTCACTTTTTATTACAGGAATTCAATTAATTTTGTCTATTTTAATTTATTTCAGTTATGACAAAACTGTTGGAGGATTTCAATTCATAGATTATTTCGATTCTTGGATACCTTTTGAAGCTTTTACAGCTAGATATATTGTTGGAATAGATGGATTAAGCGCACCCTTAGTTTTACTAACTGGAATTCTAGGCTTTTGTTCGGTTATAGCCTCTATGAATATTCAGCTAAGACAGAAGGAATATTTTATGTGGTTGTTGGTATTGCAAGGGGTTGTAACTGGCGTTTTTGCTTCTCTAGATTTGTTACTTTTGTTTGTATTCTGGGAGGCTGAACTAATTCCTATGTACTTTTTAATATCTATTTGGGGCTCAGGAAGAGCTCATTATTCAGCAATGAAATTTTTGATATTTACACTAACTTCTGGAGCCTTGTTATTAATAGGTATTATCTCTTTATATTTTTCAACAGGAACCTTTTTAATGTTTGATATCACTGAACTAGGCTTATCTGGAATTGTTAATTCAAACCTTTCTCTTGCAATTCCAGCAATATTTATATTCTTTATATTCTTTATCGGATTTGCAATAAAACTTCCATTATTCCCTGTTCATAGTTGGCTTCCAGATGCTCATACTGATGCTCCTACAGCTGTAAGCATCATGCTTGCAGGAGTATTGTTAAAAATGGGAGGTTACGGCTTATTAAGAATAAATGTAGACCTATTTCATTATATCGATCCTTCTATACTTACTGATTTGGGGTCTTATTTTGCAATTATTGGAGCATTTAGTGTTATATATGGCGCTATATTGACTATTCAACAAACGGATCTAAAAAGGCTAATTGCATTTAGTAGTGTGAGTCATATGGGGTATGTAATATTAGGATTTTCATCATACGGAGCTTTTGCATCGGTTGGCTCTACTGAAGGCCTTGGAGGTACTGCTTTACAACTATTTACCCACGGAACCATCACTGGGCTAGCCTTCTTGCTGGTGGGGCTAACTTATGAGAGGACGCACACTAGATATATTCCTCATTTGGGCGGATTAGTCAATAAAATGCCATTAATTACCACCTTCTTCGTAATTGCTGGATTTGCCAGTTTAGGTCTTCCAGGTTTAAGTGGGTTTGTCGCAGAATTAATGATATTTGTAGGGACATTTAAGATGGGATCTCTTTATGCTATTTCAACAATTGTTGCAGTTTTTGGAGTTGTACTTGCAGCTGGCTACACCCTTTGGATGATTCAGAGGGCATATTTTGGAAAAGATGTAAAAGAAGATAGTCCAGTAGCAAAGATTTTTGATCAATTGACTGACTTAAATAGACTGGAATTATTGAGTGTGGTAATTCTTACAATTTCAATCGTTGTTGTGGGTATTTATCCTTCTATAATAACTGATGTTCTAGATATTGGAGTAGGGGAGATATTTACTAGATGATCAATTTAAATGACATATTATTATTATCTCCAGAAATTACTTTAGTAATAGGAACTTTTGTAGTAATTATTGTAGATTTATTTTCTCCTAAAAAGTCTTACTCAGCAATTTTTACAAGCATATTTTTAGCCATTTCTTCAATATTAGCCATAGCTATGGTTTCAAATCTGATCAGTTATAATGATGCGTCTGGTTTATCAATTATTAATGTCCTTTCAATTGATAAGTATTCTCTTTTCTTGAAATCATTAATTTTAGTATCTGGTTTATCAATAAGTGTCTGTGGAATAAATCTACTGAGTGAAGAACTAAAATCTAAGGGAGAATTTTGGGCCCTTTTTCTAGTTTCAATAACTGGGATATCACTTCTTACAAGTGTTACCGAAATGATAACCGCTTGGGTGGCATTAGAGCTTACTTCTTTGCCGGTAATTGGAATGCTTGCCTTAAATCAGAGAAAATATTCACTAGAAGTTTCATTAAAATACCTGATATTAAGTGCTACTAGTTCGGCTATTATCTTAATGGGTATTGCATATATTTATGGAGTATCGGGTTCAACATTTTTTAATGAAATTTCAACAATTGAAACATCTTTATCTGGTAAGTATTTATTCAAAGATTCAACTAATATTCTTCTTCTATTTGGAGCCTTGCTTCTCGTTTCAGGAGCATCTTTTAAAATCGCATCTTTTCCATTTTTTTCGTGGGTTCCAGATGTATATCAAGGAGCGCCTACAATAGTAACAATATACTTATCTGTAGTTAGCAAAATCGCAGGATTTTCAATAATAATTAGGATACTTTTTGATGCAATAAATAGTTCAATGATTAGTGAATGGGCTATTTATCTAGCTATTATGGCAGCCGTTTCCATGACATTTGGTAATGTTATGGCTCTTAGACAGAGCAATATTAAAAGATTATTTGCTTACAGTACTATAGCCCATGCTGGCTATATTCTAGTTGGATTAGCTTCTAGTGAACCAGATGGTCTAAATTCTGGAAACTTAGCAGGAATACAGGCCACTGTATTTTACCTAGTAGCGTATGCCATAACCAATTTGACTGCATTCTTAAGCATACTTTCAATATCTAGAGAAATTAATTCTTTCGATATAGAGGAGTATAAAGGTGTAGGAATCAGGGCAAGATATCAATCAATAATTCTAGCAATCTCATTAATCTCTTTATTAGGAATTCCGGCAACCATTGGATTTATGGGTAAGGCATTTATTTTTACGTCTGCAATATCTAATAATTTAATGTGGTTAGCCTTACTTGGAATACTGAATTCAGTTATATCGGCCTACTATTATATTAGGATCATAAAATTAATGTTTATTGATTCTTCAGAAGACCAAACCTCAAAAACTGCTAATTCAGATCTTAATACAAGGATTATTACTTCCTTTGGTGCAGTATTAATTATAGCGATTGGCTTGGCTCCAGTAATGTTATTAGGTATAGTTGAGAGCGTTGTAAATTTACTTCAATAATAATTATAGAAAATGGATACATTTTATAGTCCAAAAATAATAGCAATTTTATTTAATCAAAAGTCAAATGATGCTGAATCTTTGGCATCTGAAATCAAACTCAAATTAAAAGATGATTTTGAAGTTTTTTCTCAGAGTATAGAATCAGCACTTAATAATGGATTGAATAACAAGAATATAGACCTAATTATCTCTATAGGTGGAGATGGAACTGTACTTAGATGCGCTCATGTTTTAAATGGCAGTAATTGTCCTATATTAGGTATAAATTTAGGCAGATTAGGATTTTTATGTGAAATTGATTCTTCTGACTTAGATAGAAAACTTACATCTTACCTTGAAGGGGAAGCAGTAATAGAGAAAAGATCTATATTGAAAATACACTTATTTAAAGATAACTCCAAAAAAGAATTTTTCGCATTAAATGATTTTGTTCTTGCTAGAGGATCCAAGGTAAGAATGATAGATGTTGAAGCCTCTCTAAATAGCAATCATTTTGTAACATACAGAGGAGATGGGGTTGTTGTATCTACGGCTACAGGATCAACTGCTTACTCACTTTCATTAGGAGGGGCAATATTATCTCCATCTAGCAATAATATGATCATAAAGCCAATAGCATCACATACAAGCCTTTTAGGAGGACTAGTCATGGAAAGTGATGCAACATTAATTTTAAAAGCTGACTCTAGAGAAGATTTATCTTTAACTGTTGATGGATTTATTGATACGCAATTAAGAGAATTTGATTACATAGAAATACAAGTAGATGATTCAAAAACAGTAAATTTTGTAAGAGGACTTGATTTTAAATCAGAATATTGGAACAGTTTGGCAAAGAAATTAGAATTAAGAAAAGGTGAATCTCTTGGCAGATAACAAACCTGCTTTCAAGAGGTTAAATTCAAAAATTATTCACAATGGAGAATATATAAATCTTCGTCAAGATGAACTATTCAAGGAAGAAAAACATTTAAGCACTAGAGACGTTATTGAGCATGTAGGTTCAATAGTTGCTGTTCCCTACGAAATAATTGATCAAAAAGTATATGTATATATGGTAAAGCAATGGAGAAACCCAGTAGATGAATGGTTGCTAGAATTTCCAGCGGGCACCTTAAATGATCATGAAGATCCGAATAAAGCTGTGAAAAGAGAACTTCAGGAGGAGATAGGCATGGTTCCTCAAGATATTAAGTTATGGTCTCCTTTTTATGTGGCTCCAGGATGGTGCACAGAAAAGATTTATTGTTTTTTTGTCACTAATCTAAAGTCTTCAAAATTAGAATCTGATATAGATGAAGAAATTTATATAGAGAGACTAGAACTTAGTAAAATTCATCAAATGATTAAAGACAAGAAAATTATTGATTTAAAGACAATTACGTCATTCTATGTTTTTAAGGAATTTTTAAGTGAAAGTATGAGCCCAAATTTATTTAATTAATGTTAAAATTTGAATCAATAATATGAGTAAACATGATTTATTAATAATAGGTGCAGGCCTTGCAGGCCTTAGAGCTGATGTTGAAGGTGTTCGTCAAGGGCTTAATGTTGCTGTAATAACTAAGGTTCATCCAGTAAGAAGTCATTCGAATGCTGCTCAGGGCGGAATTAATGCAGCCTTAACTGACAGAGGTGATGACTGGAGAGATCATGCTTTGGCTACTATAAAGGGTAGCGATTACCTAGCCGACCAAGATGCGGTAGAAGTTATGTGCAGAGAAGCAGGTGAAGCTATCATTGAACTTGAAAACATGGGTGTAATCTTTAGCAGAGATGAAGAAGGAAAGTTAGGGACTAGAGCTTTTGGGGGTCAGAAAAAAGCTAGAACTTATTTTGTCGGAGCTATTACAGGCAGTGCATTACTTCATGTTCTTTATGAGCAGTCTGTGAAATATAATTTGCATATTTATGAAGAATGGTTTGTTACCAAATTAATTAAGCAAGACGGAAAGATAGCAGGAGCCATTGCATTCGATATAAAAACTGGACAAATGGAGTTAATAACTGCCAAAGCGGTAGTTCTTGCGACAGGAGGAGCAGGAAGAGTTTTTGAACCTTCAACCAATGCTCTTATATGCACTGGAGATGGTCTTAGCCTAGCTATGCAAGTTGGGGCCCCTTTGATGGACACTGAAATGATTCAGTATCATCCGACTACTCTTGCAGGAAATGGAATATTGTTGTCAGAGGCAGCTAGAGGAGATGGTGCTTATCTAATCAACTCTGAAGGTGACAGATTTATGGAAAAATATGCTCCTGACTATATGGAGTTGGCATCTAGAGATGTAGTTTCTAGAGCAGAGCAGACAGAAATTGATGAGGGGAGAGGAGTTGATGGCTGTGTTTATTTAGACTTGAGACATTTAGGCAAGAAATTTATCGAAGAAAGACTCGGATACTTGCAAGAGGTTGCTCTTGAATTTAGAGGAATTGACCTTTCTGAATCTCCTATACCTATTAAGCCAGGTATGCACTATATAATGGGCGGAATCAAAACAGATCTGAACGGTGCTACTAATATACCAGGCCTTTACGCTGCGGGTGAATGCGCAAATGTAAGTGTTCACGGGGCAAACAGGCTTGGCGCTAACTCATTATTAGACACCATAGTGTTCGGAAGAAGAGCAGCAGTAAATAGTGTTGAATATATAAAATCTGCAAGCCCTTTAGATGTAGATGAAAGAGAACTTTCCAAAGAGAAGTCTAGAATTCAGAATATTCTTGATAGGCCTAAAGGAATGAGATCTGCTGAGTTAAGAAATAAGATGGGGACAGTCATGACAAAAGGTATTGGGGTTTGGAGAGATAAAGATAGTATTGCTGAAGCTATAACCAAAATGAAACATTTAAGAGGTCAACTGCCTAATGTATTTATTGAGAATAAAGGCAAGGTATTCAATACTGATTTGGTATCATACCTTGAACTTGAATTTATGGTTGATGTGGCCGAATCTATATGCCACGGAGCTGACAAAAGATTAGAGAGCAGAGGAGCTCATTTTAGGACTGATATGAAATCAAGGAATGATTCAGAATGGTTAAAGCATACCCTTGTACAATTTACTGGTGAGGAGTTAAATACAACTACATCAGACGTTACAATTACTGATTGGCAACCTACAGAGAGAGTGTATTAATTGGAAGCGCAGATTAAAGTTAAAAGATTTAATCCTGAAAATGGAGCAAAACCATTTTTCCAAGACTATTCTATAGATGTTTCTGAAGACTCAACCATTTTAGACGGGCTAATTAAGATCAGGGAAGAGCAAGACGGAACTTTAGCTTTAAGATGTTCATGTAGGGCCTCAATATGTGGTTCGTGTTCTATGAAAGTTAATGGGTCTGCAAAACTAGTATGTAAAACAAGAATAAAAGAAGTGTCACCTCAAGGAGAGACCGTTACCGTAGAGCCTATGGGCAACTTTCCAGTAATTAAAGATCTTGTTACAGAAATGGACTCATTCTGGTCAAAAGTTAAAAGCATTGATCCTTATGTAAAGACAAATTTTGAACCTGAAGCTGAACATATTGCCTCAAATGAAAGCATGACCCACTTATTAGGCGTAATGAATTGTATTATGTGTGGTGCATGTGTTTCAGAATGTACAGCTTTAGAGGTAGATTCAACTTTTACTGGTCCTGCAGCATTGGCTAAAGCATACAGATTTGTAGCTGATCCTAGAGATGAAGACAAGAAGGAAAGATTAGGAAAATTAAATGAAAGTTCAGGTGTATGGGATTGTTCTAGATGTCTTGCGTGCGTAGAAGTTTGTCCTAAGGATGTAGCTCCTATGGAAAGAATAGTTAAGATGAGGGATTTGGCTATAGAAGAAGGCTATACAAATACAAGTGGATACAGACACACTGAGAGTTTCAGTGATTCCATAAAAAAACATGGCAGACTTGATGAAACTAGACTTGCTCTGGAGAGTACGGGGCTATTGAATATTTCAGGCTTAATAGATTTGGCAGTTATTGGTATAAAATCTTTATTTAAAGGAAAAATTCCACCACCACTTCCTCATAGACCAAAAGAAGCAGATAAAGTAACAAATATAGCAAAAAGACTAGATAGTGAGGAGTCTGAAGAATGAAATTCGCATTTTATCCAGGTTGTGTAGCTAGGGGTGCTGCTCCTGAATTATATAAGTCAACTATGCTTGTAGTAGATAAGCTTGGGATAGAGTTAGAAGAAATAGAAAAGGCTGCTTGCACTGGAGCAGGTGTATTACAAGAAAAAAATCAAAAATTAGGTGATGTTTTAAATATTAGGACATTGGCTTTAGCCGAACAGATGGGTCTTTCAATTATGACTATATGTTCAACCTGCCAAGGGGTCATATCTCAAGCAAACCATAGAGTTGTTAAAGATCCAGAATATTTAGCAGAAATAAATAAAGAATTAGAAAAAGAAGGACTGCATTATTCAGGTAAAACTGAGGTTAAACATTTATTGTGGATATTATTAGAGGATATAGGAATAAAAACACTTCAAGATATGTTTAATATAGATCTATCAGGTTTTAATTTCGCTCCTTTTTATGGATGCTATTTGATTAGGCCATCAGATGCATTAGGAATAACAGAAAATCCAAAAAGAAAACATTCATTGGACATAGTTATTGAGTCTACTGGGGCATCATCAACTGACTATGCTGGTAAAACAAGATGTTGTGGCTTTCCTATATTACTAATTAATCAGAAAAATTCGTTAAAAATGGTTGCTAAACATACTGGAGATGCAAAAGATAATGGTGCTGATGCGATGGTAACTCCTTGTCCTTTATGTCATCTTAATCTTGATGGGTATCAAGCAAAGGCCAGAAGGCAAAATAATAGAGGTAAAGCTGATTTACCTATATTGCATTTGCCTCAACTAATAGGAATGGCCATGGGGCTAGATGCTAAGGAACTTGGAATAAATAAACATCTTGTCTCAACAGCGAACTTTATAAAGTCAATAAAAACGAAAGTATCTTAAAAACACAAAAAATGAGATTTTGTTACGCATTTAGAAGATTTTCCGATTATCCATATTTAGGAATTGCTACTGACCTTGACCCTAAAAGACTTACGGATAAGTTTTTAAAAAGGGTAGAAAAAATGGGATTTGATGGAATTGAACTTGGAATGGAATGCCTAGACAGAGTTGAGGGCGGAGAAAATGGCCTAAAAGAATTTGAAAAAAGACTTTCCGATCTTGGAACTCCTGTATTAGCTATTAGGTCTGGTGGTAGGTGGGGTGGATCAATGATTGACCCAAGAACAGGAAAAGAAAATATCATAAGAGCAAGAAGAGCATTAAAATTTGGAAAAATTTTAAAATCTGAAGTAATTAATGGAGCAACATGTGAACCTGAAAAATCCCCATATATTGATTCTGGATCAAGTTTAGTTTCTGGTTTGGAATTTGCTCATCATGGCTTTCCTTATTCTCAAAATTCAAGTAGAGAAACCTCTTTACCTGAGTACGATATGCTCGCTGAAAAATATCAAGAGTTATGTGACGAGGCAAAAGATTATGGATTAAATATATCCTGCGAAATGCATCAGAATTCTCCAATAGATAACAGCTGGTCTGCTAAATTACTAAACAGTAAAGTGGAAAG
>MDTE01199288.1_pt1 | contig 25478 bp, 20 predicted proteins | sample 811231 | NCBI WGS metagenome assembly MDTE01 (sample SAMN05326651, study PRJNA326480) | marine metagenome | isolation source: seawater | place: Indian Ocean: Red Sea | collected 2010
AAAATGTTAAAAAATTAAGAGACCATGGAAGAATCTCAAAAAATAAATTTGGATTGCTTGGTTTAAATGAGAGGATGGATGGAATTCAAGCTGCAGTTTTAAATGTAAAAATTAAACACCTTGAAAAATATATTAAATCAAGAATAAACATTGCTAGAATATATTCAAAGTTGCTTTTAAATCATTGTACAACTCCTACTATTATGAATAAAAATAGGCATAGTTTTCATATCTACCCTATCTTAGTAAAAAAGAGGGAATATATATTAAAAAAATTGAGAGATAACAAAATTGATGCACGAGTCCATTATCCAATCCCAATATATAGGCAACCACTCTATAAAAAAGAGTATCAAAATTTTTCTTTACCAATAACTGATTTAGTTGCTAAACAACAAATAAGTCTACCAATTTTTCCAGGGATGAAAGAACATGAGATAAAGGCTGTGACAAAATGCCTGAAAAATATATTAGATGACCTATAAAAAGTGTAAAATATTGTTAATTGTTAATATTGACCATTCTTATGATAGACTTAGCTATTATGATGATTGGGTTAAAGCTTTTGTTGAACATAAAAAAATAAAAATTAAATTAAAAAACTTTACTGAGCTTGAAAATGAGAGTGATGAATATGACTTCATTTTTCTTCATCATTCCACTAATGCAGATTCAATAGATCCATTATTAAAAATTGAAAAATTTATTTATTCAAGAAAAGAAGAGATCTTAGTTTTTATTGGTAATGAATTTAATAATATTTTTAGTCCAATTCGTGACAGAAGAAAAATATTAAAAAGAATGAATATATCTTATGTTTGTTCACAGTTAATGAAAGAAGCAGCACAATTCTTATGGTCTGATGTTTGTAAAAAAAAAGTAATTTTATGTCCTCCTGCATTAAACACTAATAATTTTTTTGTACAAAAAAAATATGATGATAGAGAAATTGATATTGGTTTTAAAGGTATAAAATATTATTCGTATATTGGAGATACCGAGAGAAATACTATGGTCAAGAAGTTTGCAAAAATAAATGGATTGAATACAAACATAGACTTTACACGTTATGATGCAAAGAATTGGTCTATTTTTTTAAATTCTTGTAAATCAGTAATTTCTTCTGAAGCTGGTTCATATTATGTTGATATTGACGATAAGAATATAAGAGATATTCTGAAAAAAATTAGAAACAAAACATCAAAGTTTATTATTCCAAAAAGTAAATTTGATAAGTTATTTTATAACATGCCGGTTGCTTTAAAGAATTTAATAAAGTTTTTCTTAAAAAAAATACCAATTACTCACTCTAATCTAGTATTTGAGGACGCAGAGTTTGAAAAATTTTATAAATCTTACTTTGATTCTTTAGTTAAACCCCAAATTTATTTTAAATGTATTTCTTCAAGAAATTTTGATGCAATTGGAACTAAAACAATCCAAATACTTTTAGAGGGTAGGTATAATGATATTCTAAAACCAAACGAACACTATTTAAGTTTAAAAAAGGATTATTCAAATTTTAAGGAAATTCTTGAGTATATTAAAGATAATAATAAAGTAAAAAAAATTACAGAACAGGCTTTAAGTTTTGTTAAACAAAATCACCTGTATAAAAATAGAGTTGACCACATAATAAAACAAATAACTTCATAAACTGTTATTATTTATTTTAAAGTGACTTATTTAGATATACATAAATTTAACTGATAATGTTAAGAGATTTAAAATTAAAATTCAAAAGTATATTTCTTATTTTTTTAAACTTCATTTTAAAGGACATTTTATTTCTTTTATGTTTTCTCTTGGCTAAATTTTTTAAATATTTTGTAAAAAAAAATAATAAAGTTCTTCATATTTCATATCCCAACCATATTGCATATAATACAACAAAAATTTTAAAATCAAATGGCATTAACGCTGAATATTTGTCAATTGGAAGAAGCAAAATCTGGAAAAAATATGATTTTTTTTTTGAACAAAAATCTCATTATTCATTTCTAAGAGAATTTTACATTTTATGGTTTTTTCTTGTAAAATATAAAATAATTCATATTCACTTTTTATATACAGTTTCAAAAACAGGCTGGGAAATAAAGTTCCTAAAAATGTGTAATATAAAAATTATCATTCATCTAAGAGGCAATGATGCTAGGGACAAAAATGTAATTCAAAAACTTCATAATGATTTTAATGATTTAAATTTTCATAAATATTTAATACCTGAATGGGTAGAAAAAAAAAAAATGATTAAAATTGCAGATCATTTAATAGTAACAACAAGAGATTTACTAGATTTTCATCCAAATGCTACTTATATGCCTTTCTTTTCTCCAATTGACACTAAAAATAAATTTAATAATAATTTTAAAAAAATAAAGATAATTCATGCAACTAATCAAACTAGAGTTGAAGGTTCACATTATATTTCAAAATGCATAAAGTCACTTCAGAAAAAGGGATATCCCATAGAGTATATTTTTTTAAAAAATGAAAGTTATGAAAAAGTACTTAAAATTCTCAAAAATTGTCATCTCAGTATTGGAAAGTTAAGAATGGGAGATTATGCAAATTTTCAAGTAGAGAGTATGAGTCTAGGTATACCTATTATTACTTTTGTAAGAAAGGATATTATTGAAAAATATGTTTATTTGAAGACTTCAGGAATTATATTTAGTGAAATAAATCAATTAAACCAAACCATTGAAAAAGTTATAAGTAACCCAAGGAAATTAATTTCTGTTAGTAAACAAGTGAAGTCCTTTATTAACAAATATCATAATAATATAAAAATTTCTGAACGTTATAATAAAATTTATAATAAATTATATAAATGTTAAATAAACCTGTTATTGTTTTTATAAATCATAAAGAACCAAAATATTTTCATCAACTTCAATCATTAAATAAATTACCTATAATATCATCAGATGAGAAAGAATTTGAAAACTTACTTTTAAATTCAATAAATTCATACAGATCTGGAGTTATTAAAAAAAATATTTTAAATAATACATATAGAAATTACGCAATAAGATGGTTTGCAGCCGAAAATTGTGCTGAACGATTTGAAAAAGTCTATGATGGCTTGTTTGAAAACAGAGAAATTGATAATCAAATGTTTCCAAATAGGATTATAAATAGTTAAAAAGTTTGTATTATGTCAATTAACGTAAAAAATAAAAGTTTTTGGGATACGGTTTGTGGATCAATTCTTGCTGAACATTTTAACATTAAAAAACACGATAAAAAATCATTAGATCAATATGATATTCAGTACTTTAAGTATTATCCATATTTAGAAAAATATATACCATTTAAAAATATGAAGAAAAAAAGGGTTTTAGAAATAGGTGTTGGTTATGGTTCATTGTCACAAAAATTATTTGAAATTGATGGAATAGATTACACTGCGATTGATATTGCAAAAAAACCAATAAATTTGTTAAAAAAAAGAATAGGCTTTTCTCAAAAAATATCTGGTAAAACAACTACGTTAAATAAAAATTTTCTAACATGTGATTTTAAAAAAAAAAGATTTGACTTCATAGTTGCAATTGGAAGTCTTCATCATACTGGAAATTTATTAAGTGCAATTAAAAAGTGTTATGACTTACTAGAAAAAAATGGAATTTTAATTGGAATGGTTTACTCAGCAGTTTCTTACAGAAGATGGGTAGGTAATTTTACTCAGACACTAAAATTAACTTTTTCAAAAAATGAATTATCATTTTTAGAAATGGATGAGGACGAAAAAAAAAAATATGATACAAATTTTCTTAATCAGGTTCCGCCAGCAACCGAATTTACAACAAAAGCAAAAATGAAATTAATTTTAAATAAGTTTAATGAAAAAAAACTATATTACGAAAATTTAAATGGATTTTACCCTAATTATCATATTACAAGAAAACTATTACTAAAAACTTTCTTTCCAAAAATATTTGGTACAGATTTATATTTTTTATGTACTAAAATTTAAATTTGTTACTTAACTAATAAATATATAAGCAATTATTTAAAGATTGATTTAAAAATAGAGTATTTAAAAGATTAGAATTAAAAAATAATAAAGAATTAAGATAAAAGTGGAAATTTTATTTAATATTTATTGAACTACGAACTTCAAAAATTTAGAAAAATTTTTGGGATACAAATGAATATGGATATGGTGGTACCTTAGTTAAAAAAAAAATAAAATAAAGTTATAGTATTTGGCATTGAGATATGCAAAAAAAAACAATGGAAAATAATTGGTATTCTTCATTGTTAGAGTTTTCAAAAAATCTTAAATGTAACTCAATGATGTTCAATGGTAAAAAACTAGAAAAAAAAAAACAAATAATCTTTTATGAGTCTAAAAGATCAAAAAAACAAGATCAAACAAAAAGGGTTTTTGGATATAAATGGAATAAAATTGATAGTTACAAAGAAGGACTTACTAAAAGACATCACAAATGGTTAAAAGAAAAATATAAAAAAGAATTTTATGTTGATAAACTTAGGAAAAATTCAATTATTCTTGATGCAGGTTGTGGCAGTGCAATTTCATCCGAGCTTCTGTTTGGAAAATATCTGAAAAATCTTCGTTTTATCGGCGTTGACATTTCAAATGCAATTGAAGTTGCATGGTCTCGGTTTAATAAAAATAACATTAACTCAATTTTTATCCAGTGTGATTTGAATAAAATTCCATTGTTTGATGAAAGTATTGATCTTATTTTTTCTGAAGGTGTTCTTCACCATACTGATAATCCTTTTAAAGCATTAATGAATATTACAAAAAAATTAAAGAAAAAAGGTTTGATTCTTTTTTATATTTATAAAAAAAAAGCTCCAGTTAGAGAATACACAGATAAGCTTTTAAGGGATAAACTTAAAAAACTTAAACCTGAGGAAGCATGGAAAAAATTAGAACCTTTAACAAGACTTGGAATTCAACTTGGGGAAATCAAATCCAAAATTACAATAAAAGAAAATATTGATTTACTCGGCATTCCATCTGGTAAAATATCAATACAAAGACTCTTCTATTGGTATTTCTTTAAATGTTTTTATAGTGATGATATAACTTTTGAAGAAATGAATCATGTCAATTTTGATTGGTTTTCTCCTCAAAATGCATCTACTCATACAGAGCAAGAAATTAAAAGTTGGTGTAAAAAGTTAAATTTGAATATTTTGAAATTTAACACTGAAAATGCAGGGTTTAGTATAATTGCAAAAAAGGTATAAAAATATTTTACAAACTTAAGTTAAGCGATTCCTCATTGAAGAACAAATAACCTTATATGAATTCTTCGTGTCAAGTCCATTTATTGAATATTCAGTTATTTTTAATACTTTATTTTTTATAGCAACCAAAAAACTAAATTCATTATCCATTTTTTCCATTATCTGTCCACTTACAGCACTAAAATCGTAATCTATATCAAAAGGCTCTGCTTTAAATATTGTTACCTTTTGGTCGGATTCATTTAAAAAAGCAAAAGCTCCAGGTAATGGTCTAGACGATGCTCTAATCAATTTATAATTCCAGTCAATATTTTTATTAAAATTTAATTTTGCATCGGAAGGTTTTCTTGGAAAAGTTCTGTGGGATTTTCCTTTTTGTATATCAAATTTATCTCCATTGATTATTTTTTTAACAGCTTCTTCAAATAGTTTAGTTGTACGATTATTCGACCATTCGTAAACATCGCTGATATAGGTATCTTCTTTTAAAAAAAATTTATCTTTTAACACAATAGGCCCACTATCTAATTCAGAATTAATTTTATGCAAGGTTAAATTAATTGATTTTTCTGAATTTAATATTGCCCAATTTGGACAAGCATTACCTTTATACCTTGGAAGGTCGCCAAGATGAGAGTTTATTATCCCATACTTAAATTTATTTATAAAATCTTGTGGAATTAAATTAACAAAATTAATTGAAATCACAACATCTGCATTTATTGTATTAAAATTATTTTCTATCTTTGGAGAGTAAAAAAATTGACTGTTAATTTGACTTGCAAGTTTTTCAAATTCCTTTCAACTAAAATTGTAATATTCTTCATCTTTACTAGTCTATATAAAATCAATTTTAAATTGTTTTAAAGAATTAAATTTTAATATCGTATCAAATAAAATTTTTGTTCTTCCCATAAAACCAATTCTCATGTTATCTAATCCAATTCAAATTAAAAAAATAAGTAGCAAATAATTAAGAATTTGCATACTAATATTATTTATTAAATTTATTATTTTACAAAGAGTTCTATAAATATTTTAAGTATAATCTTTCAGTCATATAATAATAATCGTACTTCACACAAATATAAGTTTATTAATATTATTATGATATTTTCTTAAATAGCATTTCTTTAGATTAGGTTTAAGCATTCATACGCTGTTCTTAACTAATTTTTTAAAATTTTTTATCAAGAATCTTTTTAAAATAATTAAAATTAAATTCTCATATTCTAAATTGTAAAATTTTTCAGCCCTGAAAGTCTGGAGTAAACTGATTTCGTATCTTTTTTTATAAACTTAAAGTTGTTTTTAAAAGACAATATTATTTAGAAGAATTTCCAATTTCATATGTGAAAGAATATTAGAAAATTAATATTAAATAAATTAGATTATGAAGAATTTGATTGAAAAGTCTAAGGAAATTTACTGTATATCATGAAGTTTGATTATTTCAAATTCGGAATTTATTAGATTATCAAAAAAGGTATCTGTACCAATACCATTATTTTTATAATAACTTAACCGATCTCTTGTTAAAAATTTAATTTTATTATTATTTTCTTTTTTAAGATCATTGTATCTATTGTTATTAATTGAATTTAAACATATGTGAATTGGATGAAAATTGAATATATTGATATCACCAAATAATTTTGGTTCCTTCCAATCAAATTCTTTATCAAAAAAGGCAACATCGTCTTCCCAATTAAAATTAATTTTTTCAACTCTAATATCTTCAAAAAAATGATAAAACTTTTTTACAAATGGAAATTTGTACGTAAATGTAGTTAAATCTAACTTTAATTCAGGAAATTCTGAAAATATTTTATGAATAAGTAAGCTTGAGCTGTAAAGACTATGAGTTCTCATTAATTTTGCTTCTGGAACTATATTCAATAAATTACTAACAATTTCTAATTCTGAGTTTCCTTGAGTAGAACCTTTAAGAAAATTTGGATGGATACCTAAGTTATGACCATCCTTTCGAATTTCATTTATGATGTCTGTTTCATGAGTGATAAAAAAGGTAGATTTAATTTTTTGTTTTTTTAATTTATTTAATATATACTCAATACAAAAGTCTGGGGCCCAGTCAATGTCAAATGTTAAATGATAAGAACTCATAGAACTTTACTTATAAAAATCAAAAAATAATAATCAATAAAATGTGTGGTATATCAGGTATTTACAGTCTTAGTAAAGAAAAAATACCTAACTTAGATCTAAAACTTAATTTTTTCAATAAGACACTGAAACACAGAGGTCCCGACTTTTCTGATATTTGGGTTCATGAGAGTAGAGCTTTAGGCCTCGGTCATACTCGATTAAGTATTATAGATCTTTCCCAGAATGCAAATCAACCTATGAAATCTAGAAATGGAAATGTAATTGTTTTTAATGGTGAAATTTACAATTTTGATGATCTAAAGGATGATTTGAAGAAAACTTTTAATTTTAAATCTAAATCGGATACGGAGGTGATTTTAGCGGGTTATGAAAAATGGGGTATTGATGTTTTTAATAAATTAAATGGTATGTTTGCTTTTGCATTATGGGATGAAAATAAAAAAAAATTATTTTGTGTTAGAGATAGATTTGGAATTAAACCGTTTTTTTATTCAATTATAAACAATTGTTTCTATTTTGCATCAGAAGCAAAATCTTTATTACCCTTTTTACAAAAAATTGAAACTAATAATAAAAAATTATTAGAATATCTTGTTTACCAGTTTAATACAGGCTCGGAAACACTTTTTTCTAGGATTCATCAATTAGAACCAGGAAAATTTTTAGAAATAGATAAATCTTTAAAGACTAATTATTTTTGGAAATTTCCAAATGAAATAACTACTAACTATGATAAAGCTGAAAGTGATTTATATAGATTATTACATACAAGTATTCAGAGACAAACAATTGGTGATGTTGATATTGGCAGTTATTTGTCAGGTGGCTTAGATTCATCATTAATATCAACAATTTCAAATGCTGAGAACTCAAAAGTTAAAGATGTTTTTCATGGTAATTTTGTAGATAATAAAAAATTAAGTGAACTTTCTTATGCTAAAATCGTTGCAAAAAATAATAACTTAAACCTTAATGTGTGTGATATTTCAGAAAACGATCTGTTAAAAAATCTTAACAATGTTATTCATTGTTTAGATTTTCCTGTTGCAGGTCACGGAGCCATACCACAATTTATTCTATCAAACTATGTATCTAAAAAATTGAAAGTTGTTTTGGGTGGACAGGGAGGTGACGAGATTTTTGGTGGATACGCAAAATATTTAATTGTAAATCTTGAATATGCACTTAAAAATCAAATTGATGGTATAAATATGGATGATAATAATCTTTCATCAATGTTATCATCCTTAAAATATCTGAAAAAATATAAAGATTTGATTTCAAGTCTTTGGAAGTCTGACTTATTCAATGACCCAGATTCAAGGTATTTTTCAATTATTGACAGATCAAAAAATATTCGTAAGTTTTTTTTATTTTCTGATGATAATTATAATAAAGTTGAAAATGATTTTATAAACCTTTTTAATAACAATAAAAATAATTCCTTATTTCAAAAAATGACTAATTTTGATATCAAGTATTTTTTGCCAAGTTTATTGCATGTTGAAGATAGAGTAAGTATGAATTTTGGGTTAGAATCTAGAGTACCATTTTTGGACAATCAACTTATTGATTTTATTTTAAAATTACCTAGTAAAATTAGGTTTAATAGATCTAAACCTAAGAATTTACTAATAAATACATTTAAAAACTTACTTCCAAATAAAATTATTGAAAGAAAAGATAAAATGGGATTTCCTACGCCATTTAAACGAATTGTTATGTCGAATAAAAATAATTTCTTTAAAGAAATCATTTATAATTCTATATCTAAGAATAGGTCATATTTAGACATTAAGGAGTTAAGAAAAATTAATTTTGAACAGATTGATGAAAGAGGGTTATGGGCATTGATATCTATTGAATTATGGCATCAAAATTTTCATGAATCTATTAAAAAAGTTAAATTTTAAAGTAGATCAATGAAAAACATTATTTTGGGCATAGGGGGGTATACTGTAGATTCTTCAGCGACACTTCTTATTGATGGTGAATTAATTGGGTCCGTGAATGAAGAGAGATTTACAAGAAAAAAACACCAAGGAGGTTGGCCAGAACATTCTATTAGATATCTAATAAAACTCGAGTCACTTAAACTAACCGATATAGATTATGTTACTTTTACATATGATCCAGAAATAAGATTAAAAAAAAGACTGAGTTATTATTTTAAAAATTTTTTCTATAACCCTTATTTTATCTTAAAGTACATGTTATACGAGTGGAACTTTGTAAGAAAATTTAAAAAAAAATTATTTAACTTTAGCAATTCATCAAATTCAAAAATTATATACGTGAAACACCATGATGCTCATGCAGCTTCAGCGTATTATATGTCAGGTTTCAGTAAAACAGCATACTACACGCTTGATTGGAGAGGAGAATGGGAAACAACTACATCTGGAACCTATGTTAACTCTAAATTAAACCAGCTTAATAGCTCTGAATATCCAAATTCACTTGGTCTTTTTTATAATGCTTTAACAACATACTTAGGATTTGGAAGTAATGATGAATACAAAGTAATGGGACTCTCTTCGTATGGAACTCCAAAATTTGTTGATGATTTTTTAAAAATAATTTCAGTAAAGAATGGTAAATTGTTAATTAATAAAGAGTATATAGATGAATTTAGATATCCTTTTTTAAAAAAAAAATTTTATCAAAAGTTTGGTCCATCTAGAAAACCAGATAGTAAAATATCAAAGCATTACATAAATATTGCATCTAGTGTTCAAAAAATATTTGAAGATTGTGCTATATCACAAATTAATTATCTACAAAAAGCAACAAAGTTAAAAAAATTAGTTATTGCAGGTGGGTGTGCATTAAATGGACTTATGATAGGAAAAATTATTGAGAAAACTAATTTTAAAAAAGTTTTTGTACCACCTGCACCTGGTGATGATGGTCTTAGCTTAGGTTCAGCATTTTACGTTAATCAAATCATTTACAAAAAAAAAAAAAATCTTAATAAATCAGCATCTTTGGGAACTTCATATTCTAATGAATCAATTCAAAGAATATTGGAAGAGACTAACCTTAAATTTATTTACTCTAAAAATATAACTAAAGATACTGCACGATTAATTAAAAATGGGAAAGTTCTTGGATGGTTTCAGGGAAGAATGGAATTAGGGCCAAGAGCTCTAGGAAATAGGTCTATATTAGCAAGCCCCTTAATTAAAGATATGAAAGATAGAATAAATAAAAAAATAAAGTTTCGAGAAAATTTTAGACCATTCGCACCGGCAGTAATAGAAGAACAAACAAATAAGTTTTTTGTTTATGACGGTAAAAGTCCTTTTATGAATATTGTAAGACCAGTAAGAGAAAAATATAAAAATAAATTACCAGCAATCACTCATATTGATGGAACTGCAAGAATACAAACAGTAAATAAAAAGCATTCACGGTTGTTTTGGGAATTAATTAATGAATTCGGAAAACTCACAAAATTTCCAGTCTTATTAAATACATCCTTCAACATAATGGGGGAACCAATAGTTGAGAATCCAAGTCAAGCAATAAATTGTTTTAAAAAAACTGATCTTGACTACCTAATAATCGGAAATTTTGTTGTTAGAAATGATAAACAAAAATAAAAAAATAAAAGTAGAGATATTAGTTGACACAAATAAAATACTTAATTGGTTAAATATATTAACTAAACATAGAGAATTAAAAAACATTGATTTCAAATTTGTCAAAAAAAAACAATATAACTTCAAAAGCATAGGTTCTCTATTTTACTACAAAAAAATTAAAAATCTTTATCAGGATTATAGTTTTGATTCAAAGTTATTAAAAAATAAAGAAAAAAAATTAATAAAAAGAGATCATTCAACTGATATTATTATGACTAATAGTGGATTTGATTTTAGTGAAAAAAATAGAGCTAAAGAATTTTTACTGTGGTTTCCTCAAAATACTGTGTCATTTGATCAATCAAATATTTATAAAGATTCAATTTCAACTAGTTATATATCAGGGAGAAAATTATCAAGTATGGAACTTTTTTTAACATCTCCAAAGTATAATAAAATAAGTTGCTTTAGAAATTTAACAGTCATAAATGAACAAGCACTTTGTTACAGTCACGAAACCTATTATTCTAAGATAATAGTCTTACTTCTCAATCTCTTTAAAAAATTATTAAAATTCGGGTTTGATAATTTTCAATCTAATTTAATTGATAATGAGAAATTTCTTCTAAGAAATAATAATCAAGACAACAATCTAGATAAAATTAACTTATTTAAATCAATCAAAAGGATCATGAATTTAAATAATAACGATAATGTAAAAAGAAAATGGAAAATTAAAATTAAAAAAATCAATAATAGTAAAAATCTTTTATATAAAAAATCAAATCCTAAATTTAAAGACGACCTTAAAGAAGTTTCAGAAAATCAAAGTTTTTCTATGGCAGATCCTTTTTTATTCAAAAATAATAATGAAACCTGGCTTTTTTTTGAAAAAATTTCTACTGTTGGAAAAGGAAGTATATTTGCAATAAATTTGGATTCAAATAAAACTAAAAGTCAATTTGTACCTATCTTTAACAAACCTTTTCATATGTCATTTCCAAATATATTTTCTCATGAAGGTGAAATCTTTATGATACCGGAGACTGCACAATTAAGAAAAGTTAATTTATACAAATGTAAAAAGTTTCCTGATAAGTGGATAAAGGTTAAAACATTATTAGAAAATGTTTATGCAACTGATACAATTATATTTTATTGGGATAAAATTTTTTGGATGTTTACAGAAATTAGACCTGAAAATTCATACGATTCAGATTTAATTTATTTATTTTGGTCTAAATCACTTACTGGAAAGTGGATTGAACATCCAATGAACCCAATAATTAATAACCCAAACAATTCTAGAGCAGCTGGACAGATTTTTCTTGATGATAATAAAATAATTAGACCTGCGCAAAGTTCACTGGATGGCTATGGAAGTTCAATTAAATTTATGAGGATTTTGGAATTATCAAAAAAACATTTCTTAGAAGAAATTTTCTCAAATTTAAATCCTCAAGATTTATCTGTTAAAAAAGTTCATTCATACACAAAATCTAGAGATTACGAAGCAATTGATGTTTTTATATAAAAAACTTTTTACTTTTTGATTAATCTTCTATATTTACTCCAATGAAAATTTTAGTAACAGGTGGTAATGGACAAATCGGGTCTCATGTAATTGAATTACTTCTTGAGGATAAAAATAACAAAATTATAAATATTGATAACTTTGTCACAGGAAAAAAATATCACTTGCAAAATCATAACAAACTAAAAACCATCAATGGATCTATAGAAGATTCAAAATTAATTAAAAAAATTTTCAAAGAATTTATTCCTGAGATTGTTATTCATACAGCAGCATCTTACAATGAACCAGAAAATTGGGTTAGAGATATTGAAACAAATGGAATTGGTGCTGTAAATTTAATAAAAAATTCTTTGGAAATTAATATAAGTAGGTTTATTTACTTTCAGACATCTTTATGTTACGGGAGCAAACCATTACATAATCCAATAAGATTGGATCATCCAAATTTTCCAGGAACCAATAGTTATTCTATTTCAAAAACTTTAGCAGAGGATTATTTAAAATTATCAGGTTTAAATTTTGTTACATTTAGATTAGCTAACGTAATTGGTCCTAGAAATCTCTCAGGACCTCTCCCAATTTTTTATAAAAGGCTCAAAGCAAATCAAAAATGTTTTGTGACAAACTCTAGAAGAGATTTTGTATTTGTAAAAGATTTAGCACAAGTTGTTTTAAAAGCTGTATATGGAAAAGGTAAAGGTACTTATCATTTTAGTTGTGGTAAAGATGTTTCAATACTTGAACTTTATAATGAGGTTGTTAAACAAATTGGACTTAATCACTACCCTGAACCTGAAATTCAAGAGATTTCAGATAAAGAAGTAAAATCAATTCTTACTGATCCAGACAAAACTTTTAAAGATTTTGGAAAAATTAACTTCACAAAACTAGAGACTATAGTCAAGGAGTCAGTTAATTATTATCATAAGTACGGAGTAGGGAAAACTTTTACTCATGCAAAACTTAAAGATAAAAAATAAAAAGACGAGAATTCTGATAACTGGTGGTGCTGGCTACTTAGGTTTTAACTTATATAATTATTTCAAAAATGATTATGAAATTACTGTTTTAGATTGTCTAACAACAAATGTAGTAGGAAAAGGCCAATTTAAATTTGCTAATTTTTACCCAATTGACATTTCAGACTTTAAATCATTGAAAAAGATTTTTGAAAAATATAAACCCAATATAATCATTCATTCAGCAGCATCATATTCGGATCCAAATTATTGGATAAGAGATATTCGTACAAATACTATAGGAACCATTAATCTTATAAAATTATGTGAAAAATTTGGGATTGATAAATTTATTTATTTTCAAACTACAAATTGTTACGGAAGTACAATTAAAAAAAAAATTCATGAGAAATTACCTTTAAACCCCAACTCATCATATGGTATTAGTAAAGCATCTGCCGAGGAGTATCTTCAGTTATCTTCCTTGCCTTTTATTTCGTTAAGACTTTGTATAATTTATGGTCCATGGCATTTTAACGGACCAATACCAATTTTTTATAATAATATTAAAAATAAAGTTCACTCAGAAATTGTTTCTACGACAAGGCAATTCCTATTTTTTAGAGATTTTTTAAATTTAGTTAAAAAAATTTTAAAAATAAATACACATCAAAGTAAAATTTTCAACGTCGGGAGTAACGAGACAATTAGCATTGAAAAAATATTTTTTAAAATACAAAAAATCATGAATTGTAACGATAATCTTTTTACCGTAAAACAGCCATCATCAATTGATATAAAAGCTATTCCATTAGATGATAGTTTAATAAGAAAAGAATTAAAATGGAAACCAGAATACAATATTGATTTGGGTTTAAAGTTTATGATTAAGTGGTATGAAAAAAATAGAATGAGAAAGTCGTATTCTCATTTAAAATAAAATTTTATAAATAATTTTTCAGAGTTTTTTTGCAGATGATAATACAAATAGGCCACTATTGAGTTCATGAAAATTTTTGGATTCAAGATACTTTAATTCTCTAAAATATTGCATTTGATTTTTACCAAAACCCCATTCTCCGTTATTTGCTAAATTTTTAATAAGTAACCTACAAATAAATTTTTCAGATCCCGAGGAAACTCTAAAAATATGTTTGATTTCAGAAAACCTAGATGATTTTAATAAAACATCAATAAATTTTTTAGGATTTTTATAGAAATTACTCTGAGTTTGATGTAACTGAATATTTTCTTTTAAATAAAAATTAGCTGTTATTTTATTTTTATTTTTTTTATTAATTTTTATAATAAAGTCTTTCATTTCTTGTTCTTCCCAGACCTCTCTAAGTAATGGGTAATTATTACCATTTATTGTCAAAAGTAGCCCGTTTGTTTTTAAAACTCTAAAGATTTCAGAAATACATTTTTTAGGATTTTTTAAAACTGGAATAACATCTGAAATAAAAATTTTATCAAAAAAATTATTTGCAAATGGTAATTTATTACAATTCCCAAGTACAAAGTTTAGGTTTTCAGGCTTTCTTCTATTTTTTAGATAAGTTGGAATATTTTTGCAACTATCTATACAATAAACCATTTTAGACTTTTTAGAAGCCTCTACTGAAAAAGCAAGAGAACCTCCAGGACCAATTTCTAAAAAATAATCTTTTTTATTTAAATCAAGAATTTTAAAAGCATCTTCAGAGAGAAATCTTTTAACAAAATTATCCCAACCTTTGAACCAGGATTTTAGTTCATAAATACAATTATTTATATTAATTGTTTTTGGGAAAAGATATCCAAAGCCAGGTTTTATCATTATTTTTCTATTAGTATTCCCTCAATACATAAAAAGTCTAAACCAGAATTAAAAAAACTAGAAATAGCATCTTTTGGGGAACAGACAATAGGTTCATAGTTTAGATTAAAAGAAGTATTGACAATTAATGGTATTGAAGTAATTTTTTCAAATTCATCTATAAGTTTCCAAAATAGTGGATTTGTTTTTTTTGACACTACCTGAATTCTTGAAGTATGATCTTCATGAATAACACCTTTTATTTTGTTTTCCCAAGACTTATTTGCTTTGACAGCAGATTCCATAAACTCAGACTTTGTATTTGAATTAAAAACATTTTTAACAGATTCAATTTTTACAGCAGGAGCCAGTGGTCTATAAAATTCCCTAAACTTTATTAATTTATTAATTTTTTCTTTTACATTAGCATCTCTTGGATCAGCAATTATAGATCTATTGCCAAGAGCTCTTTCTCCAAATTCCATTGATCCGTGAAACCAGGCTCCAATTTTATTTTTAGAAATTAATTGTGCTACATTTTGTACAAAATTTTTTTGAATTTTATATTTTATTTTATTAGATTCCAATAAATCCTTAACTTCTTTTTGACTAAATGATGGTCCTAAATAAGGAGTAACAGGAAGTCGCCACAGTTTTTTTTTTTAATTCCTTTTTGATATAACACAGAACCAATAGAACAACCCAGATCTGACGGTGCAAAAGAAATATGTAAATCTTGAAAATCTGTATTCTCTAATATTTTTCCATTAGCAAGTGAATTCATTGCACAACCACCATTATAAAAAAGATTTTTACTTTTAGTTTTTTTATATAAATATCTCAATATTTTAAATAAATTTTCTTCAAAAATAGACTGAGTAGAAGCAGCTAAATCAAAAAAATCTTGGGAAATCTTTGTATTAGCTAACCTTGGTTTTACACCTATTAAGTCAATTAATTTTTCATTATAGTAGCCTTTAAACCTTGTGTCTCCGTATGTAAAATAATTTGAGTCAAGAAAAATTTTTCCATCTGAAAAATGTATTAAATTTCTTAATTTTTGTTCAAACCTTCTTGCATCACCATATGCAGCTGCTCCCATAACTTTCCATTCATCGGAATATGCACGCATTCCAAGGAATTCTGTAAAAGTACTGTAAAAAATTCCTAATGAATTTGGAAATATTGTTGTTTTAAGTTTACTTAATCTATTTTCTGAGAATTTACCTAGAAAAATTGTGTCAGATTCACCATGCTCATCAATAATAGCAAATGCACATTCTTCGAAAGGTGAGGTGAATATCCATCCAAGATGAGAAAGATGATGTTTTAAAAATTCTATGTGCTTTTTTTTTGAAAAATAAAGTGTTGAACTAGAGTCATCTTCATTAAAAAAAAAATCAGATAGGTTATTTGGTATAGTATACAAAAGTTCTGGGTCATATCTTCTTCTGAAAGTAAAACCACTTCTATTGATATTTTTCATGGATACGGTGGGATTCCAGTTAACAATAATTTTATCAATTGAACTTAAACTTTTAATTTCTAACCTTTTAAGACATAATTTAATAGATTGAATTGGAAAATTGTTAGATCTTTTTTGTCTTATTAATCTTTCTTCTGCAATTGCAAATTTTATTTTATCATTCTCGAAAATAGCTGCAGAACTTTGAAAACCCGCTATATGCAAACCTAGTTCATAATTTGACATTTTAGTAATATATTAAAAAAAATGGTATATATAAAACTTTAAAAAAAATTTTTAAAATTAATTTATTTAAAGCTCATGATGGTAATTTCTCAAAGGGAATTACATAAAAGTAAGGATAAGCCTTCATAAGCTCTTCTTTTTTAATATTAAGAATTTTTTCATTAAAAACTTTTGTGAAGTAATTATAATTTGAATCTTCAGCTCCCCATTTTTTTTTAAATCTAAAAACTCCTTTTTGAGAAAACCAAGTTCCTCCCCAATTCCAATACTTATAACCTTTCATTTTTGCGTCATCAATTGCTTTATTTAAAATTAAAGCCATTGGTTGGAGGTTTAAATAATCTTCTAATACTGTTGGAGTGAAATACTCAACAGTTTTATTAAAATAAAGTAGAAGTAGGGATGCTATTTTTTTATTATTTAGTTTGGCTACATATAAATTATAATCCTTTTCTGGTTTCATTTTTTTTTTTAAAATATCAAAAAATTTCTTTTCCTTTAATTTCCATGCAACTTCATTCATAGATTTAAAATAAGATTCATAAAGAAAATCAAAAGAGTCATTATCTATTTCAACATAAATATTATTTTTTTTTGCTTTTTGTACATTTCTTAATGCAGATTTTTCAATCCTACTTTTAAATGAATCGTCTAGAATAGAAATTTGACTAAATCTTTTATCAATATAATCATATTCATATTCATATAAGTATTGTTGGTTTAAGAAAGGAGTTGATATTATGGTTGATGAACACAAACTAGACTTATTGATTTCGAGAAAATTATTATAGTAGGCCATAATTTTTTGGGTTGCTTTGTCACATCTGGAGATTACACCACCATTACTTCCAAAAAATGGAAGAGAGTTAATTACTATTCCAAATTTTCCTTTTATTTTAATCAACGGTAAAACAGCTAAGATTTCTTTTTTTTTCATGCAAATTAAGTAGTTAGATTCAGCATTTAACAAATCTTCTAAGATATTTTTAAACATTATAGAATGATAAATTAATGATCTATCAAATTTCTCAATGAAATTTATATAATGATCATAATTTTTTTTTTTTAAAACTAAAACATCATACATACAAATTAAATTTCTAAGATTATGCTCTGAATAATGAATTTTTAAAAACTAAAAAAAACTTAACTTTAAATAAAGATAAACACAAAAAAAATTTTATTACATATTTCTATAAATCTTAATTAAAAATTAATTTTTATTTGATTATATACTATGATAGAGATATTTTGTGAATATATCTGTAAATCAGTAACTTTTTTGAATTTTTAAAAATATAAAAATGAAAATTTTATTAAATAAATTATTACCATATATAACTGAAGAAAATAGATTTGGTTTTCGCTCATGGAAAGAACTCCCATCAAATATATTAACTACCGCAAGATTTCTGGAAGACAAAGGGCTCAAATTAGATGTTAAAGTACAAGAAGTATTTAAAAAGGATGACTTCAATGATGTTGATATTGTTGTTAGTTGGGTATCAGTTGCCGATGGATTATATGAGGGATTAGATTATTTGAGAGTTGCCAAAAAACTTGGTTTAAAAACTGTTTTAATTTTATTTGATGATTGGGATGGTTTTAGTAAAGAAATACTCGAGGATTACAGTTTTGTAGATTTTGCAATTAGAAGATGGGATATTGAGCATAATCTTTTAAATGTTATAAACAAAATAAAAGGAATGAAATATGATTCTTATGGATTTGTATTTAGAGAAAAATATAAAGTAATTGACCTTGGTGAAAAAATATATAATCACAATTCACTTTCTCACTTAAAAAGTTCAAGAAAATGGATCCAACATTTGGATGTTAATAATTTTGATGTTTTTACTCTTAGATTATCCTCTGGTTGTCCATTTAAATGTAATTTTTGCCATCTCGGTAAGAGGAATAGTCGTTACCGAGATGTTGAGGTGATTATAGACGAATTATCTACATTTCCAAAAAACTCCTCTGTCAAACTACTATCTGCAGATTTACTTGCAAATAAAGAGTGGGTTACAAAATTTGCAGAAGAAATAATCAGAAAAAAAATAAAAATTAAATGGAATACTGACTCAAGGTTTAATTGGTTTGAAGATGTTCAATTTCTTAAATTAGTTGAGAAATCTGGATGCGAACAACTTGACGTTGGTCTAGAGTCATTTAGTAATAAAATTCTTAAATCAATTAAAAAAGCATACAATCGAGATTACGTAATAAATCAAATAAATAATCTCAATAAAACAAATATTAGACTAGGTTTAAATATGATGATTGGTAATAAATATGAAGATACAGAATCAATTGAACAAACCTGTAATACAATTCAAAATATTAATAAGAAAAATATTAATTTACTTGGTGTTCAGTATCTTCGTCCTCTTCCAGGAACTGAAATCTATAAGGAGTTACTTGAGGAAAATAAAATTGAAAAGTATAGTTATAAAAACTTTTTTACATCTAGATACGAACCAATCTTTTTGCCAGATAAATTATCTTACTCAGAAATTATTAAAGGAAAAGCATCAATAGAGAATAGTTTTTAATATCTTATGACAGTTTTAAAAACGCTTGCTATTTTTTTTTTAAGGTTAATTGAAAAAAAAAGTAGAAAATTCTTAGAGACCTACTTGTTAAATAGGCAAAACTCTTTTTTTTTTTCTTTATATCCATTTAATATTAAGATCTTAGAAAATTTTATTGAATTAAATAACCAATTTAATTATACAAACTCCAATTTGTTTAATTTGAATAATCAATCACTTAAAAATATTGTTATAGCAGTTATTTGCAATGAATTTAAAAATTCTTTAGCTATTATTAAGTTTTTAAAAAAAAAAAAAATTCCATTTGAATGTTATGTTGACTCGGAAATGTTAAAAAATAATAAGAAATTAGGTAAAATTTTATCTATTAATGAAAAGACTAGTTTTTCTTTGATATCAAAAGGTTTTGAAGACAATGATTTATATTCAAAACTTAGAAATGAGATAGAAGTGTTTAAAAAAGTATTAAACAAACCAATAAATAGTATTTACTTTTCTAAAAACGATTCAATAAAAGATTACAATAATGATAATAAAAAAAAAATAAATAACATTCAGGAACGTTACGATCAATTTGATATTGAAAAGAATTTATTTAAAGATTTTAAAGAAATAGATTATGTAAGAAGAGTCAATGACCTTATAACTATAAAAGATTATGAAATAAATAGAGTACTGGAGGAAAACACAAATTATGTATTATATTTAGATAGTAAACTGTGGTATGTAGATAACAATTAAAAATTAATTTAGTTTTGAATATTAAAAATAAAAATATCCTGGTTATTGGTGGTGCGGGGTTTATAGGCTCACACTTTATTGAACTCCTATTAAAAAATGAGTCTTGTAATGTTGTAATTTTTGATAATTTTGTTAGGGGAAAATATTCAAATTTAAAAGAAGTTATAAATAATAAAAGATTAAAAATATATGAAAAAGGAGCTGACATATGTAAATTTGAGATTCTTTGTGATGCCATTAAAGATAATAAAATTGATTATGTAGTCCACTTTGCTGCGCTTTGGCTTTTACATTGTCAGGAGTTTCCTAGGACAGCTTTTGATGTAAATGTGAGTGGAACATTTAATGTCTTAGAAGCCTGTAGATTAAATAAAATAAAGAAATTAGTTTTTTCATCATCCGCATCTGTTTATGGCGATAATAAATTTGAAAAAATTACAGAGCATCACCCGCAAGAAAGTAAAAATTTATATGGTGCTACTAAGATAGCATGTGAATCTCTTATTAGATCTTATTTTTATAGATACAATCTTAATACAATAAGTCTAAGATATATGAATGTTTATGGTACGCGGCAAGATTACAGAGGGGCATATATAGCTGTTATGATGAAAATGCTTGATTGTATAGAAAAAAATGAACCTATTACTATTTATGGAGATGGAAATGAATACTATGACTTTGTATCAGTTTTAGATTGTGCTAGAGCTAATTATCTAGCGTTAAAAACAAAAAAAAAATTTGGTTACTATAATATAGGTTCTGGAATGAAAACATCATTGAGAGAGCTTGCTGAACTACTAATAAAATTAAAAAAAAAAAAAGTTAGAATATTATACAAAAAAGATACCAATAAAACTTTAGTTAAACAAAGAGTTTCTGATATTAGTTTGGCAAAAACTGAACTTAACTATATTCCTAAAGTTAAACTTGATAATGGCTTAGTCGATCTGATCAAATGGAGAAATTTTGAAAAGGACATAACTTAGAAATGTGTGGATTTGTTGGTCAATTTAATTTTGGTTCTGAAAAAATTGAATCCAGTAATATTGAGCTAATGCTTCAACAAATTAATCATCGAGGCCCAGATTCAAAAGGTTTTTATTTTAATGAAAACTTTAAAATGGGACACTGTAGATTGTCAATTCAAGATATTTCTACAAAAGGTAATCAGCCAATGCACTCGTCGGATGGTAGATATATTATAGCATACAACGGGGAAATTTATAACTTTAAAAGTTTAAGAAAACAATTGCAGATAAAAAATTATAATTTTAAATCAAAAACAGATACGGAAGTAATTTTAAAGGGATATATAGAGTGGAAAGAAGAAGTTATTAATAAACTTAATGGTATGTTTGCATTTGTAATATGGGATAATAAAAAAAAAGAATTATTTTGTGCAAGAGATAGATATGGCATTAAGCCTCTTTATTATTTCAAAAATTCAAAATCATTTATCTTTTCATCTGAAATTAAGGGTCTGTTAAAGAATAGTAATGTTTCTAAAAAGCTAAATATTAAATCCATAAAGCAATATTTAGTTTTTCAAAATAATTTTACAAATGAAACTTTTTTTGAAAACATTAAGTCTTTTCCACCAGGTTATTTTTACATTATTAATTGTAAACAACAAAGAAAAATTAAATATTGGGCATGGAATTTTTTTGATGATACATTAACTCGAGAAAGCGGATTTTCTGAAGGTTTAATTTTGAATAAAATTGAAAATGCTGTAAATAAAAATTTAATTTCAAGTGTACCAATTAATACTTATCTATCAAGCGGAATTGACTCAAGTATTATTGCGTATTTTGCCAAAAAAAAAGTAAAAAACCTTAAATCTTTTACAATAGGTTTTGAAAAACCAAAGAAGTTCCAATTTGAAGATGAATCAAAAATTGCAAGACATATATCCGAGTATTTGAAAATAAATAATTACTTAAAAAAATTAAATAAGAATTGCATTAATAAATGTGTAAAATTACTTACCTATGCAGTTGAAAATCCAAGAGTTGGACAATCCTATCCAAACTATTACGCTGCCAAAATTGCCTCTAAACACTCTAAAGTTGTATTAAGTGGAATAGGTGGAGATGAAATATTTGGTGGCTATCCTTGGAGATATTTTATAAGTGAAAAAAAAATATATTTTGAAGAATTCATAGATAAATATTTTAAAAATTGGCAGAGAATTCTAAATTTTGACGAACTTAAAACATTGACTGGATTAGATTGTGAAGAAGAAATTAGGGAAATTTTTAAAGATAAATTTATAAAAAAATCTTCTAAAAAACTTGATCAATCTGATTTTATTAACTATTCATTAGAATTTGAAGCTAATACTTTTTTAAGTGGTCTTTTAAGCATTGAAGATAAAATAAGTATGTCATTTTCACTTGAGACTAGAGTTCCTTTTTTAGACAATGATCTGGTTGATTACATTCAAAAAATTCCTGCAAAAAACCTTTTAATGAATATTAACTCGGAAGTTAATTTTGACGAAAATACTTTTGGAAACAAAAGAGAACTTTTTTTTAAAAATAAAGATGGAAAAAAAATATTAAGAAATATCTTTAATGGAATTTTACCTGATTTTATAACAAAAAATAAAAAACTAGGGTTTACAGGTCCTGATGAAGCTTGGTTTAGAGAAGCAAATTACAAAACAATGCAAGATAATTTAAACAAAGATGAACCTGTATTTGAACTATTGGATTTTAAATATGCAAATTCTCTTATTGAAGAACACTTAGGTAAAAAAAAAAATCGAAGACTTATGATCTGGTCATTTATTCAGATAAATCAATGGTTAAAAATATTTATGTAAATGTTGAAAAAAAAATTATCTAATTTTAGAAAGTTTAATGCATTTTCTTTTAGGGTAGTTGAACAAAAAACTAAAGGATCTCTCTTAAAAATGTTAAATTTTTTCTCGAAAAAAAAAAAGTCAAATGAAGAACTAATATCAATTTCTCCTCACAATTTAACTCTTTTTAAATATTTTATTAAATATAAATTAAAAAAAAAATATAATTTTATAACTAGTGATCAACTTTATTCTAATAATTTTTTGCCAAACAAATCTTTACTAATTAGACATGACCTTGATTATGAGCCATTAAAAATTAAAAAAATTATCAATATTGAAGAGAAATTTAAAATTAAGTCAGATATTCATGTCATGGTTGATAATTCAAGTTACAAAATTAAAGAAACTAGTAAATTTCTTTTAAATTTAAATGATAAAGGATTCCATCTAGGTCTTCATACGAATGCGCCACCAAAAAGAAATTCTTTAAATTATTTTGAAGATGAGATAGAAAGGTTTCATGTAATATTTGGATTTTATCCTAAAACTTTTAGTGTTCATGGTCCTTCAATATCTCCTAAAAATTGGCAAAATTTAAGATCTAAATTTTTAATTAAAGTTAGTCCCCTTCTTAAAAAATACAATATAATAGGTTCTCACAATATTAGTGGTGTTGACTATTGGATTCAAGATATAGGTATGGGGGGGGAATTTTCTTATTTGTATAGAGATTTTTTTACAAAGGAATTAGATGTAAATAAAGTTTTAGGAATACTTATTCATCCTGAACATTGGACTGAATGGCCAATACAATGGAGTTATCGAGAAAATAAAAATAATGAGCATGAACTAATAGAGGATATAGTACGTAGTGTTAGAACTTAATAATATTGATTTGATTTTAATTATCTCAAGTTTGATTTTTATTTTATTAAGATTATTTATAAGATTAAAAAAAAAATATTTTTTAGGAACAGATCATTATTTTCATTTGATTAAAATAAAAATTCTTAAGCAAAATAATAGGGTAATAAACTCAGATTTTGCAAGGACAACGCTTGGTGCAAAAGATACATATCCTTTTCTTTATGACTTTATAATGTCCTTTTTAAGTACTAGAAGTTTTATCATTTTAGAAAGGATTCTTTCACCATTAATTGATTGTTTTTGTTTCATAATTTCATGGATAATTCTTAAATTATTTTTTTTTCAAAACAATATAGAAATTCCCTCTGTATATGTCATGTCTGTCATTGCTTCATTGTATATATTTTCTCCAGTTTTAAATCATCTTACTGGAACTTTTAGAAATTATCATGGTAATGCGAGAGTGTTCTCTCAATTTATTTTCTTTATAATCCTATCTTCATTTATTTTTTATAATTTTTTTAACTTAACTTTCTTTATATTGTTTGTCATAGTTTTTACTTTATTATTACCAATTACCTCAAAGTTTTCTAATCAGGTTATCTTTTTTTTAATTCTAGGTTTAATAATAACTAGTGAATTCAAGTTTCTAATATGTATTTTAGTAGGATTAATTTTATCAATTTTACTTTTTGGAAAAAATTTTGTCTCAATAATATTAGGACAAATTAAGCATTCAGTTTTCTATTATAAAGTATTACAAAAACAATTAATCTTGAATATTACCACTGGGGGAACCTACTTAAATAAATTAATTAATTTTATAATTTCAACTCTTAAAAAGCCAAGTTTTTCTTCATTTTACTGGTTAATTGATGAAGAGAATTTGATTCATAGATTATTAATTCACCATCTTTTATTAATTCCAATATATTTTATTACTTACAAAAATTTTGATATAATTTTAATCGAATATGAATTTCTTACCTTTCTTTTAAAACTTCAATCTATCTTTTTGTTCATTTCGATTTTAACTTATATAAATAAGTTCAAGTTTTTAGGAGAATATTATAGATATTTAGAGTTTTTTATATTTTTTGAAATTTTACTCTTTTCTTTACTTAGTTTGTTGTTTAATCCTTACTTATTTTATTTCTTTTCAATTATTTATTTAATTTTAGGTATAATTTCTTATTTTTGTTCATTTACAAAATCCAGAACTAAAACTTTTGATTTAAAAAAAAATGAAGAACTAATTTCTAGCCTGCAAAAAATTGATAAAAATGATACTTTACTTTATTGTTTGACTAATTTGTTTTGGATTACCTTGTATCATACAAAACGATTAAAGATTCCATTTTATTTTGGTAACTGTCACATTGATGAAATTGGAGAAAATAAGATGAACGACCTTTATGGTGGTAAAACTTTAAAACCAACAAAAAATTTTAATTATCTTAAGAAAAAATATAAAATTACACATGTAATTTCTTCAAATGAAGACTTTTCTGTATACAGAAGTTTATTTGATAAAAATTTATATAAA
>MDTE01129184.1_pt1 | contig 25468 bp, 16 predicted proteins | sample 811231 | NCBI WGS metagenome assembly MDTE01 (sample SAMN05326651, study PRJNA326480) | marine metagenome | isolation source: seawater | place: Indian Ocean: Red Sea | collected 2010
GCCAGGCCGGACGCAGCATCGCATGGACCAACTGGCCGCTGTTTACCGTCGGACTGGTCGGCCGAGGCTACAGCGACAAGGACATTCGCAAGATCATCGGTGGCAACGTCCTGAGAGTCGCCCGAGTGACCCTTGGGTTGAACACCTGATATCTCCCAAGTCATCTCGGATCCCAACCGGCACGACATCTGTCACCACGCCCACGGTTCACCCCGCTGTGCTCCCCGGATCGGTTTTGCGTCGTCCAACGCGAAACCACACCAACTGCACTGCCAGTGAAGCGGCAATCAGTACCGCAGCGAGTTGAAACGGGGCGCGTTCACCGAGTCCGGTCGACGCCCACCCTCCCAACAGGGACCCACCGCTGGCCCCCAGGGACAGGAACGCCTCGTTGAGTCCGAACGCCGCGCCCTTGCGGCGGTCGTCGTGGCCAGTCCGGTTGTAGAACAGGCTGGCAAAATAGTTATAGGCCAACAGCACCGACAACATCACGACTCCACAGGCCAACGCCGTCGGATGGCGGCCGATGCAGACCAGGATCATGCCAGACAACCCCAGCATTTGGGCAAGGACCGAGTAACGGAAACGGTGGTGCCAGGCCGGCACCAGATGCATCAACGCGTAGACACCGATCACCGCAGCCCGTCCGACCCCCAACACCACCCCGTGTTTTTCTGCCGGGATCCCCAGCGACACCGCCAGCGTCGGAAACAGAAACCACAGCGTGCTCATCGAGAACATCCCCGAGAAGTTGGCCAGCCAAGCCAGCCGGATGAACCGACGCGCGCTGGTACGTTCCGCGTGACGCACCCCCACGGTCTCCGCCCCATCCCCCTTCATCCCATCTTCGGGCTGCGGTTCTCGAACACACAGCAGACAGATCACTGTCCCCAATGCCAGCCCGATCGCAGTCAGCAATGGAGCGGTGGAACTGACGTGATCATAAAGCCACCCACCCCCGATCTGCCCACCGAGAATCCCCAGGTTGAACGCGATCCCGAACCGCAAGAATCTTCGGCTGGCCTCCATGCGGCCCCCCCCCTGGCTCAGCCACGCAATCACAGATGGGTAGACGTGGCCGACCGACACACCAACACAGGTGTAGGCCACGTAGAGCCGCCACGAACCATCAGTGAACACCAACGGAACGGACAGGCTTGCGACCAACCCCACGCCGCCGGCAATCGACACGATCCGGCGGCCGATGCGATCTGACAGGCTCCCGGCGATCGTGTTGCTGACTGCACTTGCCAGGAAGAACACCGCACCAAGCGTCCCGATCGTCCACGGATCCGCTCGCTGTTCAGCGAGAATCCGGGTCGCGCTGAAAATGAACAGGATCAGGGCGCAGTCGGTCAACCACGCAATCAGGTACAACATCGGGCCGCTTTCAGCAGGAACGAGGCGGCCATTCTGAGGCCGACCACGTCGACGGTCAATTCTCGCGACCTACGCCCCTCTCAGAGCGGCAACCAGATTGGTTCGTGAGGCATGCCAGGCTGGAGCCACACCCGCCAGAATCCCAACCAGCAACGACACCGCCACTCCCGTCACCGCAAGACGGCCTGTCGCCTGAAACGCGATCGTGACCGCCTCGGCTCCCACCGACAACGGTACCAGCCTCAAGGTCACCGCCGCGGAGACCACCCCCAACACCCCACCGGCCAAGCTCAACAACATGCTCTCGACCAACACCATCCCAAACACATCACCGCCGGTGAAGCCGATCGTCTGCAGGACCGCGTGTTCTTTCACCCGATCCTGCACTGACATCAACGTCGTCGTGGCAACCAGGGCCAGGACCAGCCCGACACAAGCCACACCGAGGTAGCGGGACATGGCAATCAACTGCGCAAGGTCACCAAGGCTCTTCATCTGGAAGGCTCCCTTGGGACGCGTGTGCGTGCGTGACCGACCGGCTTTGAACAGGTCGTCGATGGCCAAGCCCGTCGCCATCGCATCGGCCTGCTCATCCAGGTGCACTTCGATCTGAGTCACATTTCCTTGCAAATCGCGACCATGCCGTTTTTGAAGGAAATCCAGATGAGTGTAAATGTAGTTTTCCTCTGCCGGGTCATCCGACTCGTAGACCCCGGCCACCCTGACAGTCACCCCCCCAATCGATAGTGAAGACCCGCGCACACGACGCTCGGCCACCGCTCGACCGACGATCGCCGCGTCCTGGTTCGACTTGAACTCCCCCCATTCGCCGCTGACCAGTTGAAAGTCACGGATCTGCTGGATTTCGTTGGCCGGCACACCGTAAAACACCACCACGTCGAGACTGGCGCGGCAGTTGTTGGTGAATACCTGGATCGGGACAGCCCGCTCCACTCCGGGCAATGTTTCGATCTTCTCCTGGTAGTGCTCGGGCAACTGACTGGTTGCCGGACAGAACTTGTTGGCTTGAAACACCACCAGGGCCCGATTCCCCGCCTGGCGTTTCTGGAGATCGTTCATTCCCTCCTGGACTGCACCGACGAAACAGAAAACAAACAGCGCCACCGCCGACCCCACCACGGTCAGTATCGTACGGGATCGATGACGCCACAGTGTCTTCACGATGTAGGGAACAAATCGAGTCATCGGCCAACCTCTTCTGGCCCGGCCAAGACACCTGTTCCCGTTTCGTGACCCGACTCGATCAACTTCCCACCGACCAGTGTCAATTGCCGCCCGGCAACTCCGGCCGCGTGGCGATCATGAGTCACCATCACCAGCGTGATATCCAATTCGCGGTTGAGACGACCGAGCAACTCGAGAATCTGTTCGGAGGTGTCCGCATCCAGATCACCAGTCGGTTCGTCGGCAACCACCAACGTGGGATGAGCGACTATCGCCCGGGCGATGCCCACACGTTGTTCCTGGCCGCCGGAGAGTTGCTTGGGGTAGTGATCAGCCCGATCACCCAAGTCAACGGCCTGGAGAGCCACATCGACCCGCCGCTGACGTTCGGACCGCGACATCTTCAGCAGCACAAGAGGCAACTCGACGTTCTCCCAAGCCGAAAGCACCGGCACCAGGTTGTGGTCCTGAAAGATGTACCCCACGTGTTCGGCCCGCCATCTGGCCAACTGGCCACGGGACTCGGAGTTGATTTCCACACCGGCAATCCGAATCGTGCCTTCGTCGGGCTGGTCGATGCCGGCCAGGAGGTTCAGGAGAGTTGATTTGCCACTGCCGCTGGCCCCCATCAACGAGACGAATTGTCCCGCCTCAATATCCAACGACACACCGTCCAAAGGGGTGATCGTTTCGTCGCCTTTGTGGTACCGCCTCACAACCCCGCGAACTTCCACCAGTGCCATCACGGCTCCCCCATCCCACCGGCCCCGTGGTTCATCTCCTCTGCTCTGCCATCCGACTTGCGCTGAACACCGCGAGCGCCGCTGCTGAAAATGGCCCCCGGTTCTTCCCGAAGAATTCGAATCGGCTCCCCGTCAACCAACCCCTCCGAACCACCGGAAATCACTCGACTGCCCCTGGTGAGCTCTCCGGAAATCTCCACCAGTCCGCCGGGAGCCCCTGCACCGACCGTCACCGACACTCGCCTCGCCCGCTGTTGTGCCCGATCCGCCAACCAGACGTAGCTGCCATTGGAGTCGGTGTGTACCACGGCCCGGGGAATGTAGTGACGGGCCTGCTGTGTTTTTGATGCTTCCTGTGATGAAGTCCCCACCGACAGAAACGTTATGTCGACCTGCATGTCCGGCTTGAACACCGCCGGCGGATCCTGAATCTCCACTTTGACTTCCAGCGTGTTCTTCTGGATATCGGCCATGGAACTGACAAACAGGACCCGCCCGACCAGAGACGCTTTCAACGCGGGATTGTTGATCCGGACCGACTGCCCAACCGCGACCTGGGGCAGGTCACCGAAACGGACATCGACCCGGGCCTGCAGCCGACCTGGCTGATAGAGCGTCACTACGGTGCTTCCATCGTGGCCTTGCATCTGTGTCATCCCCTCGCCGATCCTGGCCCCGGGGGCACCAACCAACTGGTAAACTCGCCCGGCCGCCTTTGCCACAACCGTCATTCGACTGAGCTTCAGTCCCGCCTCGGCCACCCGAACCCCCGCTGCGGCGACCTTCGCCCTGGTGACCCGCACAGCCGCACGAGCGGCGTCCCTGGCTTCGGTTTCGTCGGCCAGCAATTCGAGCCGGGCTCTCAACGCCTGCACCTGCCTTTTCCATGCATTTTGTTCTGTCCGCAGTGACACCATCCGACTGTCCAGTTCTCGGACCTTCGCGTCGGCACCTTCGAGAACTGCCTTGGCCTTCTCGATCTCGATTTCCGCCACCACTCCACGCGCCGCCACCTTGCCCGCATGGTCGGCCTGGGCCACGGCCAAGTCAGCCTCCGCCTGGCGTTTTTCGAACGGAAGGCTAGCCAACTGGGTGGAAATCTTCGCCATCTGCCCCTCTGCCGCACGCAGCGGAGCTTCCAGGTGCACCGGTCGCGCCAAGCGGACTTCCGCCGCCGCCAGTACCGCTTCGGCTCTCCTTGCCTCGGCTCGGCTCAGGTTGACCTGTGCCTCGGCCGCCTCGAGAACGAGGCGGGCATCGTCCTTGATCATCACAGCGATTGTCTGACCGGGTGTCACCTCGTCGTCTTCCCGTACCATCATTTTTTCGATCACACCCGGTTCGAGGGCCGCCACGCGGATCGGTGTCGGACGCGGCTCGACCCATCCGCTGGCCTGGAACACCGGCTGACCCGACTCGGTTGACGCCACCTGGGTCGTATTCAATGCGACGACTGTCACATCGCGTGGAGGGAAGATCAGTCCCCATGCCATCCAGACGATCAAGACCAAAAACCCGGACAGAATGCCGCCCGGCACGACGTATCGTGTCAGCAATTGACGCCGAGGACCGCGAGATCGACTCGCTGACGGCCCGTCGTCTCGATCAATCGCCAGTTGTTTCAGGTCAACATCGGTCATTTTCAATGGCCTTGGACTTTCACACGACCTGTCACTTCTCGAGGAACAATCCGCTGGCAACCACGGTCAGGTTGCCTGCCTGATCCTTCCGGGCCGTCCCCTTGATGATGACCGTCTGCAACTCCTTGACCCCGAACAGCTTCCGGGCATCACCCGACAGCGTCCGACCGTCACCGCCCACAACCTTGACCAGTGCCGTCGCTCCCAACAGGTCGTCCTGGGTGCAGCAATAGTCCCAGGGTGTTCGACAACCATCGCCCGGGATGTCCGAACACGATTTGACCGACCGGTCAACGATGTTGAACGCTGCCCGGCCTTCAATCCACGGATCAGATCGTCCACCAATCTTGCCGACGATGACCACGTCACGTTCATTTTCGGACGCCGCGTGAACGGACTTGACCTCTTCCGCATCCCCGGGTGACTCCGACAACAAATAGGATGCCACGTCGATCGCCACCGTCGGCGGCACCGCCGACCGGTCCCCGCATCCGGACATCCAGCCAACGCAAACCGCGGCCACCCACAGAATTCGATTTCTGACACTCATCAGCATGTCTCCCTTGTTTTCCGGAAATCGGACGCGCGGCATGAGCCGCGAACTCCCTGCCAGTTGTTGACTTTTTCGGCCCTACACCGCCTTGAGCCCCTCGACGATTGGCATCCGCAACGCCCGCAATCCCGGAGGAATCGCTCCGACCACGCCCATGGCCAAACCGATCCCACAGACCAAAAGGACGCTCGGCCCATCGACAGCCAGTTCAAATGCCCCCATCGTGAAACGAACCGCCGCACTCCGGAGGCCAAACAATGCAATCGCAGTCGCCAGCAACGTGGCCGCCGATGCCAGCAACACTCCCTCCTGGACCAGCCCCAACAGCAGGGCTCCTCGGCTGAAGCCGATTGTCTGAAGTGCCGCCCACTCGCGAACACGTCCCATCGCCGAGGCGTACATGGTATTCAGTCCGGCAAAAACACCTGCTCCGGCCACCAACCCCACCACGAGCCACGCCAGCCAACGGATCGGTCCGTAGTCCCGTTGCAGCAGCGCGTAGTAGTCGGTCTCGCGGATGGCCTGCAAGTTCAAGTCCTTTCGTTCGCTGCAGAACATCTGCAGATCAGCGAATGTTCCGTCTCGCCCAAACCTCAACGCGACCAGGCTCAGGTCCTCTCTCCGCATCTGCACCCCCAGTTCATCCTGGCGGCACCACACCTCCGACTCGAACGCCGCCCCGGCAGCCGAGAAGATGCCCGACACCACCCAACGACGCCCTTCGAACTGTACTTGCTTGCCCACGCTCAACTCCGACGGATCGACACCCAGCTTGGTGGCCGCCAGCGTCCCCACCAAGATCTCGCCGGGCTGTTGAGCCTCCCGGGAATTCGGCCACGCACCTTGCTCGATCTGGACTCCTCGCCTGACCATCAACACATCCGTCGTCACCCCGCGAATCAGCCCCAATGACGGCTCGCGGCGTTCCCCTACCGTGACCTCCGTACCGAGGTAGATCTCCGGCGACACGAATTTCCGACCATACTGCTGACCGATCCCCGGCACGCTGGCCGGAACCAGGTTGGCCACCTGCCTCGGAATGGCTGAATATTCCAGGTTCTCCCCCATGCCCAGCGCAAACACAATCGCCGTGTCAGGATCACCACTGACCGCAAGCGAGGACTCCAAACCACGAATGAATCCGACAACCACCAGCACCAACAGCAACACGGTGGTCAAACCCACCAGCGTCAACATCGTGCGCAATGGGCGACGGAACAGATTGCGGACCGAATACTCCCACGGGAGCAAACGCGAGATGGCCACGGCAGAGATGTCCTGAAGGAGTCCCCAAGAGGACCCACCAACGGCTTCAGACCCGACAGCTACGTCGGCCGCGGAGATCACTCCACTCCGACGACGCCGGTCCTAGCAGTTGAGCACGCCATTAGCACAGCAGATTGCCCGGCCCGAGACCGTTCTCGTTTCCTGCCCCCTGTCGGTGTCCCGTGAACTGGACACCGCCTGGCAAGCTGAAAGCGCTGCCGGAAGTTTGTGACAACTTGAACCATCCGTCTGCCGGGGGGCGGTTGCCACTTCCGACAACGTCACACCCGTACACAGACACCGGCCGTCTCGGACAGGCTCATCGGGGCAGAGCGGCAACGCCGGTGAGTGCCGTGACTTTTCACAGTGTTGGCAGGCGGTCTCATCCACGTCGTTCGAGACCGATTCAGCCAGTTCACCGGAACAACAGGCTCCCGCTCGGCAGACAAACGGGCACGCCAGCATCACCGCTGCCAACAACCCGCCGATCGAGGCGTGCCACCTGCTGCGATTGCCCAGCACCAACCCGAACATGCTCACCCTATCGTTCAATGACAACGACAGTCTCGTCACAAAACCGTACGCGACCGTCTCGGAAGCGTCAACATCGTTCCGACGACACACACCCGTCGTCGGAGGCGTTCAACGATCGATCGAATTTCGGTGCCCGTGCAGTCCACTTGTCAGAAGTTGTGACCGGATCACGGTGACCGCTTCACGAAGTTTTCGGATAGAGGACAAATAGGACAGATTCACCTCGATGAACTTCTGTTGTGCCACGAGCAACTCGAGGTAAGGCACCTGGCCCTGGCTGTACCCACGACGCACCAGTCCCAGGGAACGGCTGGCTCGGGGCAGAATCTCGGCCGAATACCGCCGGGCCTGCTGACGGGCATTGGAGTATTCGCGAAAGGCCACCGCTGCCCGCTGGTGCAATTCGACTTCCAGACGTTCCACACCAAACCTCGCCCGGATCAACTCAGCCTCTGACCGGGCGATCCCTCCCTGGTTGCGATCGAAAATCGGTAACGGAACACCAACCCTGACGCTGGTCACATCGCTGCCGGTGACATCCATATGCCCCACGCCGACCCGCAAGTCGATGTCGGGAACAACCAGCCGCTTCTGACGGTCCCGTTCTTCCCCGGCCGTGGAAAGTCGGACCCTCGCAGCGGCCAGCGCCGGATGGTCGTCCAACACCAGTTTGCGGCAGTCCTCCCATGTCATGTCCGGCAGATCAGCCGTAACATTTCCGTCCAACTCACCCACCTTCAGATCGATATCGCCAACCGCAAATGCCAACAGTCGCCTGGCCTCGATCAGTTCATTCCGGGAGTTCTCCAACATCGCCCGCCCCTGCTCGGCCGATATCTCCGACAACAGCAGCGAATTGGCCGAGACCTGTTTTGCCTCAACCAGCCGTGCGGTCGCCTGGGCCAATTCCTCTCCCAACTGAGACATTTTCCGGGTCAACTCGAGCCGTTGCTGTGCAACCAGCGTGTCGTAATACCGGACGCGAACGCCATTGAGAACTCGTGCCCGGGACACCTTCGCCAGGTGCTGCTGTTCTGCCACCCTCCCGGCGGCCACCTGCGAAGCCAACTTCAGCTTCCTGCCCATGACGATCTTTTGCCAAACGAATCCGCTCTGCATGCCGGTTGTTCCACGGTTGCCCATTTCCTCTCCGCTGTATCCGACCATCGGGTTGGGCCAAAGCCCCGCCTGGCGTTGATCACCACGAGCTTCGTTGATCCGCGCGGCCGCCATCCGCAATGACGGATGGCGGTCCAGTGCCATCGATTCGAAATCGGCCAGTGACGCCATTTTCGGGAGCGTGACCGCACGCACAGCTCCTGCTGGAATCACGCGACTTTGGGTTGATCGACCGTTTCGCCGCACCCGCCATCCGGCAGGATCGGCGGCCTCGGTCACCGAGATCACCACACACAACAGGAAAATAAGCAGCGAGTATCTCACTTCATCGTTATCGAACTTGCCGACTCCACACAGCCGGAAAAACACCCCATGCCGCCAGACACCGCGCAGCTTGCCCATTCTCTACACCACGGCACGTAGGGCCTCCTCACCGACATGGTGGACGATCTGGATTTCTGGCGGCATTATGGTCCGTTTGAAGTTTCAGGGGCCGCGGCCCCATTGCGGAAAGGACCATCCACGATGCTCGTCGGCTATGTCAGCAACGAACGATACGTCGCACTACCCGAGGTGCTGTTCGAGTTTCGCAACGGCGACAACATCACCACCGCCACCTCCACGATCTCGGGAGCCGTTCACGCCGATATCGAACCGGGGGAGTACGAGGTGGTCCTCGGCCGGGCCGGGTATGGCTCCAAGATCGTCTCCATGACGGCGTCCAGTGACACGCCCCACCACTTCCGACTGCTCTCAGACGGACTGCTTGGATATATGTGGCCCAAGTCGGTCAAGAGTGGTGAACGAAGCGAATTTCGGGTGCACGCGGTCGAGGAATACGAACTGCAACTCTGGCGGTACGGCCAGACCAAGGAGTACATCCGCCGGATCGGCACATACGACGAACACGGCCCTCGAGCCACGATGCAGATCACCCCTGACGGGGACTACACACAAACCGGAGTCGAGTGGAACAAGTACGGGTACAACAGCAAGGCGTTGTCTCAGTTTGTTGAAGCTCCCGAACGGAGCGGACTCTATTTCCTGCACGCCCTGGGCAAATCCGGCTCGTTTTTTGCTTTCCCCTGGATCGTCAGCCCGGCCGCACCCACAACCGACGTCGCCGTGTTGGCTTCCGACATCAACTGGAACGCCTACAACAGCTTTGGCGGTCGCAGCAACTACATCCATGCCGACTGTTTCCCGTCCACCCCGACGGTCAATTCGCGGCTGGAATTGAAGCGGTACACCGAGACCGAACACCGGTCGTACGACAAGGAGGAATACGCCCCTCTCTCCCTCGATCGCCCCGACCCGTACAACCACATCGACTTCGACGAGGGCCTGACCGACCCGATCGCCGGCCGGCAGGGCTGCCACCTGGCCTCCGCCGAATGGCGACTGCTCGGCTGGATGGAACAGCAGGGATTCGATTACGACTACTACAGTGAAACGCAACTGCACTTCGATCAGGTGCCGCTGGACGAGTACAAGGTGCTGATTATCAGCACCCACCCCGAATACTGGTCACGTGACATGTACTTTCGGATCAAAGAGTGGGTCTTCGACCGTGGCGGCCGCCTGATGTATCTGGGCGGCAACGGCCTCAACTGTGAGATCGAGTTTCTGGACGACCATCGGGTGGTCCACCACAACACCAACTGGAGCCACTCCGAGCCGCAACTCAAGGACGACGGCACCGAGTACGAGAGCCGTTTCGACAAGCGAATCGAATCCGAAGCCAACCTGTTGGGCGTGGTCTTCTCGTTCGCCGGGATCATGACGGCGGGCCCGTACCGGGTGATCGACGCGGACCACTGGTCACTGGAGGGAACCGGCCTGGCCGCCGGAGACACTTTCGGAGCCGACAGCCTGCACAAGCGCGTTCCCGGCGGCGCATCCGGCCACGAAACCGACAAGGTCTCCGACCAGTCGCCAGAAAACGTGCACACCATCGCCAAGGGGACCAACCCGGACGACGGCGGGGCCGAGATCGTCCACTTCGACACTCCGTCCGGTGGCGAGGTCTTTTCGGTCGGATCGATCAGTTGGCCGTCGTCGATCCTGGTCGACGAATCGGTTGCCCGGATCACCGCCAACGTGATCCGACGATTCACTCAGTAACCTCTCTCACGCCGTCTCGAAACGATACGAATACAGGTCCGCATCCTCGACCCGGAACCGCAACCGCACCGTTTTGCCTGAAAGCGATGCCACGTTGGTCCCGTGCCCCTTCCAGGCAGCCACCAAATCGAGTGAATCTCCGTAGAGCGGATGCGCATCGGCCAGCGAGTATCCGGGCAACGGCTTGCCGCCCTTGCCCTGGATTTCCACGCGGACGCTTCCGGCCGCCGACGTGGACATGTTCAGCGACAGCCGGTCGCCCTCGAACCGGACCGGCTTCGTCACCAGGTCCCCTCCCTCCAGCGGAGCCGTCAACGACACGAATCCGTCGACTCGCAGCGTGTAGCGACGGAACTGACCAGGATGATCCTGGTGAGAATTCTCACTGACGTAGATCGACAGATCGTTGCCGCCGTCCTCGAACATCGACTTCGTCTCAACCAGCCCGTGGTTCTGGTAGGTGTCGCCGTAGAACCAACTCTGTTCAGCCCGCAACCCCGGCCTGATGAACGACTCGGGCCACACGTGAAAGGTCGTCGCGTCACGACTGGCCATGAACATCCCGTCGGTCACCGCCGTGCCTTCGCGGCGAGATTTCGCCCCTCTCAGCTTGCGATATCCGTACCGCGGAAGTTGGGTGGCCGAATAGCTCCAGCCCCGGTCGATGTAACGGGTGGGAAAACCGACGTAGATATGAGGCGCCCGAAAATAGGGGATCACCTGGTTCGTGTAGAGTTGGCTGACGCGACCGGGCATTTGCTTGGCCGGATCGGCATCCCTGATCGGCTCGGCACCCTCGGGTCGCGTCCCATAATCGTGAGCCTCGTAATCCAGAAAGCGGCTCGCGGTCCAGTCGAGAAAATTCTTCGATGTTCCTGTACGGATGTCACGACCTTCCCGAAAATCCCGATGAAATTCGCGGTACAGGCCGGAAACCGAGTCCCAGAAGGCAAGGTTCAGTGAGTCGAAGAACCCATTGTCAATGACAGCCTTGTCCCTGAGTTTCCGGAACTTCTTGCCGTCGGCCGAAGCAAACGCCCACAGCCCCCTGCGAGAACTCCCGGCCAGAGCCTTGATCCGCTCGTCGGCCGGACAATCGGGATTCTCGTCCAGGAACGGCGCGAAGTTGTGGGCCCCATATCCCATCCAGATGATGTTGTTCTTCTTCGAGCCATTGAACTCGAACAAACCCAGGTCTGGCCGGGTCCAATGGATCCCATCCGGACTCTCGGCGTAACAGGCAACTTCCGGACGAGGAGTGCTGAAGCCGTCCTTGGTGTAGATCACGTCGCTGCCGCGGTAGTACATCCGGTAGAGGTCACCGTCCCGGAAGACCTTCATGTAGGCACATGTGGCTCCCTCCCATGGCCGGTCGTTGACCAGTGAGATTTCCTGGGGGGTCGGTCGGTTGAGTTGGAGTCGCGCGCCGCCGGTGATGGATCCGACCAGGGCATTGTCGACAAACAGTTCGCGTCGACTGCCGATGGCGGTGACCTGGTCTGCCCGGGTTGCGGCCGGCGCCGCTCCGGAACCACTGGTGGCCGCTGCGGTCAGCCCGGCCACACCGGCCGTCTTGATCCAATCCCGTCGCGAGACATTGCCATCGGCGTTCATCTTCGTTCTCCCGTGTTCTCCGATTGTTCCCACCGCTCGCGTTGTCCCGGCGGTGCATTCTCCGCTTGAGCTTCTCGATCTTCTCGATACCTTGAACATCAACGAACAACTGGCATTTTTCGAGCAGAACGACGCCCCCTGCGGTCGACACCTCCGCCCCACCCTCTCGCAGAAACGCACCCGGGCAGTTTCCAGTTCATCCGATCGCGTATCTGACCGCGCTGGCCGGCAGAAAGCAAACTTGGCTCCTCAACATGACCTCGATCTTCCCCCTGGGTTTTGTCAGCGCCATCCTGCCAGACGCAACGCTCGAGACCGTTCTCCGGACAGCCGCCGAACTGAAGTATGACTGCGTCGAGTTGATGTGCTGGCCTCCCGGCGACGCCGACCGTCGCTATGCCGGTGTCACCCACATCGATGTCGCTGCCATCGACACCTCCGGTGACCTGCAACGCCGACTCTCCGACTCGGGAGTCACCGTCAGCGGCCTGGGCTTCTACCCCAACCCGCTCTCCCCTGACCCGGCCGTGGCCTCCGTGTCGATCGACCACATCCGCAGGGTGATCGCCGGATGTGCGTCCCTGGGCATCGGTGTTATGAATTCGTTCATCGGTCGCGACCCGACCCGCTCAATCGACGACAACTGGAGCCGATGCCTGGACACCTGGGGACCACTGGTCGAGTGGGCCGAATCGCACGGGGTGCGAATCGGGATCGAGAATTGCCCAATGCTGTTCACCACCGACGAATGGCCCGGGGGCCACAATCTGGCGGTCAGCCCCGCCGTCTGGCGACGACTGTTCACCGACCTGCCCTCAGCGGCTCTCGGACTCAACTACGACCCCTCGCACATGGTCTGGCAACAGATGGACCCACTGGGTCCGTTGGCCGAGTTCGGCGAACGGCTGATCCATGTCCACGCCAAAGATGTCATCATCGACCGTGACCGGCTTGATGACGTCGGCATCCTGGCCACCCCACTGGAATACCACACGCCGGTGCTGCCGGGACGCGGCTCTATCGACTGGCCCCAGTTCCTGGCCGCCCTGGCCGAGACGGGCTACCGCGGCGCGGTCTGCGTCGAGGTGGAAGACCGCGAGTTCGAGGCCTCCGACGAAAAACGGATCGAGGCCCTGCGGCTCAGCCTCGAACACCTTCGCTCCGCCGCACCACTCTCCGCCTAGACACTCTTTCCCATCGGCTGCGCCATGGCGGACTGACGGGCATCACTCGAGACGCACCCACCGGGCACACATCTCCGTCCCGCGGCACAGGAACCAGGAGCGGCAACGTGTCTCACACGGTTGCCAGACAATGAGACCAACCTAGGCGTACAGGCCCTGGACGACCTGCCCCCCATCGACCAGCGGTACCGGACGGCCTTCCTTGTCCTGGATGGTCGTGTGCGGATCGATTCCCAGCGAATCGAAAATCGTCGCCGAGAGATCAGCCGGGCTGACAGGATGATCGAGCGGATGGCCGGCAATTCGATCCGAACGCCCGTACAGCACACCACCGGTGACACCGGCCCCGGCCAACAATGCCGGAAAACAGTAACCCCAGTGATCTCGTCCGTCGGCACTGCCGCGATTCTCGAACTTCGGCGTCCGCCCCATCTCTCCCACACAGACCACCAGAGTTTCATCGAGCATGCCGCGATCGTGCATGTCTTCGAGCAAAGCCGAAACCGACTGATCCAGTCCCGGCAAGAGATGATCCCGCAGGCTGGCCGTCATCCCTTCATGGGAGTCCCATCCGGAGGGCGCGCCGTCGGGCATGTCCCAGACGACGGTCACGAAACGGGATCCCGCTTCGACCATACGGCGGCCGACCATCAACGACTGCCCAAACAAATGACGTCCATACCGATCGCGGAGTGCAACCGGCTCGCGTCGGATATCCAATGCTGTGCGAAGCCTCTCCGAACTGACCATTCCCAGTGCCGAGCGTCGGTGCCGCCCGTAACTGGCCGTCCCGGAGGCTCCGTCGAGGCCCTGCTGCTGAACCTCGAACTGTTCCAGCAGGCTGCGCCGCCGGTCGAGACGGTCCAGGGTCACACCGTCACTCAAAGACAACCCACGGAACTGAAACTGCAATTCCTTTTCGGTGCAATCGCGAAAGTAAGGGTTGTCCAGATGCGCCCGCTTGCGGATGCGAGTCGCCAGGGCGTCATATTCGGGCCCCAGCCATCCCGCGTACTGCCCCAAGCGATTGTACCGCCCACCCAACTGGATCTCTCCGTGGCGATTGGGAAGGTAGACATAACTGGGAACCGCCGAGCCACCGGCCCGGCGACGGTCGAGGTAGGACACGACCGACCCCATCGAGGGCCAGTCGTTGGCTGCCGCGTTGACATTGGCCGGCCCGCGTTCAGCCGGAGGCATCGGCCAACCGGTCTGGATGATGTGAGCCGCGTTGTGATCGTTTTGCGTGTGATTGAGCGTCCGAATGACCGCGTACCGATCCGAACACGCCGCCAGCCGCGGAAGGTGTTCGCAGATCCTCATTCCCGGCGTCCGCGCCGCGATCGCAGAAAACGGCCCGTGCACCGTACTCGGTGCCTCAGGCTTCATGTCGAATGTCTCGAGTTGGCTGGGCCCACCGAACAGATACAGAAACATCACGGACTTGGCCCGCGGAGCCGACCGCACGGCACCGGCAATCTCGGCCGCAGCAATCGACGTCGCCCCAACGCCCAACAGCCCCGCCCCCCCCACCTGCAACATCTGCCGACGGCTGATGCCGTTGCAGAGGCGTTGCGGTCGTCCCAGGATCTGGAGCATGGTCAATTGTCCGGTAGAGGTTCTAAGCATGGTATCGGCAAGCCCGCCTGATCGGCAACGGCATTCCCTCTGACGACAACCGCAATTGAGTCGGTCCACCCGGTCGAGTTAGACTGGGGGGGTGAAGCCCCTGCCGGACCCCGAACACCATGCGCCGCACACTCCTGTTCTCCACGATCACTGCCACCCTGCTGGTCACTTCACCGGCATCCGCCGCAGCACCCAATCCGGTCATCACCACGGCCTGGCCCGCCGGAGCGCGCCCCGGGTCGACGGTCGAAGTGACCCTGACCGGGACCGGAATCGAGAAGCTGACCCAGCTGAAATCCACGGCTCCCGGAGTGCGGGCCGAATCCATCGGAGACGCCAAGTCGAAGCGGTTTCGCGTCGTCATCCCCAAGACAACACCACCGGGACTCTACGAGATCCGAATGGCCGGACAATCCGGGGTCAGTTCTCCGCGAACCTTCCAGATCGGCAACCGCCCCGAAGTCACCGAGGCCGAGCCGAACAACACGCCCGATGTCGCCAAGCCGGTCCCGCTGGATGTGATCATCAACGGACGGATTCTCGAGGCCGGAGACCAGGACTGCCATCGTTTCACAGCCGGCAAGGGCCAACGGGTCATCATCGAGTGCTGGGCCGAACGCATCGATTCGGACCTGCACCCGGTACTCCAGCTCTTCGATGCCGAAGGGCATCTGTTGAAGGTCAGCCGAGGGTACTATGGCATCGACCCCCTGATCGACTTTCGGGTTCCTGCCGACGGTGACTATGTCGTCCGACTTCACGACCTGACCTACACCGGCGGCGCCAACCACCTTTACCGTCTCGACATCGACACGGGACCTCGCGTCGCGCTGGCCGTACCCGGTGTGATCCGCCGCGGTCACGCGACTCGCGTCACCCTGCTGGGCTGGAACCTGGCTCAACGCACAGACGCTCCGGCACCCGCACTGGACCGGGTCGAGGTCGAGATCCCCGCCGAAAAAGCCGCCCCCACGTGGCCTTTGCCCATCCGCCTGGCTCCCTCGCAGACTCCACTGGACGCGATGACATGGCAATTGCCCGGCAGCCACGCGCCGGTCCTGATAGGAGTCACTGACGTGGCTGTCGTTCACAGCTCCGACGACAATCACACCCCACAGACCGCCCAGCAGATCGAAATCCCCTGCGAGGCCGGCGGCCTGCTTGTCGAGGCGGATGAGAAGGACTGGTACAGCTTCAAGGCCCGAAGAGGCGAAGTGATCTATATCGAGTTGATCGGCGAACGAATGGGATCGCCGGTCCACCTGGCCGCCTCGGTGCTCGCAGCAGATGGACAAACCGAACTGCTGCGATGTCGCCGCGATCCCCGCAACATCGGCGGCCTGGGGTTGCCCACCCGGCACGCCGACCCGGCCGGGCGGTTCCTGGCACCATCCGACGGACGCTACACCGTCGTCGTCTACAACCGTACCGCCGGCATCCATCCCGACCCCCGTCGAAGTTACCGGCTGTCACTGCGGCGGGAAGTCCCGGCCGCCGACGTGGCCGTAATCCCCACCGGCACCAGTCCTCGAGCCATCAACGTGGCCCCCGGGGGACGAATGGTCCTGGATGTCTTCGCGTTCCGACGTCGCGGAGCCCGAGGTGGCATCCGCATTTCGGCCGGCAATCTTCCCGACGGCATCTCCTGTCCCGACATCTTCCTGGGCCCGGATGTCTCCAGGGGACAGTTGGTTCTCAGTGCCGATCACGGCGCTTCGCTGGGCAACGGACGCTTCACGTTGTGGTCGGCGCCGGTCACCGCGGCACCAACGGCACGCCGTGACGTCCGCGGAGGGACGGTGGTTCGTGGGGGACGCCCCAATGGATGGAGCCGGCTGACACACGAACTGGCACTGGGAATCGGAGGCGATTCTCCGCTGCGAGTCACCGCCGACGGCCACGAGACCCGGATCCACCATCTCTACGGAGAACTGAAGGTTCGACATGCTCCCGGCGGCGTACTGGATGTCGCCATCGAGGTTGAACGCAAGGATCCCAACCATCGAGCCAACGTTCAGTTGATCGGCGTGGGCCTGCCTCCGGGCCTCGCCAACCGCACCGCCACCATCCCCGCGGCCAAGGACAAGGGCTACATCAGCTTCTACCTGCCCCCCGGGCTCAAACCCGGCCGCTACACGCTGGGAGTCCAGGCGACCACAACGGTACCGACCGCCGATGGCAAAAAGACCCAGTCGGTGACGGTCTTCAGCAACCCGATCGTTTTCGACGTCCACGAACCGATGTTCCACGTGACACTCGACCCCTACAACCCGAGGACCATCAAGCGAGGCCAGATCGCCCAGGTCAAATACCGGGTCCGACGTCTCAACGGGTTCATCAACAAGATTCACTCGGAACTGGCCGCACCCGGCACGGTTACCAAGGTCGGCGGACTGCGGGGCCGAGGTGTGACCTTCGTGGGACAGACCGACAGCGGAGCCATCCAGGTGGTCGCCAGCGATGACGCTCCGCTGGGCCAAAGAGCCTTTCTCAGGGTCTACGCCGTTGGAGTACTTGAAGACGAGGCGCTCTACCACGGCAGCCATTTCCTGAACCTGCAGATCGTCGAGTAGCCCCATGCCGCGTCAGCAGCAGAAATCCGGTGGCCTGAGTCGACGACAGGTGATCCGGACCGGCGCGGGACTGGCTCCGCTGGCCTTCCTCGCCAACGAGGCCAACGGTGCGTCCCTGCAACCGACAGCCACCGCCCGAGCCTGCATTTTTCTTCACATCACCGGAGGTCCTGCGCAGCAGGAGACCTTCGACATGAAACCCAAGGCGACAGGTGCCGCACGCGGAGAATTCGACCCGATCGCGAGCCGCGTGCCGGGAATCGACGTCTGCGAATTCATGCCGAAAACGGCCCAGATGACTCACCATCTGTCGATCATCCGGTCCATGCACCACGACCAGACATTCCACGGCGGCGGAACCCACTACAACCTGACTGGCCGGCCACACCAGCCTCGAACACCACAGCCCGAATACTATCTCGACTCCCGTGATGCCCCCTGCGTCGGGGCGGTCTTTCAGCAATTGATCGGATTCCGGGCAGGACTGCCCGCCTCGGTGCACCTGCCCTTCTGGATTCAACAGGGCAACGTCGGCCGGTTTGCTGGCCAGGATGCCGGATTCCTTGGACAACGCTTCAATCCGCTGCGGGTCTTCCACGTGGGCAAGACCGACCTTCCGGGATCGTTGCCTCGCACATTTCGCTTGCCCGACGCCATCCCCGTATCACGACTCGACAGGCGCACCTCGCTGTTGACCCGTCTCGAACGCGGCCGGGAGACTCCGGAAACCCCATCGCGTTGGAAACGCCAGCGTGAACGAGCGATGGAGATACTGCACGCCGGTGGTGCCTGGCAGGCGTTTTCCATCAAGGACGAAACACCGGAGACCCGTGAGCTGTATGGTGACCACAAGTTCGCCCGCAGTTGCCTGGTGGCACGCCGACTGGTCGAAGCCGGAGTGAAGGTGGTCCAGGTCAACTGGCCCGGCCACGAAACTCACTTCGACACGCACGGCGGACATTTCCCAGACATGAAAAACACGCTGCTCCCGCCCATGGACCGAGCCTATGCCGCCCTTCTGCACGATCTCGATCAACGAGGATTGCTCGACGACACCCTGGTGGTGTGGTCCGGAGAGTTCGGACGCACGCCGTCTTTGAACGGCAACAAGACGGCCGGAAGAGATCATTGGCCGTGGGTCTACACAAGCGTCCTGGCCGGCGGTGGTATCCGTGGAGGACGACACTTCGGCAGCAGTGATCCCCAGGCTGCCTATCCCCACGAGGACCCGGTTCATGTCTCGCGGTTCGTCGCCACGATCTACCATGCCCTGGGCTGCACCGAAGAAACCGTCGTCCACGATGTCCAGGGACGGCCGCACCACGTGATGCAGCGCCGCCCATTGCTGCAGATCTTCTGAGCCGATTCTCCAACCGACCCGGCGTCCAGTTCCGGGTCGTTGGCATCGCTGGATCTACCGGGACGGGGTGACAACCGCCTGGAACGGCTGAACCGCCGGATCACCGAGTACGACGTACAACAACAGGCCCTGGGCCACACGGCGGCCAGCGGCGCGATCCGGTGATACCACAAAGCGGCCGGACCGGAACCCCCTCACGGCAATCAACCCGTTGATCAACTGCTGGTACGACTCGCCCACGGTTTTGCCTTGTGACCAGGCTTCCAACACCGGAAACACGTGGGGAAACCCCATGCTCAGCCGCATGTGACCGAAGAACGCCGTTGATCCGTTGTCAATTGCCCGCAATGCAAATGCGTCCCTCTTCTTGACCTCGTACCCCCCTGGAATCCGGCGAATTCTGGGGAAGTCCGAACGGTCAGGAGACGCGGCAAAGCACGACCCGCTGAGAATGAACTTGCCGGACAGGTCGTTCGGCAGCCCATCAACATCGACACCACACGACATCCCCGGGACGCCGTGCCCGTGCATCACCACCAGCGACGCCGCCCGAAACGCTGCATCTGCCGCCGGGGGAAATGACTTCAGGAACGGCTGCTGGCCTGTCGCCTGCAGGTTCCAGATATTCTTTCCGGTGAGCCGAGCCGCCTTCACGGCCCGGCGGCTGTACACAGCCACGATCGGCGTTGGGACCCCCGTCCTCGCGAACCACTTTCTCAGCACTCCCGCCTTCTGCAGGGACCGCAGTTCCTCGGCTCGCGGAACCTGGCTGATGGCCAACGGCTTCAGTTGCGAGACCGGCAGCGGTTTGTGACGAAGCGAACGGTCCACCAGGCCTGACAGATGCCTGGCAGTGGACGCCAACAGGATCCCGGGCAGAACGTCAACCTGGGGATCCGCGTCAAGAGTTGAAGTCAATTCCCACAGGCCCAGCACCATGTTCTCACGGAATGATTCCTTCCGCGGAGCAACGGCCAGAAATCTGACTCGGGCATCTCGCAGCTTCTGCCGGATCGAGACGAGCTTCTTCGGATCCTGCCCCAACGTGGCCAGGTCGTCCACCTTCAGAATGATCCCGTCCCGAGCCTTGGCCAACCGCTGCAGGCTGGAAAGGAAACTGGCTTCCCGATGATCGGTCAGCACGACGTACCGATCTCCTGCGACCGGATGAGGACGTGTCTTCAGGATGAAGGCCGAGTTCTTCATCTCCGCCCGACTGGGCCGCTTTTTGCGATCCACACGGACCAATTGGCTCACGTCGGGAATCTCCAGCCCGCCGACTTTTTCCAGAACCTGTTCGGCCGCAGGCCGACTGTCGGCATCGGTGGACTGTGCAGGCGGCTCGGCGGCCGCGGCGGCGACCGTCCACAGGGCGAGCAGAAGTGCAATCCTGGTCACGTGTCGGTCCCCCTTTCCGACGCAGGCCTCAACCGTTTTGTGACCCACCGCCAGTTGACGGTGTCTAGCGCCCCCGGGAAGCCGCAGCTTCCTGTCCAGCCACTGTCAAGAAGACCGGGTTGGATGCGTAGCTGGTCATGATCGTGTACGTGATCGGCACACGGGCCACCACTGCAATTGGCCAGCGCGAGATCGGCCTGGCAGCGGCGGTAGCGGCCAGTGTAAATGTCGCTTCCAGCATGTCGCCGGTCAGTTTCCGGGTTGCCTCGCCCTGGACGCTGACCCCCGGAGGCAACTGTTCGCCAACGGTCTTGTTGAAGAACAACAAGGCCATATTCAGTAACACCTGCTCGCTGTATTCCGGGCTCCGCTTGATTCGGACGGTGATCCTGGACGTTCCTCCCGGTTTCAGGGTGACGTCGACCGGGGTCGCAGTCACCGCATGCAGGTCCAGCGGCCTGGTCACACCCAGCAACTGGGTGCGGATCGGCATCCGTACGAAACGGCTTGCCCCGGCTCGTCGCAACTCACCGAGTACATTCGCCTCACGCACCACCTCCACCCTGCTCTTGCCGCGGGGCAACTTCGCCCGGCCACGCACGCGGACCAGGGACGCGTTGATCGGAGCCTTCCGGTCGGCAGAGAACACCAGCGCACAGTGATTGACGCCCGAGGGGATCACGACCGGTTGGCAAGTGACACCACGGGGCAACCGGTCTACCAGGATCTCGACCGGGCCGTCAAAACCGTTGAGCCGATTCAACCGCACAAACCAGGCCGCGTGACCGCCCGGGGCCAGCATCCCGTAGTAGTATTCGCCATGCACTTCGAAGTCCGGGCCACTGGGCACGACCGACATGTGGTAGATGAACCGGTCACCCGCCCGGCGGTTCAGGTCTCTCACTCCGATCACGTACTCGCCATCTGCGGGAGCCCGAAAAGACAACCCGGCGTCCTTGGTGAACGAGCCGTCGTCGGCGGTCGCCAGGATCTTCCCTTTGGCGTCCATGACCAGAATCACTCCATCGACGGCCAAGCCACGCCGCTGAGACTGCACATCAATCTTGACGACGTCCTGTTTGTTGGCCCGGAAGCGGTAAAAGTGGGTCTGCCCGGGCCGTTGGAACCGGCCACTGATGCCCACGGGCAATTCTATTGGCATCGCCAGTGCCACTTTGAGATTCCGCCCATCGGCAGTCCGTTGGAGATGCGGACTGACCAGTTGAGGAACCGCCGGACCGGGACGGCTGTCGGCCCCCGGGATCCGGACCCGCCGCCAGCCCGGCACCGCATCGGCTGCCACATTCCAGGTGACCTGGCGTCGCTCTCGCGAGGGCGCTCGTGGCACATTGATCGAATGCGTCTCGACAACCTCCACCGAAGCCGAATGCCCCCGCTGGACCGCAACCGGAAACGTCGCCACCGCCAACGGCCCCTCGGTGATCTCGACACAGTAGACGTACCGGGGATCACCGGCATAACGAGAGTCACGAACCTCCAGGAAATAATCTCCCGAGGATGGCAACCGGCAACGCAACATCGCATCGCCGCCGACGAAGTTGTCGTTTTCGGCCACCACTCGTCCCTGCTCGTCACGGAGCGTGAGATACGAATCCATCAGGTGGATTTTCGGGTACTGGATCGCCATGCAGTGGATCAACCGTGTGACCCGCTGGGCAAAGATCTGGCAAACCAGTTCCTGCCCGGCTCGACCGCGAATCCGATACAGGTCCACATCCTCAAAATCGGCGATGTTCCCGCACACAGCCGATGGGACCGACACCGTCTGGGCCGTCTTCGACGTATTGTTGTCGCCGGCCGTCTCGGTCACCACCGGATGATCAGTCACAAGCAGGTGTCCCACACTGCTAACGGCCTGATCCGTGGCAATCCGGTACTCGTACACACCGGCCATCTGCCCGGCGGGCACTTCGACGTCAAACCCGAAATCCTCGCCCTGATCCAATTCCTTGGGTTCAAAGAACGCGATTTTTTTGGGCGGCTCCTTGGCCTGGGTCATCCGAATGCCAGCAGGAACGAAGAATGTCGAGTGCGAGTTGTCCAGGGTAAAATTGGACCAGACGCGGACCTTGGCCTTGGTGCCTCGCTGCACGGCAATCGGATGTGTGCGGGTGATCTGGCGGTAACTGATCTTGTGTGCTGCGACGCTCGGACGAGCGGTCGCCAGCATCGTGCCGACCACCAGCATCAACGGGATGACGGCCGGCAAGCAGTGGCGCCAGGTCGGCAGACCGGTCTTCAAAGTGGACACGCCGTGCGTCATGACAGCTCCCGGATCGAATGGCCTTCGCACAATCGCATCGGCCGCCCATCACCAATGATGTGGGTTGTGTCCAAGGGGATTCCGAGCTTCGTGTAGATCGTCGCAGCGATATCCTGAGGATAGTACTCCTCGCCGACGCTCCGCCCCCCCTCGGCATCAGTCTGGCCGACGATGACTCCCGGAGGTGTTCCGGCCCCGGCAAAGACCGCCAGCCCGGCCGATGCCCAGTGGTCCCGGCCGGCCGCAGTGTTCACCTTGGGTGTCCGCCCAAAATCGGTCAACCAAACCACCAGAGTCGACTCCAGCAGGCCCCGTTGTTTCAGATCAGCCACCAGCATCGGCAGCGCCTGGTCAACCGGCGGCAGCAACTCCTTGAGCCGACTGAAGTTCTTGGCATGAGTGTCCCAGTCGGCGTTGCTGACGGTCACGAACCGGGAACCCGATTCGATCAATCGCCGTGCCAGCAGGCAGCTCTGCCCAAACGTCGTTCGGCCATAGGCGTCACGCGTTTTGGCGGACTCGCGATCCAGCCGGAACGCCCTCTGGGTATTGGCCGAGGTGATCATGCGAAAGGCGTCACGGTAATAGGTGTCGATGGCCGACAGGGCCGCTGGCCGCTTGGCCAGCCCCCGTTGCAATGTGTCGATCCTGGCCAGTGCCTCGCGCCGCAACGACACCCGCTTCGGACTGACTCCTCCCGGAAGCGTCAGGTCCCGGACCGTGAATTTGTCAGCATTGGGATCCTCAAACACTTCGAACGGATTGTGCGTGATCCCCAGGTATCCGGCCGTCCCGCCCATGAACTTGCGGTCGACCTCGTTGCCCAACTGCACGAAGGCCGGCATGTCACGCCGGTTGCCCCGTTCACGAGAGATGACCGACCCGTAGGTCGGATAGGTGACGGCCGGATTCAACTGCCAGCCGGAGAGAATGATGGCATCTGCCGAACCGTGAGCCCCGTTGATGGAATTCAGGTTGCGGACTACCGCCAGATCCTTGGCGCCCCGTGCGAATCCCGGCACGTGATCCGAAAACCGGACACCGGGGATCGACGTGTCGATCGTCCCGAACTCCCCACGGACCTCCGCCCGCGCCTTCGGCTTCGGGTCCAGCGTGTCGTGGTGGCTGGTACCGCCTCGGGTCCAGATCAGGATGCAGTTGACATCCTGTCGCGGGGCGGCAGCGGCCGCCTGACTTCGAAGTGCCTGATCCAGGGACAACCCGATGCCCCCCAGCGCCCCGACCTGCAACAGAAAGCTGCGGCGGCTCGGCGACTGGCAATCGGTGTGGTGAAGTGGTCGAAGATCGAGCATCTGAATGTTCCCTGGCTGAAACACCGGGCAAGGTCAGTTGGTCATGGTCAGTGGTTGAAGAGAAACTCGCGGCTGTTGCAGAGAGCCCACAGGATGTTTTCCAGGCCCTTCCTCTGATTCTCGGACTGGCCCACCACCTCCCGGCAGGTGACCAGTTCGCTGGCCGAAGGGAGCCGGCTGAACGTGGCCAAGTACAGTTGCCGCAGCTTCTGCTCAAGGGGTTTGCCAGCCGCTATCAACTTCGCGAGTCGCCCGGACTTGTCGGCCAACTTCTTCTCGAACTTCGCCCCGTTGCACAGGTGCAACACCTGGGCCATGTTCGGCTCGGCCGTCCGTTCACACTCGCAGTTGGTCAATCGACGCGGCCGCCCCAGGGTGTCGAGAAAATACGACTCGAAGTTCGGATCCGGCAAGGCAATCGCTCGCGTGCCGGGGGGAACGCCGGGAAATCGCTCGTGAGTGCCGCAGGCGTGGTCGATCGCATCCAGCAGAACTTCAGCCGGCAACCGCTTGACGTTGTAGTGAGTGTAAAAGCGACGATCCGTGACGTGTTCGGGCCGTGAGGTCGAGGACAGTTGGTAAGTGGCCGAAGTCATGATCCGACGCATCAGGTGCTTCAGATCGAACTTGTGGGCAACGAAGTCATCGGCCAGGGCGTCGAGCAATTCGGGGTTTGTCGGCGGATTGGTCGATCTCAGGTCGTCGACGGGTTCGACGATCCCGGTACCCATGAAATGGCCCCAAATGCGGTTGACGATATTCCGCGAGTACAGACGGTTTGTCGGCGATGTCAGCCAGTCGGCCAGGGGCTCGCGAATGTCGAGCACCCCCCGGATGTCGACGGGGTCGCCTCCGAGTGGCCGAGGCGGAACGACCTGTCCGGTCCGCGGATGCTTGAGACTGCGGTCGGCCGCCAACGGAGCCAGGCTGACCACGGCGTCAAAGCCCAGTTCTCCGAAGGTGCCGCTCGACTTGCTGTCCAAACGTGTGAAGAACGCCGCCAGGCCATAGAAATCGGCCTGACTGTACGACTCGAACGGATGATGGTGGCAACGGGCACACTGTAACCGGATGCCCAAAAACACCTGTGCGGTGGTCTCGGCCAGATCGGCCGGATTCGAGATCGTCGCCACGTCGGTGGGGCGCCGCGAGGAGGCGATAAAATTGGCTGGACCGTGTTCGAAAATCGAGCCCTGTGCAGTGATCAACTCACGAGTGATCTGGTCGTACGGCTTGTTTCGTCGCAGAGACTGCCGGATCCAGTTGTGGTAGGCCCACATCCCGGCATCACCTGACGTCTTGCGATTGTTGCGAAGCACGTCAGAGAATTTCAGCGTCCAGTAGGTACTCCATTCGCCCACATACCGGTCCCGTGCAGGATCCCCGGTCACGCCCAGGACCTCGTTGATCACTCCGGTACGTTTCTCGGGGGACGACGAGTCCAGGAACTGCTGAACAACTTCCGGATCGGGCAACGTCCCCAGACAATCCAGGAACACTCGCCGAATGAACTCGGCATCACTGCACCCGGGTGAAGGCCGCATCCCAAGAAGCTTCCATCTTCGGGAA
>MDTE01194040.1_pt1 | contig 25465 bp, 21 predicted proteins | sample 811231 | NCBI WGS metagenome assembly MDTE01 (sample SAMN05326651, study PRJNA326480) | marine metagenome | isolation source: seawater | place: Indian Ocean: Red Sea | collected 2010
CCAAAGGTTACAAGTCTTCCATTATTGGCATAATTTAGGCCAGATTTGATTACATCAATAAAATTATTTTCATTCATTATTATGTGATCTGAGGAAAGTATTAGTAAAGTTGGATCTTGCTCAATTTCAAGAGATTTCAAGGCTGCAAGCGTTATAGCAGGAGCTGTATTTCTTCCGATTGGTTCTAGGAGAATACTTTTAGGTATTATATTTATCTCTCTCATTTGCTCAGCCACCAAAAATCTGTGCTCTTCGTTGCAGATTAATATTGGTTCATTAACCCCCTCCAAGTTTCTTATTCTTTCATAAGTTTGCTGCAATAAGGACTGCTTTTTATCATCATTGAGTGATAAAAATTGTTTTGGATAACTCCTCCTTGATAAAGGCCATAATCTAGTTCCTGTGCCTCCGCATAAAATTACTGGAATAATTATATTTTTGGACATTCCTATATTTTAAGCAAAGACCTATTCTTTCAATTTTATCCTTTTTGTTTATACAAAGCAAAGTTGTGAATTTTGACAAACTTGAAGTTCGAAAAATATTTTTTATATCAAAAGCGTTTTGATATAACAATTATTTTTTATAATTTTTTATAGTCCTTAAGTATTTAAATTTATTTTTTATTTTTTTAAAGAATTTTATTTTTCTAAAAAGATTATTAGCATAAAAATATAATTCATTACTCTTTTGCTTAGGAATAAGATTATTTTTAATCTTGTGTTGATTATGTAGATAAAACAAATTTTGATTTTTATAAAATTTATTAATAAATTCTTTATAAGAAATCCCTTCAATAAACTTCCTTTGCTTAACCATCAAATTTAAACTTTTTTTTACGTCAATCCCAGTTTCTTTGATTTTTGAACCATATTCATTAAAAATTTGAGCTGCTTGATCAGTTAAATTAAAGAGATCCAGAATAATGCTTAACTTAAGAAGTTTCTGAGCCGAAAATCTTTTGTAGTATGCAAAGTCTTTAATATAAAGGGCATCCCCTTGTATTATTCTTCCTGTACAGGTCTGCGCAGGGATAGTGATTTCAAATAAATCTGGAAGAAATTTAGAGGTATATTGTCTTGTTGATAATAAATTAAGTCCAAATCCATATTGTTTAAGTAAGTTAGTCATATCTGACTCATCGTTATAATCATCAGCGAATCCCACCTCAACTATCAAAGCTAGAATTTGACTTGAAATTAAATTTGTCTTTATTGTTTTTATAAAATCCAAATCATATCCATCGATATCAGATTTTAAAAAATCTACATAATCTACATTGTTTTTTAACAAGAATTCTGAAATATTAATAGTATTTTTGGATTTTTTAAAATCTGTATATAAATTTGCCTCCATTAATTCATTAAAAGATTCTTTTCCTTTAAAAACTATTTTTTGAGCTTCTGCAGCAGATGTTTTTGGGAAAGATGGTGTTAGCTTACCTTTATAATTTTTACTTTTATCCCTTTTCCCACAATCAATATATGCCTCTATGTAATTAAAATTATTTTGATTATTACTTTTATTTAAACGTTTAATTTCGTCTTCAACGAAATCAAAACCATAATAAATAATCTTTTCACCAAAATTTTTAAAAATCCTATTAATTCCTCCAGAACAACCAATGTCGAGCATTACAAATGGTTCATCAATAAAATCTTTTGCGTAATCTAAAAACTCACTCCAATCATTTCTTAAATGCTCCATAAAAATAAATTTGTCTTATAAAATATGAATATAAATAATAAAAAGTAGAAAAGTATTTTTCTGTAACCATAAAATGAAAAATAACTTTTGCAATCTTATTTTAAAAAAATTGAAAGACGTAAGGTCTAACACATATTATATGTCTTAACGATTAACTAATTAAATATTTTTTATTAATTTTTAAGAAATTTTTCAATTTTTTTTCCAAAAAATATAATAAAAATGGAAATAAATTTTCCCAAAGAAGTTAATCCATTATGTTCATTTCTGAGTAATGAAATTAAAAATGTTTTTCTTAAATTAATTAAAATTTTATGTAGTATTTTATTTCCATATATATATTTTTTTGCCTTTGTGAAGTCAAAATCTTCTTTCCAGTAATAGGAATGGTCATATTTTATTTTTTCATTGACAAATCCGTGTCTAATCCGGCTGGAAAAAGGGGTTTTTGTAGCGATTATTGTTGTTTCAATTAGATTTGTAAACCTATTATTCAACCCATTTATTGTAATTATTCTTCTAGGATTTTTCCCATTTATAATCCTACCTTTTTCGGAATTTAAAATAAAATTATATTCAAAAATTATTTGCTTTTCCTTATTATCAAATTTCTTATAATCTCCAAAATTAAAAATAATATTATCTGCTCGTTTTAAAATCATTTTCTTTGATTTTCCAACCTTAAGGACTTCAACTTGATGTTTAAAGTTTAAATATGACAAAGATTTTGAGAAAAGTATAAACAGCTCATCCAGTTCTCCTGCCCATATAATGCGTATATCTCTAGGCATACTAGAAAAAAGATCTACCAAAAAAGGTAAAGTATGTTTTGGATATAAGACTTCTTTATCATATTTATCAGGAGTATATGACGAATTAATTAATTGTTTCTGCTCTGGGGCAATTATATTTTTTAATTCTTTGCAGTACCTATCTGAGAATGATTTATTTAACGATATTTCCTCAATATTCACACTTGATAAACCCCATTTTTTGGATTGTTTCTCAACTTTTGACTTTTTAACCTGGAAAATGAATCTATCAGGATTATTTTGAGGACTATTATGTCGATGCATTGGCGTTACCTGACGAGTATGGTCGCAGTGATAGCCAAACACAAAAGGAAGCGCATCATTGATTACGCCATATTTCAAGAAAAGTCTTTTGGAAATATTACTATCTACATGCCACCCAAGAAACATCTCTTCATTAAAACCATAAATATCAAATAAATCTTGCCTTTCAAATAATTGAAAATCTCCTGGGGCGTCATATCTTATCCATTTATAACCTTCTACTACTTCATTTAGATGCAAGCTTTTTCCATAAGATTTAGTCAATTTTATTACTCCCTTTGGATCCATTCTGTTATAGCTTTCCCAGACTGTTTCTGGTATTTCAAATCTTGGGGTGCAATATATTCCTGATGGCAATTCCTTTAAATGATTGCTTAAGGATTTAGAACCTCTTGGAATGATAATCATATCTGTATTTGTCGATAAAATCCATCTATTATTGGGATTAGAACGACGTAAAGCAACATTGCGTGCTATAGGTTCTAGAGTTTTTAAATGAGTTAACTTTCCAAATCTTTTTATATGTTCATCAGAACGAACTCTTAAAATTCTTATCCTTCTTTTAGCTAAGTTAGTAAGAGTATCAGAAATTGCCTCTGGGAAAGTAGGGAAATCGTCAGGAGTGTTGTAATCAACAAATAATATTTCATCACTTTCTTCCGTTAATATTTCTGCTAAACAGTTCAGACTTATTGCTGCTCTTTTATGTAAGTTATAACCATAATTATCATTACGACCATAAACTATAATCGAAAGCATTAGGAATCTCCCGATGAAGCTTTCTCTTTAAATTTCCAGTTTCCAATACCTGTTTGAATTAAGTTGGTTTCTTTGTTGATATTTTGTGGATTAATTATATGCCACGGATCAATAATGCAACTTGGATGAAATTTTAAGAAGTTGATATCAAGGTATTCATTCCATGGAATCATTATTACTATGACTTCTGCTAATTTAAGAGCTTCTTCGAGTGGTAGAAAGTTTTGAGACATCAGGTTGTCTTTGGCATTTAAATTTTGAAAAGCTTGAGGATCAGATAACTTAACAATATAATTAGCTTTAATAAGTTCTTTTGCTAATGCCAAGCCTTGGCTCTCATCAAAAACAGGTGTATTTGGCTTATATGAAATCCCAAGAATAGAAATAACTGATCCACTTGGGACTTTTGAGGTAATTATTTTCATTAATCTTTTAGTTTGATAATCATTAATAGAATCTGTTGCTTCTGCAAGGTCAATCCTTACTCCTAGGTTTTTCCCTAATGCAGAAAAAGCTTTATTGTCCCTCGGGAAACAAGGGCCTCCATAACCAAGACCCCCTTTAAGATATTTGTTACCAATTCGGCTGTCAGCTCCGACAGCTTCTGTCACTACATTACAGTCTGCCTCCTCAAGATGATCACACATATCCGCGATCATATTTGCATATGAAATTTTGGTGGTTACAAACGTATTCACTGCAATTTTACAAAGTTCTGCATTTATCCAATTCATCCGATGACAAACTGGATTACTTTCAACAGTGTTTGAATAAATTTCTTCAAGCATGTCTCCTGCTTTAGTGTCACTTTCACCAATCAATAACATATCTGGATTTAACATGTCTCTAACAACTGTTCCAAGAGCAATGAATTCAGGGTTGTAGCAAAGACCTAATTTAGGTCCAATTTTTCTACCTGAACTATATTCGAGAGCATCTTTTATTACTGAACCTGTTGAACCAGGCATAACAGTTGAAGTTATTACAACATTAAAGTAACCAGATTTTTCCCTTAAAACTTCACCGATTGACTTAACTGCAGATAATATGAAGTTATTTTTAAAATAAAAATTTTCTCCACTAGGAGTGGGGACAATAATAAAGCAAATATCTGTGCTTAATATAGCTTTTCTTAAATCAGTGGTAGCTTTTATCTTACCTTTATTTTTATTTATGAGATTTTGCAGATTAGTCTCTTTAAAGGGAGCTTTGCCTTGATTAATAAAATCAACAATTTTTGAATTGAGATCAACCCCAATAGTTTCGTATCCTTTATCAGCAAAGATTGCAAGCATTGGACAACCTAACTTTCCTAGACCAATGACAGAAATCTTATAGCTTTGTTCCCTTATCAAGATTTATCAAACCATACTAGTTTTTAATTGTACCTGAGAATTTATCCATGGATAAGTGAATTCTAATCCAGTTTTTAAATCGTATTTTGGTTTCCACCCCAACTTTTCAAAAATTAGGGAATTATGTGAGCTTCTTCCTCTTACACCTTCTGGTCCGGGAATATTATTTATTGATAAACTTTTGCCAGCAATTTGCATTACGAGAGAAGTTAAATCATTTATAGAAATCATCTCTTCAGATCCAATATTTACGGGACCCATAAAATTATCAGATCTCAATAAATTTGTGGTCGCATCTATACAATCTTCAATGTAGAGGAAAGACCTAGTCTGTAAACCATCCCCCCAAATGTCAATAGAGCCTCCATCCATAGCTTCAGAAATTTTTCTACAAATTGCGGCTGGTGCCTTTTCTTTACCTCCTTTCCAACTTCCTTCTGGTCCAAAAATATTATGGTATCTACCTACATGACATTCCATTCCATAATTCCTGTTGTAAGCAAGATATAATCTTTCTGAAAATAATTTTTCCCAACCATATTCACTATCAGGAGCTGCTGGATAGGCAGAGTCCTCTTCAGTGAAGGGAGATTCTGGATTTAGTTGATTATGTTCTGGATATATGCAGGCAGAAGAACTAAAAAAGATACGCCTAATATGTTGTTTTTTACAAGCGTTTAATATATTAAGGTTTATTGTGGCAGAGTTGTTCATCACATCTGCATCATTTTCCCCAGTAAAGATGTACCCTGCACCTCCCATATCTGCTGCTAATTGATAAACTTCATCGAAATATCTGTCAAATATTTGTTTAAATAAAGTTTGGTCTCTTAAATCTCCTTGTATAAACTCATCAGCTTGCGTTTTACTAAATTCGGGAAATTTCAAATCGACCCCTCGGACCCAGAAACCTTCATTTTTCAGCCTTTTAACAAGATGGGAGCCAATAAAACCGCCAGCACCACAAACTAAAGCACTTTTCATTTAAAAAATTTATACATAAATAATATATATTAAATAGTTACCAACCGTAATCAATAATAAGAAACTCTTAAATAAAGTTTTTAAAAATGATAATCTTAATTTGATCATAATTTACAAAAATATTCATTTAATTTTTATTCATGAATATCTTGATAATTAAATGAAAATTCTTATTGATGGACATAATCTTGGATTAAAAGAGCCAACAGGAGTTGGTTCATATGCAAAAAATTTAGCTGAGAGTTTGATATCCATGGACCATCAAGTTTCAATCCTATATGGGATAAATCATACTAATAAAGTATGGAAGAAAAATACTGCAAATATGAACTCTTTCTATAGCCAGCTTTTAAATTTTGGGGAGTTACCTTATAGAGATTATGAAAAATGGGCTTTTCACTTCTTTTATTACTGTATAAAAATCATTTTAAATCAAGAGTTAAAGCCATATAAGATTGATAACTTTCCTCTCAACGAGATCTCAAAATCATTTAAAAATAAAATTCCAGTTAATTCAAATATATATAATTTATCAAATATTTTCAGGGCCTCTCAAGCTTTTTCCTCAATATTTGGAAAGTCATTACCTTTTTCATATCCAAATGAATTAAAAAATTTGGATATCTTTCATACAACTATGCCCATACCATTAAAAAAAAATATTAAAAGTAAGAAAGTAGTTAGTCTTCACGATTTGATTCCACTAAAAATTCCAAAATCAATAAGTGTCAATGTAAAAATTTATAAAAGAATTATTAATGCAAGCTTAAAAGATGCAGACATAATTTTTTCATCATCAATGCAAACAAAAAAAGATGCTATCCAACTTCTAGGGATAAAAGAAGAAAAAATTCATGTGACTTATATGACTTCAATAATTCCTGATAAGTTAAAACAATTAAGTAATAAAGAAATAAAAGATATCTTAAAAATTTTTGATTTGAAATTTCAAAAATATTTTTTATTCTATGGTGCAATTGAACCAAAAAAAAATGTTTTTAGATTAATGAAGGCTTATAAAAAAGCCATGACTGATTGTAAATTAGTAATAGTAGGAAAGAATGGTAGTTACCATTCAAAAGAAAGCGAATTATTTGATCAACTTAATAAAGAAAAATATAAAGATATTCTTAGGATTCCATATTTAGAAATTAAATATTTAATTTCTTTAATTAAAGCTTCTAAAGCTGTTATTTTCCCATCTTTGTATGAAGGTTTTGGACTTCCAGTTCTGGAAGCTATGCAACTAGGCACTCCAGTTATTACTAGTAACAGAGGATCTTTATCAGAAATAGGAGGAGAAGCTGTTCATTTTGTTGATCCCTATAGTATTAGTGATATTTCAAATGCAATTGAGAAATTTTCAATAGAAAAAGAATACCTAGAAAACTTAAGACTAAAGGGCTTAATTCAGGCTAAAAAGTTTAATCAAGTAGAATTTAACAAAAGGCTATCCTTGGGATACCAAAAATTATTTAAATGAATGTTCTCCATATTTATAAAACTTGTATTTTGCAATCACAAGGTGGTGTGGAGACTTTTATAAACACTTTGTGCAAATTTGATTCCTTATTAGGAGTCGAAAATAAAATCTTAACTCTCAGCAATAATCCTGAGAATAATCCAGTAAAACTTGAGGGTTATAAGGTCTATCAATCAAAACAAATTTTTTTTATTGCTTCGACTGGATTTTCAATTACAGCTTTTTTAAAATTTATAAAATTATCCAAAGAAGCGGATATTATCCATTACCATTTCCCAAATCCTTTTGCAGATCTATTACATTTATTTTGCAGGCCTCAAAAGAAAACAATATTGACATATCATTCTGATATTATTAGACAAAAATTATTTCTCCCTTTTTATAATCCGATTAGAAAAATATTTTTAAGGTCTATTGATAAGATTGTTGCTACTTCTCCGAACTATTTTGTAACTAGTGATGTACTACAAAATCATTCTCAAAAAGTTTGCGTAATACCAATTGGAATTGATCACTCAAAATTTAAAAAAATGAATTATGAAAGATATAAATATTGGGAAAATTGCTTGAAAAAGCCTTTCTTCTTATTCCTAGGAGAATTAAGATATTACAAAGGTTTAGATATTGCATTAAATGCGATAAAAAATACAGATATTAATCTTGTTATTGCAGGTGCTAATGGTAATGAGAAAAAACTAAAGTTGCTTGCAAAAAAACAAAAAATAAATAATGTCAATTTTCTTGGATTTGTTTCTGAAGAAGACAAAGTGGCTCTACTTAACTTATGCTACGGATTCGTTTTCCCATCTCACTTAAGATCAGAAGCTTTCGGGATTTCATTACTAGAAGCAGCCACAATTGGAAAACCATTAATTTCAAGTGAAATTGGTACTGGAACAACTTATATAAATATTGACAATGAAACAGGAATTGTAGTAAAGCCTGGTTCTGTTATTGATCTTAGAAATGCTATGAAATATTTATTAAATAATCCCGAAGTTGCAAAAAAGATGGGAAATGCTGCAAAAGAAAGATCATTAAAATTTTTCTCAGGAGAAAAGCAAGCAATTGCCTATTTTAATTTATACCAAGAATTAATTAACAAAGGAATTTAATCAATCCCAAAATTTCACTAAGTGGGATTAAACTATATGGAAAAGTTAAATATTAAAGACTAAAATAAAAGTATTATTTTTTTACTTTTTTTGTAAATTTAAAATAATTTTATAATGATTAGATTAGAAAACCTTTCTTTAGATATTCCTATTTATACCAATGAAACTAGGCAATTAAAAAGGGTAATTCTTAGAACTGTAACTGGAGGAGCTTTGAAAAGAGAATCTTCAAGAGTTACTAGTATAAAAGCTCTTTCAAAAATAAATTGTACTATCAAAAAAGGAGAGAGAGTAGCACTTATTGGCCATAATGGTTCAGGTAAATCAACCTTCCTTAAAATAATATCTGGAATCTATTTGCCCACTTCTGGAACTATTTTTAAAAATATAAGAGTCGATCCTATAATTGAAAAAAGTTTTTTAACAAGTGTTGAATTAAGTGGATTAGTTGCAGCAAAATCTTATTATTTGATGAGGAATGGATCTACAAAGGGTTTTGATAAATATCTTCAGGAAGTATTAGATTTTTCAGGACTGGGAGAGTTTATTTATTTACCTATTAAAACTTATAGTCTTGGTATGGTAGGAAGATTAATTTTTACAATTCTTACCTCCTTCAATTATGAATGTTTAGCACTTGATGAAGGATTTGGAGCTGGTGATACTGAGTTCACTTTAAAAGCTGCTGAAAGAACAAAGGAATTTATTGATAATGCAGGCACCTTAGTATTTGCAAGTCATTCAATTCCACTTTTAAAACAATTTTGTGAGAGAGGCTTAGTTTTTAATAAAGGAACCATTGTTTTTGATGGTCCTTTAATTCAAGCTTTAGAATATTATGAACAAAATTGAATTTATTAAAACAATTAAATATATATGGGGAACCAGAAGAGTATGGATATACACTTCATTAGCCAGGACAAAAGCAAGATTTGCAAGAACTACAATAGGAGGTTTCTGGCTAGGAATATCAAACTTGCTATCCATTGCCGCTCTTGCAAGTGTTTATGGGGTCGTATTAAATGTTGATAATTTCAATTTTTATGTAATTTACTTGGGTTGCGGTTTAGTTTGTTGGAATTCGATATCAAGTGCAATCACTTCAGCACCAAATTTGTTTATCTTAAATACTAATCAAATTCTAAATACAAATACTAATTATATATTTTATACACTTGAAGAATGGTCTTTTAATTTACAAGGATTTTTACAGTCTTTTATTTTGGTTTTAGTTAGTCTTAGTTTTTTTAAAGCAAATCTTTTCTTAAATCTACTTACGGTTGGAATTCTTCCATTAATTAACTTCTTTATCTTTCTTTATTGGTTTCCTGTTTTTGTAGCAGTTATTAGTTTAAGGTATAAGGATTTTTATCAACTCGTTCCAATAGTAATTCAATTAGTTTTTCTTCTATCGCCATTTTTATATGAAAAAGAAACATTAGGATCTTTATCTTGGACTGCAACTTTCAACCCTATTTATCAAATTGTAGCCTCATTAAGAGACAGCATAATAATTGGAGAAATACCAATAGAAAAGTTCTTGATTATATTCTTCCTAAATTTATTAGGTACATTTTTTTCTATATTGTTGCTTCAAAAATCAAAGAAAATAATCCCATTTTTACTATAAAATCATCAAAATCTCTAAAAATTTATTCTTAATTTAGGAATTTTTAAAAGACTTTATCTTTTTTTTTAACTAAGGTTTTGCATAGATGTATTAGTTTTTGCTAAAGTTGATTCTGTTTAAAATTAAAAAATTTTTTCATTTAATTCAGATTTGAGTAATTAAAAATCATTTAAGAATAATTAAACAAATGGATTCTAATAATATTTCTGTAGTAGGCCTTGGAAAAGTTGGAATAACATTAGCAGCAAATTTGGCTGAATCAGGTAAACAAGTTTTTGGTTATGATCTTTCTGAAAAACTAATTTCTGATATTACAGATTTTAAATTCAAATCAAATGAACCACTTGTTGAGGAAAAGGTATATGACAACTTAAATAAAAGTTTTTTTGTAACTAGTGATATTAATAAAGCAATATTAAATACAGATATTTCATTTGTAATAGTTCCTACCCCTAGTAATTCATCAGGAGGTTTCACGAATAAATACATATTAAAAGCTTGTGAAATGATAGGTGCAACTTTACCAAATAAAAAAACAAGGCACACAATTGCTTTAGTAAGTACAGTTATTCCTGGCTCAAATAACTCTCAAATTATCCCTTGTATTGAGAAGGCTTCTGGGCTTAAAGTTGGAGTAGATTTTGGATATTGTTATAATCCTGCTTTTATTGCACTTGGTGAAATAGTGAAAGGATTTTGCAACCCTGATTTTGTTCTATTAGGTGAATATGATGTTCAAAGTGGGGATACAATTTTAGATGCCATAAAAAGTATGCATACATCACAACCTCCTATCTCAAGGATGACATTAATTGAAGCTGAATTAACTAAGATTGCATCAAATACTCATGACACCATGAGAGTAGCATTTGCTAATACTTTAATGAATATTTGTACAGAAGTTCCTAATACAAATGTAGATGTAATTACGGGCGCACTTTCAAACAGATTAGGGAAAAAATTTTTTAGAGGTGCGACTCCATACGGAGGTCCGTGTTGGCCAAGAGATAATGTTGCGCTAAGCGAATTCATGAAACTTTTTAAGTCTTCATCAATATTGCCAGAGTCTGTCCACTTAAGTAATTTAGAAATTGGGGAATATCTTTTAGAAAAAATTAATGCAATTTGTGTACCTAATTCCCAAATTGGAATTATAGGACTTGCATATAAAGATGGCACATCAATAATTGATGAATCTTTTGCTATTAAACTATTTTTAGGTATGCTCAAAAAAGGCCATAAAGTGATTGGATGGGACCCATTAGTATCAAAAGAAGATCTTTTGAAAAAGGATAAAAAAATTGAATTAAGTAATTCAATAGATGAATGCATAGAAAAATCAGAAGTGATAATTATTACAAATCAATCTAAAGAAGCCAATCTTTATGATTGGAAGAAAAATAAAGTAAATTTAGTTATTGATTGTTGGCGTTGTTTGCTTGAACATAATAAAAAATATATCAATAGATACTTTGGTTTAGGCTTAAATAATAATCAAAACGTAAATGAATGGATATTAAAAGATCTTGGTAAAGACTTTATTAAATTAACTGAATAAGTGAGTTATCAGCCAAAAATTGGATTAGCTTTGCCAACTCTGAACGCGATGCCTTATTTAAAAAAAGCTTTTGATGCAATAAAAGAAACTGGTTACAAAAACTTAGAATTTTTTGTCCAAGATGGTTTATCTTCTGATGGAACATTGGAATATCTTGAGAGACAAAAAAAATATTTTAAAATAAATCTTGTTGCCTCTAAAGATAATGGCCCTGGAGAAGCATTTTCAAAAGCTCTTAAAAGGATAAAAGGATGCGATTTTATCGTTATGATTTCCTCTGACGAAATGCTGTCTCCAAACTTCTTTAATATTCATTTAGAGAACTTTAGAAAAAATCCAAATATCCTATTTATTTATGGTTCAAGTTTACTTTTTGATTCTAAAAGAAAAATAAAACAAGTATTTCATCCTGATCTTTTTTCTTTAGAAAAAATTGCGACTTGTGAAACAGTACCTCCTCTTTCTACCTGCATGTTTAATGCCAAAGTACTAGATAAAGATCTTTATTTTATTGATAGTTTTGGTACATGTAATGATTTCGAATTTTGGGTAAGAATTGCATTAAAATATCCACAAGAAAGGATTCTAAAAGTAAACGATATACTATCAATTGTCAGGATGGATGAAGTATCAATGAGCTTTAGAACAGATGCATATTTAAGAATGGCTAGAGACAAAGTATCCGGATTAAAAACAATTTTTGATAAAGCTGGAAACTTAAAAAGTTTCTCTGTAAGTAATCAAAATTATTACTTTATCTCCATATATTGTTGGGCTGCTGAACTGGTTTATAGGCTAGAAGGTGCTGAACAAAATTTTGTTGACATAGTTTGTGAAGCTATTCAAGAATATGGAACTTCGGATAAAATTTTAAATCTCTTATCAAAAAGTGATGAACTTAAAGAATGGTTTGGAGGTGGTTGTAAAAATAAAGTTATTATCAAGAATGAACCACTAAGGCTTGATAACCCAAAATACACTAAAAATGTTGGCATCAAATCAGGAGAAATTTGCAAACAAAATAATGTAATTAAGAAGTTCTCTTTCAGACGGAATTTAAAATTAAAAGGAGGTAATCAGGATTGGGGATACATTTGGAATTTAAATTTTGAAAAATTTTTTGAACCTAATAATCCCATCTCTGCATTTACCTGCCATGTTGTTGTTAATAAAGGTCAAATTGGTTTATCTATACTCAATGGAGATGAAATGGAAAAAGAAACTATTTTAGTTGAAGAAAACAAAATAAAAATTATTAGTTTTAAAGTCAGAAATACAATTAAAAACCCTTCATTCTGCTTAAGGAATGGTGGTACTCCATATAGTGAAGTTACCTTATTAAAAACAATCTTACACTATTCAAAAGTTGTTAACTTTTAATTTTTTCTATTTATAATCGCATTTACCTCTTTAAGTAGCATCGGATCATGAGGATGAATATTAATTGGAAGCATCATCAATGAATCTATTGAAGAAGGATAACCTAAATTAAGTAATTGTCGACTTGTATCTAAATAATTTATATGAGTTTTAAATAAATCTTTCGTATAAATAACTTCGCACTTTATAGTGTTATCTGAAATCTGGATACACTCTTTACCTTTTGGTAAGCTCGAATTAACAAAATTCCCATTAAGTGCATTAAAATCTTTTAAAGAGATCAAAAGATTTCTCGAATCATAGTCTTGCTTAAATTTTGGAATTTCTTTATTAGCAATTTTTCTTAAAAGCTCTCTAAAATTATCTTCATAAGTGATATTAAAATAGGCATCCTGTACATAAATTTTTCCATTTATTTCAACAAGAGTAACTACATGCGATAACAAGTCTTTTTCTTGAAATCCAAAATTATATAGCCAACTTTTTAAACCTTTTTTAAGGTAAATATTGCGTAAATGAGTGGCTGCACCGGCACACCAAACCCCACCAATATCCATTTTTAACCTTCTTGATAGTTCTTCTGGAGTTAGGCTATTGTGATTTAATATTAAATGTTTTGAATTCTCTTGATCAGATGTTACTTTAACTTGAGAATATATCTCGCGGCGAATATTAGAAACATCCTCAAGACTATACTTTTTAAAGTGTCCATTGAGTGAATTATTTATTAAAAATATTGAACTAAAAGAGAAAAATATAAATATTGATGACTTGATAGCTTTTGTTCCTATATTTTTTAGATTTGAATTTATAAATCTTTTAAACATTCTCTTGAAGAAAATAAAAATTTTCTTCAAGAATTATATACATTCTTGGAATAAATCTCAATTAAATTCTTTCTGGCTTTGCTTTATCCATAATATTAAAAAACTAATATTATTTATGTTATGGTTGTCTTAAAAATATTTTTATTAAGTTAATATTTTATAAAATAGTTAGATATTTGATTTTTTCTTTTGAAACATTATGTCTCTAACCACAAAAGAAAAAAAAAATAAGATCAGAAAATTCTCTAGAAAAATAGCTAATATTTATCTATTCGAACTAAGTGATGTTTTTGCTAACCAGGTTTATTTGCCTTACAGTTCAGGGGTAATATGGTCTTATTTAAAACAGGATGCATTCATAGCAAAAAATTTTCAATTGAGAGATTGGTTTTATTGCAGGGAAGAAATATCTTCAATACTAGATAAAATTCAAGAACCTGATGTATTAATATTTAGCTGTTTCATGTGGAATTGGGAGCTTAATTGTGAAATCGCTAAAAAGGTAAAAAAAGATAACCCTAATACTTTGATAATTTTTGGAGGACAACATCAGCCAATGCAAGACAGAAATGAGGGTTTTTTTGAGAAATATAATTTTGTCGATATCTTAGTCCATCATGAGGGAGAAGAAACTATAAAAGAAATACTATTGGGTAAGAATTTCGATGATATCCATGGCATAACTTATAACTCAAAAAATACTGAAATAAGAACTAAGCCTAGAAAAAGGATGAATAGTATTTTTAATAATCCAAGCCCATATTTAGATGGGAGTTTTGATTGGATTGTAAATAAAAATGAAAGAACAAAAAAATATTCACTACACGCCACTGTTGAATCTGCAAGAGGTTGTCCATTTAAGTGTGCTTTTTGTGAAATAGGAGACGATTACTATAAGAAGGTTCTGCCAGCGTATGAAAAGATAAAAATGGAGATTGAATGGATTGCTCAAAATAAAATTGAATACGTTACGGACGCTAATTCTAACTTTGGGTTATTTGTCAAACAAGATTTTAATCTTGTAGAGCAAGTAATTAAGTTAAAGAAAACTTATGGTTTTCCAAAAGCCTATAGAGTTACCTGGGCTAAAGGTATGGCAGATCGAGTATTAGGCATTGCAAAATTAATGCAAGAACATAATCTTCAAAAAGGTATGACTATCGCTTTACAGTCAATGAATCCAGAAGTTCTTAATGCTGTGAAAAGAAAAAATATTCACAGTGGGAAACTAAAGGAATTTATAGATATGTATGAGAGTGCAAATATTTCGAGTTATGTAGAGCTAATTTGGGGATTACCTGAGGAGTCGTTGGAATCTTTTATAGAAGGGATTACATCAATTATGGAAAATGGGTACCATAATTATCTTGATATTCATTTGATGATGTTATTACCAAATGCTCCAATAAGTTCACCAGAATTTAGAAATAAATATGGTATTAAGACGCTAAATGTACAACCAAGATTTTCGCATAGATCTAATCCGGAAGTATTAGTTGATGATTTAGTTGGTTTTGTAGTTGAAACTAATAAATGTAGTAGAGAAGAATGGATTGAAGGACATAATTTTAGATGGTTAGTTATATTTGGCCATTACTTAGGACCTTTACAATTTATAGCCAGATCAGTAAGGGCTTTAGGATTAGATTCCTATAAAGGTTTTTACAAATCATTATTAGAATTTTTCAAAGGCAAATCCCATACCTTTATTGGTAATGAATATAAAAAGATAAACTTCAATCTTAATTTGATTCTTCAAAATAAAAGGCATTGGGGGGATGTAGTTAAAGGAGCAGGTGATATAAATTGGGAAGTAGATGAAGCTACATGTATAAGATTGATAAATGATAAAGAATTATTTTATTCTGAAATTAAGTCATATTTGTCTTCTAAATACTTGATCAATAATGTTCTTCTTGATGATATTATCGCTTATCAAAAAAGTCGATTAAATGCTCCATTTATAAATTATCCTATTCAATCAACATTTAATCATAACATTCATGAATTTATATCCTATGGCAATAAATTAATTAGACAAAATTCAATATATGAGTTTAATGGAGCAATTTTTAATGATCTTTATGAATGGGCCAAAAATATTTTATGGTTTGGGAGAAGAATAGCAAGATATAAAAATTCAGTAAGAATATTATCCCCTAACTATGAATCAAAAAAAAGCTAGTTCAAGTCATAGCAAAAGTTATTCTATTATTACCAACTCACTTAAATATTTTTGTGTAATGGAGAAAATCTTATGGAGCCAAGCGGATTTGAACCGCTGACCCCCTGCATGCCATGCAGGTGCTCTACCAGCTGAGCTATGACCCCAAGACAGGTTTTAATTGTTTTACCAATCGATTTAAGCGAGACTAACCTTTCTAAATCTCAAATTTGAGTACGTTGCTTGTTGCCTGCATAGTTTATTATGAGCAAAAATATGCGCAATATTAATCTGCAGAAAGCAATAGTTTAATGAGAGATTAGCGGATCCAAATCATGCCCATAACATTATGGCGTTTAATGGAAAGAGATGAAGTATTTGAAACAAAGAACTTCAAATAACTCAAATGATCGATGATGGTTTACAACAATAAACTCCTAAATTCAATCCTAACATCTTTCGAATTTGTAAAACAAAATTCTCCAAACATACAAACATTAATTAAAAATTTATATGACTCATTTAAAAATAAAAGTATCTCTTGCAGGGGCTTATAAAACTATTAGTTACAATTATTAGAACAGTTTAATTGAAAATTTTTATCTAATTAAACCCCAATAATTCTATTGCTGAGATAATCTAGACTAGTTAAAAGCAAAGTTATTTTATTCGATCTAATACTAACCACCAGTGCAGAAACGAACTGCATCAGCTGTGGGCGAACCAGTTGCTTTTATTTATTCAACACAATTGATAAAAAACTTTGATTCCTTTTTTAGTGAGTAAAAACTTGAAGCAATAGCTACTAAGGCAATAGATGATACCACAGCTGATCCTAGTTGTATAAATCCATAAGCAAGCATAGCTTTATTTCTTTTTAAATCTTTATTAGCAATTTTCTTTTTTTCAGTCATTGTTTATAAAATACCAATTTAAATATATTCTTTTTACATATAAGACTCAATATTATAGACAAGGAAAGTCATAAACTTAGAAGATATTACCTTGCAAAAAACTATAAATTCAATTCCATTTCTGAGGGATTCCTATACGCATAAATAATAAATTCAAAAGGCACTGAATTTTTCTTAACAATATAATTATGTCTTAAATTCACATATGGAGTTACTTCATTTTTAACAAACTTAAAAGCTTCTTCAGGCGATTCGTAATATAAATCTTTGTCATAGTAATCTACATATTCGCTCATCATATTAAAAGCTATCCCCTTTTTACATCGTTTAAAAAGTTTTTTAATAGTTTTTCTCCAGAACTCTTTATTATCATCACGAATATTATTAAATATTCCACTCGCAAAACCAAAATCATATTCATAATTATCTATTTCATTAGGTTTCACGAATACCCCTTTAGGGAACTTTTTTTTGCAGTGTATTAAAAATTCATCGACAATATCAATACCTATATATTTTTTAGGATTTTTTTTAATTTTTAGAAGGTAGTCATAAAAAGCACCTGTGCCACAACCATAATCTAAGATAGTTTGTTTATCCAGATCAGCAATTTCTGCTAAATATTTGAATCTAAGATATTGACTATCTTTGCTCGAATATTGAGCACTTCCAGCATCATCGCCATATTTTAAATAAAGTTTTCTATAGTGCTCCTCGATAATATTTTTCATAGTTAGATTCTATTAACTTAATTATAAAAGATAAACTTTATAGACAATATTATTAAACTTTATCCTCTTTTAATACGCTTTTTTAGACAAGTAAAACAAAAAATAAATTATTTTATAATTTTATATTAATTCAAAATGTTCAAGATCTTTACTCTAATGAGAAAAAATTAACTTGAAATTAAATAAGGCATATTTTTGAAAATAAAAATTAGATTTATAAGACTTAAAAGTTTAGAATATAAAAACAGAATAAAGTAAATGAAATTATATGAATACTTTAGTTACTGGAGCAGCTGGATTTATTGGCTTTCATTTATGCAAAAAATTACTTAAGGAGGGATATTCTATTATAGGTTTTGATAATTTTAATGACTATTATGACCCACATCTTAAAGAATCAAGATTAAAAGAATTAGAGAAGATATCCTCTAAAACTGGTTCAAAGCTGATATTTATTAGAGGAGATCTTAAAGAAATTTTGACTGTAAAAGATGTTTTTGAAACTTATAAACCTGAAAAAGTAATTAATCTCGCAGCACAAGCCGGAGTTAGGTATTCATTGGAAAATCCGTCTGAATATATTGAGTCAAATATTATCGGTTTTTTTAATATAATTGAAAATTGCAGAAAATTTAAAATAAAACATTTAATTTATGCAAGTAGCAGTTCTGTTTATGGTGGAAATACAAAAATGCCTTTTGAGGAGTCTCAAAATGTTGATCATCCAGTCAGTTTATACGCAGCTACAAAAAAATCAAATGAATTAATAGCTCATACATATAGTCATCTTTATAATTTACCTTCAACTGGGCTAAGATTTTTTACAGTTTATGGCCCTTGGGGAAGACCAGATATGGCACTTTTCTTATTTACAAAATCGATAATTGAGGAAAAACCAATAGAGGTTTTCAATAATGGCAATATGATTAGAGACTTTACATATATTGACGACATAGTCGAAAGTATATTTAGACTTTTAGAAAAGATTCCTTATTCAAACAAAATGTTTGATTCAATTAATCCAAACCCTGCAAGAAGTTGGGCTCCATACAGAGTTTTTAATATTGGCAATTCGAATCCTACATACCTTCTTGATTATATAAGTGCGATCGAAAATGAACTTGGGACAAAGGCTATTAAAAAATACCTCCCACTACAGCAGGGTGATGTACCGATTACTTCTTCAGATTGCACGGAATTGGAATCATATATTGGTTTCAAACCAAACACATCAATAAAAGATGGAATTAAAGAATTCATAAAGTGGTATAAAAATTTTTATGCAATCTAAAGAAATAAATAATAAAAATAATTTTAATTATCCAGATTTTAGTAAATGTACTGTTGCGGTAATAGGATTAGGTTACGTTGGACTTCCTTTAGCACTTGAGTTAGCAAAAAGAAAGCCATGTTTCAAGACTGGGAAAAAGCTTAAGAGAAATATAATTGGATTCGACATTAACAAACATAGAATTGATGAGTTACAGAAGGGATATGACAGGACCAAAGAAAATGTTGAAAAAAACTTGTTAGGAATAAATTTGATTAAATTAACAACTCATGTAGATGATATTGCAAAAGCTGATGTTTTTATAATTACTGTGCCAACACCAATTGATGAATTTAAAAAGCCTAATCTAAGTCCCATCAAAAAAGCATCTCTAACAGTTTCGGAAGCTCTTAAAAGAAGAAAATTGATTTTAAACAATTCATCAAACAATATAATCCCAATAGTTATTTATGAAAGTACAGTTTATCCGGGAACTACTCAAGAAATTTGTATTCCATTAATAGAAAATAAATCAGGTTTTTTGTGTGATGGCAAAAAAAACCGAAATAGCTTCGGATGTGGATATAGCCCAGAAAGAATTAATCCTGGTGATAAAAATAAAAACATAACCGATATTGTTAAGGTAACTAGTGGCTCAAGCTACGAAGTTTCAAAATGGGTAAATGATCTATATAGTTCATTCATTAAAGCAGGGACTCATATGGTTAAGGATATTAAAATTGCTGAAGCAGCAAAAATCATAGAAAATACTCAACGTGATATAAATATTGCCTTAATCAATGAGCTTTCAAAAATCTTTAAATTGCTTGAGATAGATACCTTAGATGTAATAAAAGCTGCATCTACAAAGTGGAATTTTCTTGAATTTAAACCAGGTTTAGTTGGAGGTCACTGTATTGGAGTAGATCCATATTATCTTACATATAAAGCTGAATCCATTGGTTATTCTCCTGAAATGGTTCTGGCGGGAAGAAGGATAAATGATGGAATGGCTGATTGGATTGGTGAACAATTAATTCTTGAAATGGATAAGAAAAATATTAATGTTTCAAATTCAAAAATTTTAATTCTTGGGTTCGCCTTTAAAGAGAATTGCACCGATGTAAGAAATACAAAAGTTTATGATCTGGCAAAATTTCTTATGAAAAATGATTTAATATTAGACATAATGGATCCTTGGATTGACTCGAAAGAAGTTAATGAAATCTATCAAATAGACGTATCCAATAGTTTTAATAAGAATATTAATTATGATGTAGTAATCTCAGCTGTGGCTCACAAAAATTTCGTGAGAATGACAATTAGGGAATGGAAAGAACTAATAAAACCAAATGGTATTTTTTTTGACCTTAAGGGAATTATTCCAAGAAAGTTATCACCTATAAGAATTTAAAATTTTTTCTATGATAAGATTGTTTAATTAAATATTTACAATTTGCATTTTTCAATATTTATTAAATGAGCAAAATTGCTTTAATATTTGGTATTTCGGGACAAGATGGGGCATATTTAGCCAAATTACTTTTTTCTAAAGGTTATAAAATTCATGGAACTTCAAGAGACGCAGAAATAGCAAAATTTAATTCATTAATAGAATTAGGCATTAAGGAAAACGTTACGTTACATTCAACTGCTTTAAACGATTTCAGGAGCACTTTAAAAGTAATAGAAAGAGTTGCCCCAGATGAGATTTACAATTTAGCAGGTCAAAGTTCAGTAAGTCTCTCATTTGAACAGCCATTAGAAACACTAGAAAGTATAGCTGCTGCAACAATCAACATCCTTGAAGCAATAAGATTTCTTGGAGGTAAATGTTCATTTTATAATGCAGGGTCATCTGAATGTTTTGGAAATACAGCAGGTAAAGCAGCAGATGAAAACACCCCTTTCAGACCAAAAAGTCCATATGGTGTAGCGAAGGCCGCTGCTTTTTGGCAACTGGCGAACTATAGAGAAAGTTATGGTTTGTTTGCATGCTCAGGTATAATGTTCAATCATGAATCAATTTTGCGCCCTCCAAGATTTGTAACAAGAAAGATTTGTCTATCTGCAGCAAAAATTGCGCTTGGTATACAAAGCAAACTACATCTAGGAGATCTCAATATTAAGAGAGATTGGGGTTGGGCGCCAGAATATGTAGAAGCAATGTGGAAAATGCTGCAACAAAGCTCTCCTGATGATTATGTAATCGCGACAGGAAAGCTATATAGTTTAAAGGATTTTGTATACCATTCATTTTTATCATTGGGACTGGACTGTGATAAATATGTGTTCTCATCTGAATCTCTTAAAAGACCATCTGAGATTAAATCAGGTTTCGGTTCTCCATCCAAAGCAAATAAAAAACTTAATTGGGAAGCCAAAACATTCATGCCTGAAATAGCTTCCAAAATGACTCAATTTGAGTTTAATAGGTTGAAACAATAACTTTTTGAATGAGTTTTAAAAATAAAGCAAGACAAATAAGAAATAACCTATATTGCCTTCCTTGGAAGATTCTCAATAACCTGGGTCTATATAAAAATAGTAATGTTCCAATAAAATATGTATCTGAGAGAGCAAATTGGGCAATTAAAAATTTTGGTCAGAATTTAAAAAGAGAACTTGATATTATCGCACCAAATAAAATCACAATTTCTACTGATCCCTCTAGATGCATCAACCAATTGGTTCATTTTGGTTCACAGTATATGTGGCTTAATTGGGAATCTAATATTTCTAGAAACAATATTTTTATTTCAACATTCTTTCATGGCAAGCCAAGTGATGGAGAAGAAATGAAGATTCATATTGATAAATTTCTAAAAAGCACATCAAAACTAGATAAAGTCATAACTGCATCATCATTAATTGAAAAAAGATTACTGGATTGGGGCATAGATAGTAAAAAGCTTATAAAAATCCCTATTGGTGTAAATACCAATATTTTCAATTATGCAAAAAAGTCCCAAAAAAAAGAAATAAGAAAATTACTTAATATTCCCAAAGAGTCAATAGTTATAGGATCATTTCAAAAAGATGGAGTGGGTTGGGGGAATGGATTAGAGCCTAAATTAATTAAAGGACCAGATATTTTTATTTCAACTTTAAAAAAATTAGTTAATAGAGGCTTACCTATTTTTGCTCTAATTACTGGACCAGCGAGAGGTTATGTTATTCAAAATTTAGAAAAAAATAATATACCTTATTATCATTCTTATGTAAGAGAAGTTGATGAACTCGTTCCTTTATACAAGGCTTTAGATCTTTATCTAATAACTTCAAGAGAAGAAGGAGGACCCATGGGACTTTTAGAAAGTACATCATGTGGAATACCAGTTATTTCTACTAACGTAGGAATGGCTAAAGACGTTATAAAAGATGGTCTTACAGGTTACATATGCAATGAATATGAAAGTAGTTTGATTGCAGATAAAACAGAGTTATTTTTAAAAAATATTTATAAAGAAAAAAACAATAATCTACAAAAAAATATTAGAAAAGAAACACTAAAATTTGACTGGAAGGAAGTTGCAAAGCTTCATTGGCAAAAGGTTTATTCGCCACTTATTAAATGAGAATATATTCAAGATTAATAAAAAATTTTTTAAAGAGAATATATGGTTTTCTAATTTATACAAATGTTTTTTTGAATAGCTTTCTAAAGCAAAATCATTTTTCAACAAAAAAACCAAAGTTATATTATGGTGGAGCTCCTAAAGGAAATATAGGAGGGCCACTGGTAAAAATCAAGAAACTGAATTATATTTTTCCTGGGAATACTTGGAATTTTAACATTGTTTATTTATTATCAAATACTTTATGCCTACCTTTTGATTCCCTCAAAATAATTAAACAAAAAAATATACCTATAATTCTTAACCAAAATGGGGTATTTTATGAAGCATGGTTTAAAGGAAATTATAAAAAAGAAAATTTACGAAATTCCCAATATTACCATTTTGTTGATTACGTAATTTGGCAATCCAATTTTTGTAAAAAAGCATCTGAAAAGTTTCTTGGACCAAGAGTAGGTAAAGGAAAAGTTTTATATAATTCTGTTGATACCGAAAAATTTATTCCTAAAGAAAAAAAATTAAGATACAAAAAAAGATTTAATTTACTAATAACGGGAAATATAAGGAAAAATAATAACTATAGAATCCTAACCGTAATAGATGCATTAAAAGATTTGATCAAAGAAAATAATTTTATTCATCTTATTATTGCCGGCTTTATTCAAGATAAAAAATTCTTGCTTGAAAAAATTATAAATTTTGGTTTAACCGAAAATATTCATTTCATAGAAAAATATAGTCAAAAAGATGCGCCCAAAATATATCAAAATGCAGATGCTTATATTACTTTGTCTTATCAAGATAATTGTCCAAGCGCTGTATTGGAGGCATTGTCTACTGGTCTCCCAGTAATATATTCTGCAAGTGGTGGTATTCCTGAATTGGTAGATAAATCTTCAGGAATAGGATTAAAGGTTAAAGAAGATTGGAAAGAAATAATAGTTCCCAAAAAAACAGATATTCAAAATGGGATTTTAAAAATAATTGAAAATCAAGATGAGATGTCACTTGCAGCGAGATCAAGAGCAATAAACTTTTTTGACATAAAAAAATGGTATAAGGCTCACTCTGATTTATTTGAAGAACTTTTAAGTGAGAGTAATTAAAAAATATATTTTAAATTTTTTTAAAGCTAAACCTTTCGCCATACGGCTAAAAGCTTGCCTTGAAAAACGACCTCATTCAAGTTTAATTCTATTGGTTCATAAGCTACATTAGCTGCCTCCAGAAAGATTTTCTCTCCTCTTTTAAAAAAATATTTTAAGGTCGTACCTAAGCCAGGAACCAACGCACTTACAATCGTGCCATTTCTAAGTGTATAAGCATCTTTTATTGGCTCCATTAGAACCATATCTCCATCAGCTATACATGCATCTACCATTGAATCTCCATTAACAGTTAAAGCAAAAACATCTTTCTTTTTAAAAACATCTGATAGATCTAGATTTTCATGAACATCATCAAAAGTTTCAATTAAACCTCCAGCAGCAACAGAGCCCATAATGGGAACCCCTTCAAAAATTTCATCAACAAGTTGTAATGTTCTTGCTTTTCCTTCCTGCCAAGATATGTAGCCCTTATCTTGTAGGTGTTTTAATCGACTTTGAATAGGAGCGGGAGATTTTAAGCCCATGGCTTGCATCATTTGTCTTATTGATGGACTGTGTCGAAATTCTCTCATATAGTTCCTTATCCACTCGTACAACTCATTTTGAGCATGCGTAAGATCACTTTCAGAAAAAGTTTCCACAAATTTATATATTTACTAATACATTTGTACCCTTTTATAAGATAAATTGCAAGTTTATCTAAGATAGAAGGCAAGATAATAGTGCTTGCTGAACGTGCATTCTATTTTCTGCCTGCTCAAAAATTCTGCTATTTTTACTCTCAATCACATCATCAGTTATCTCTTTATTTCTATAAGCAGGTAGACAATGTAAAACAATTACATCTTTGCTAGCTGCCTTAACTAAATCCTTGTCAATAGTAAAACTATCAAAATCTTTATCTTTCTTTTCTTTTTTATTTTCCTCCCCCATTGAAGACCAAACATCTGTATAGAGAACATTTGCTCCTGAAACAGCAGTATATGGATCATTAGTAATTTTAAGCAAGTTATTTTTATTTATTTGGTTTGCTTTTTGGATTACCAAAGGATTGGGCTCATAACCTTTGGGGCAAGAAATTCTAACTTCAACTCCTAATAATGCACCACACAAAATTAGGGAGTTTGCCACATTGTTACCATCTCCTATAAACGCTAGAACAATATTTTTAAAATCATGAAATTCTTCTTTAATTGTTAAATAATCAGCCAATGCCTGACAGGGATGTTCTAAGTCTGTAAGAGCGTTAATAACTGGTTTAGTAGACCACTTTGCATATTCTTCTAAATCTGAATGGTTAAAAGTTCTTACAGCTATCACATCGCAATATCTACTTAGTACTCTTGCAGTATCTTTAATTGGTTCTCCTCTACCTATTTGTGAAGTTGTTGGATTTAAATCAATAGTTGAACCTCCAAGTTTTGACATCCCTACTTGAAAACTAACCCTTGTTCGTGTTGAAGACTTATCAAAAATTAATCCCAATACTTTATCCTTTAACTGAATATTTAGATCTTTATTTTTAAAATTGCTTGCAAGTTCTAAAATATGAAAAACTTCTTCAGCTTCCATGTCCAAGCTTGATAAAAAATTAGTTTTAACAAGTTTTCTTGGCTTTAGCATTATTTCAACTATAAAAACTTAAATTCTACTATGCAGGCATTTTTGATTCTGCAAGAAGAGTCTTTAAATCTTCCCCTTCAATAACTTCTTCTTGAAGGATTTTTTGAGAAATGGACTCTAGTAAAGGTAAATTATTTCTCAATATATTTAAGGCTGTTTCATGAGCATCATCTACAAGATCTCTTACTTCTTTATCTATAGC
>MDTE01138703.1_pt1 | contig 25462 bp, 18 predicted proteins | sample 811231 | NCBI WGS metagenome assembly MDTE01 (sample SAMN05326651, study PRJNA326480) | marine metagenome | isolation source: seawater | place: Indian Ocean: Red Sea | collected 2010
CATCTGCAATTGGACCAGACATTAGTCTAGTTGGGGGTTTTGATTTGCTTGCAACAAGACCTAGAATGCCTACGAAACAAATGTTGCAGACAATTATCTGACCCCAACCCATTAGCAAATAGAATGGTTCCATCAATTCTACACTGGCCCCCCACTCCTCAGTGTCGCGACTAGTAGCAAACTCGGGCATCAATAATCCACTTCTCGACAACATCCACATCAAACCCATGCCGCCTAGTAGATTTACTCCTATCCAGGCACCTACTAACTTGATTCCTAGATCCCTGTCACCCCTCCAAAGCACTGTTACACTGAACAGACCAATTATGGCAAGAATGCCGCTGTGGAAGGCTTGAAACTTCAACAAACCCATCATCCCATCCATGTATTCTATCATGTCATCCCAGAATTCATCGTTCTCCGTCCACTCGGCCTTCTCCTCATCGGTTCCATCTTCAGGATAGGGTTCTATTTCCTCGAAATCTTCAGGCATTAACCTGTCAAGAAACATTGGAGTTAGTACTCCAGAAGCTACACTGAGAAGCATGAATATCGACACCAATGCCATGAAAATGGCTAGCCCCTTCAACCACCAAGGTGAAACTTCCTCGGGAACATATGGAGATTCGAACGCCGAGTTCATGACCTTCGCACGGGTTCTTAGGATTAGACTATCTCTATTCCAATTGATATCCTAGGAATAGTTCGATTGCTAGGATGGATGCACTCACGACCTGGGTGAACGCAGAAGTTACCGCGTAGGAATCTGCGACCTAGAATTAGCCTGTGTCGCATTAGTGAACGATCTTTCAGGCACAGTTCGATATCGAAGTCAATTCCCGCCATCTCAAGAGTTGTGCGAATCACTGGTCGAAGAGTCTCATGACCACTAGTGTCGCGAATACGCCTCCAACCCGATACAGGACGCTCTATCCAATCACCATCTTCGCTGAGACGAAATCTCACTATATTTTCTAGATCCGACTCGATGATTTCGATGTCGCTGGCATGCAATGTACTCGACCATGCACCGGTATCCATCTTCGCTAGCAGAGGCGCCTCATCGAGCTCAGGTATGCCCACCCACTCGCGCCAACCTACCATGACCAACTCGAACATGCTCTCCTCATCCGGCGGCCGGCCAAGAGAGGTTCTTGAATCCGTCGGATAGAATATCATTTTCTTGTAATCCGAATCTCCATGTTTTCCTCCATATCCAGTCCAATCTCTCTATTTACGAATCGTTGAAGTACGGGTGCCATAGGCCATACCTAATGGCGCAAGACGGCATACCAGAAGCACTGACCTTCGATGATGTCCTCCTAATGCCAGCCGAGTCTGCTGTTCTCCCTGCGGAAGTAGACATCACATCTAGACTAACAGACTCAATCAGACTCAACATTCCGTTGATTTCAGCGGCGATGGATACCGTCACTGAGAGTGATATGGCTATTGCGATGGCTCAGGCGGGCGGAATAGGAGTAATTCATCGAAACATGAGTACAGAGGCCCAGGCCGCAGAGGTTTACAGGGTCAAGAGATTTGAGTCCGGTCTAGTGCTAGATCCAGTTACTGTCTCACCCGACAGTTCAATCGGTGAGTTGCGCCGAATCAAATCTCAGAATGGATTCTCAGGCTTCCCAGTTGTCGATGATTCTGGCATTCTAGTTGGGATTATCACCAATCGCGATATCAGATTTGTCTCGGACGACTCAGAGAAAGTCTCTACGATGATGACCACAGACGTTGTCACTGTTCCCGAGGGAGTTGATTCCGACGAGGCCAAGCATCTCTTGCACAAACATCGCATTGAGAAGTTGGTAGTAGTCGATGACGACGGTGGGTGCGCTGGCATGATGACGGTGCGCGATATCCAGCGGAGCCGCGACAATCCTGACTCCTGTAAGGACACTCAGGGCAGACTAAGGGTCGCTGCTGCGACTGGCTCCGGGAGTAAAGGAGTAGAGCGAGCATTAGCTCTATTCGAGGCCGGGGCAGACGCGGTTGTGGTAGATACCGCCCACGGACACTCGCATGGAGTGATTGATACTGTGAAGGAGATTCGAAGCCTAGCTCCGGACAAGGCGCAGATTGTAGCCGGCAACATCGCAACAGGCGCGGCTGCAGACATGCTCATTGACGCCGGGGCGAACGCCGTTAAGGTTGGAATCGGTCCAGGTTCGATATGCACCACCAGAATCGTCTCTGGTGTAGGAGTTCCTCAGCTTACCGCAGTCTTAGGGGTCATCTCTGAGTGTGGCAAGAACGACATCCCCGTAATAGCCGATGGCGGTATCAAGTACAGCGGAGATATAGCCAAGGCAATAGCCGCCGGTGCCGACTGCGTGATGGCTGGCTCAGTTCTGGCTGGTACAGATGAGTCACCTGGCGAGACCATCCTCTATCAAGGACGTTCGTACAAGGTCTACAGAGGAATGGGCTCGGTAGGGGCCATGAGCGCAGGAGCTCATGACAGATATTTCCAGTCAGAGCAGGGAGACACCCGCAAGTATGTACCAGAAGGAATAGAGGGAAGAGTTCCCGCGAGAGGACCAGTTGACAACGTGATTTACCAGATGGTGGGAGGACTACGCTCGTCTATGGGATACACAGGAAACGGATCCATCACCGAGATGAAGTCGAACTGTAGTTTTGTGCGAATCACCAATGCAGGACTTTCAGAGAGCCACGTCCACGATGTCGAGATTACACGCGAGGCTCCCAACTACCGTAGGTGAGGCCTTGGATAACATCGTTCTAGGCGGAGGATGCTTTTGGTGCGTCGAGGGTGCCCTGAAGGGTCTGCGAGGAGTTAGCAATGTCATTCCTGGCTACTCGGGTGGCCATGTAGAGAATCCGACCTACGAACAGGTATGCAACAAGAGCACCGGACATGCAGAAGTGGTCAGAGTTTCCTTCGACACCGAAGTCATTGACACACCAACTCTTCTCGAAGTCTTCTTCACATGTCATGACCCGACCCAACTGAACCGTCAGGGCAACGATATCGGGCCACAGTATCGCAGCGTTTTGTTCTACTCTGATGAAGAGCAGAAGTCATACATCGAGGATACTATCGCAAAAGTTTCCACACTCTATGATGCCCCTATCGTTACTGAGGTCAGTCCACTGATCAATTTCTTCGTAGCTGAGGACTACCATCACGACTACTTCGCAAATAACCCCGGAAACCCGTATTGCAAAATGGTAGTGGCTCCGAAAATCGCTAAGACTAGAGCCAAGCACGCACCACTGTATGACTGAGACGCCTGAACCCGGCCCAGAGCCTTGGACAGTGCATCTTCTCGGCCTCGTTAACCCGATGATAGTCATCGCAGGGAACCTTCTGGGAGGGGCTTACACTGCTATGGGCGTAGTCTTCGTTTGGGGTGTCGGACCAATACTCGACATCATTATGGGAGATTCCAAGCAACCCCGCCCACCGAGAGAATCTGGCCTCCCTTTCGAGACTCTTCTTTGGGTGCATGGTTTCGTCCACTTTATTGTACTAGCCACCTTCTTTAGATTCGCTTATCTAGAGGAATCTGTGTCTATCTGGCTAGTTACAGCAGCACTATCGACAGGACTTTCTGCAGCTGCTTCGGCAATAGTCACAGCACACGAGTTGGGACACAAGAAGCCAAAGAGTCCCGGATGGCGACTAGCTAGAATGCTGTTGTTCAGTATCCATTACCCTCATTTCACAACAGAACACAATCACAATCACCACAAGTGGGTAGCAACAGAAAAAGACCCAGCCAGTGCTACCGAGGAAGAAGGCCTCTGGTTGTTCTGGATTAGAACCATCCCTGGACAGTTCTCCTCCTCTGTCAGAATCCACAATAAGAAGGGACGGACCGGAATTAGAAATCCATCATATCAGGGATTAGTAATTCAGGTGGCAGCCTTAGGAATCATTCTAGTTCTTCCTCAGGGCAATATCATGGCAGTCGGCTGGTTGATTCTTTCAGCCATCGCAATTCTAACTCTGGAGTATGTCAACTACATCCGCCATTGGGGACTCAGGAGAGAACCCGACGAGCGCCAGACCGCGATGGAGGCGTGGAATACTGAGGCAAGGTGGTCTCGGTGGTCCCTGCTGGAACTCACTCGTCATTCGGATCACCACCTCAGGGCTAGCATCCCCTTCTGGCAACTTCGCCCCCATCCAGAGGCGCCCGAGTTGCCTGCAGGATACTATGCATGCTGGTGGCCGTGTCTGATCCCTCCAATTTGGAAGCGCTGGGTCGGCAAGCGTATTCCTAGGAACGCCGTCTGAGCCTACTCGTTCAGGGCAATCTTCAACTGTGCTTCAAAGCCGAGCGCTTGCATGGTTCCGGATTCAGTGGAAGCGACTTCAGTCTCTACCACCTCCGCTCTAATCCACACCGGTCTACTAAGTGTGGGTCTGAGCAATCTGTTTTGGAAGGGCAGTGAACTTAAGGCCGACGAACCTGAAACTCTGTTGTTAGTGGCCATGGCTCTATTTTGCATCGCTATTCCTTTCCAAGGACTGTACATTCTCCTGAGTAGGATGATTAGAGAATACTCGAGTTCTGTGATGGTCCCATCTTCAGTCCTAGTCCTTGCATCACGCTGTGAGTTTGTCAGTTATGCATGCGGGATTACTGGATTTTGCCTCATGCTGGTGAGAACCTCGGGCACATTAGCTGCGACTTTGATTGGCTCAACAGTTTTGGTCATAATTATGGCTCGATCTGCCCTTTCAGTTGCAACAAGATGACATCGCCGCCGTAGTGATGTTGATGAGACTCGGAGTATAGACGCTTATCATGGCAGAGGCGATTTCCTTCCCCAGCCTCCCTCCGGCTTCACCTTGGGATGCCTACCTACTGATTCTAATCATCCCGTTCATTCTGCGATTGATTTTCGTAATGCCGCCTTTGATTGACCTTGTCAACACATACTCCCCACCTGGGGAGAGGACGAAACACCTCAAGTGGTTCTCACAGAGGCTCAGAAAGTTACCCATTGACGGGTTCTGGCTTATTGTTGTCAACGAAATCCTCTGCTTCTTGCTGCCTGCAATTATCGCTATTACTGCTAGAGTCTGGTTTGGACCTATAGGCTGGCCCAGTTGGGAAGAGACTCCTCAAATCGGCGTCACTCTGCTTCTAATTGCAGGTGCTGCTTGGATAATCGCAGACTTCACCAAGGTTACTCGCTCACGCAGGGGCATCCAACTTCTAGCTAAGTACAACCTGACCACTGCAAAAGTCGCCGTCCAAGCAGCGGTGGTAGGACGCGAGATCCTCAAGGGAGTTGGTGACATTGAGGTCCCACGCCCATGGAGGGATGTTATTGATGTTGAGCATACAGTAGATGGAGAGCATGTTCCTGCACCTTCTAATGGGCCTTTACAGAGGCTCAGGAACAACTTGCTCGACATAGTGGCCGATTTTGTTGAGACCACAATAGAACAGGTTAGGGGCCCTGCTGGGGAAGCGATGGACAAGTTCGACGAGGATATCAATAGGAGGATTACCGAACGCGTCAGGGCATCCAATCGCTCGTTGCTAAACAACGTCGTCTTCTCTATCGTTCCTCTGCTGGTACTAGCCGGCCTTCAGAGACTGGTCTAGGAGCTCCTTTTCCTTCGGAGATATCACGAATACCCAGATTAGTCCTAGTACTATCTGCACCATGCCAGTGAGTGCGATGACTTCTCTCAGAGAGAGCAAACCATCCCCCATGATGTAGCCAGCAGTGATGGCCGAAACCCCCATCATGAAGGTAATTAGGAAGTGATCGGTACCCGCAACTCTCCCTCTCCATTCATCTTCCGATCTTTCTTGTAGGAAAGTGGTCGAGAGTACCCAATTAAGGCCACTGGCTGCATGTGAAAAGAAGACCAATAGAAGCAGTATCCGGCCCCATTCAACTACAGAGACTGCGATGTAGAATGCTCCACATACGCCAACTGCCAAACCTATCAGATAAGGCCTCAATGCACCACTCTCCATAAGAGGACGTCCAGCGAGAGGTCCAAATCCGCTGCCAAATCCGCGAGCCATGAATAGTACTCCAATCCCGGCAGCGACCTCTCCAAAACCCGCTTCCATGCCAATTAGAATCAGCAGGAATACCTGAGCGCCACCGCCTGATGCCCACAGCCCCTTAGCGAAGACTATCCTTCGAATCGAGGGATTGGAGTGAATGTATCTCCAACCATCAACGATTTCTCCAAGAACTACAGAAGGTGCCACGCTACGACGCTCGGAACCATCAGGTCCTCCTGGAGGAAGAGTCATGACTCCGAGTGCTGCTAGTGCGAAGGTCGCACAGTCAATCCAGAGAGCCGTTTCTATACCATATAATGAGATTGTCAAACCACCAATGGCAGAGCCAAGTCCCAGCGCCACAGACCAACCTCCTGAAGCTAGAGCGTTGGCAGTTAGCAACTCCTCCTCGTTGCAGATGTTTGGTAGGTAGGCGTACTCTGCAGGATCGAATACCGCCCTTGCAGCTACCATCACGACTGCGAGTACATAGACAGAGGTCAGACTACCCAGAAGGTCGAGAGAAAGCACAGTTACGAGTATGAATAGCGAGGATAGATTAGCTAGAATCATCAGCCCACGGCGAGAGTATCTGTCAGCCAACATTCCTGAGAATGGAGTAACAGCGGCCAGAGAGAAACTTCTCGAAGCAAGGACTCCTGCTATGGCCAAGGGTGAGTTGTCCGTTGCTTCTCCTGCGAGGATGAACAAGGCGATTACTGTGAACCAGTCCCCGATGAATGAAATCTCGTTGGCTAGGAACAGCCGTCTAAAGGGGCGATTTCCCTTCAGTAACTGTATGTACCCCATCTTAGCCATAGGACTAGGCCGACACTCGTATGCTATCATTGTGGCCCACGGAAGGGAAGCAATAAGACCGTCCGACCGGAGCCGACTACGTGGACGATGAGCGATTGGTTTGGATTGATCTTGAGATGACGGGGCTAAATCCTGAAGAGAACACAATCATTGAAATTGCGACAATAGTGACAGAAGGAGACCTTGAAATCGTAGCCCAAGGCCCGGCGATAGCGATTTCTCAGCCCGAGTCTGAGTTGGCCAAGATGGATGACTGGAACCTTACTCACCATACTGAGAATGGTCTGCTAGATAGAGTAAGGAGCGAGGGCATTCCGATGGTAGAAGCTGAGCAATTGACACTCGATTTCGTCAGTCAATATTGCAAGCATGGACAGCCCCCGCTCTGTGGGAACACCATCGGCCAAGACAGACGGTTCCTCAGGCGCTACATGCCGGATTTGCATGACTTCTTTCACTACCGAAGTGTCGATGTGACATCCATCAAACAACTTGCAGATAGGTGGTATCCGAATCTGCCGAGAGCCACAAAGCCGGCTGGTCACAGAGCTCTCGATGATATCAGAGGAAGTATAGCCGAACTGGAGTACTACCGCCAGCACATTTTCGTCCCTGAAGAGTGACCTCAACTCAATCCGATTGGAACTCCCGAGGAATCGGTTAGCAATACATTGATTCCGAAACCTCTCCGGTGGAAGGCAATCAACTCCAGACCGTGTATCAGATGACCTGTCACAGCACGTCCCAGAACTGGTCGCTCATCATCTGCGGGAGCCAACTCTCGACGCTCACCCTCCACGCCGTCCAGCCAAGGCAAGATTCCCTCGGGCGAGTAACGAACTCCCAGAATCATATCACATCCCTCCGTCCACTGGGCAGATTCAGCATCAGCACCGCTCGGAATGGCGGGTGCGTTAGGGTGGGTGTGCAACCAGAACGAAAAGCGACCTCCACGAACTCCCCGTGAGTCGTCAAATAGACCATCCATCCACTCCTCTGGGACATGGTGGACTGAGTATGAATCTCCTCTATTCACCAGATGAGGATTGCCAAGCACATATCCCTGTCCCGAGAACAATCCGTCTTCAAAGTCTGAGCCACGTAGTACAGCCTCGACATCGTCAGGATGAGGCACAGAGGTATCTGCATCCATCCCTACAAGTATTTCATCAGGCAGTGACTGAAAAGTCCACTCTAGGATTGTCGAGAGAACATTCACTGGCATTAGCACATGCGCGGGATAGGCATCCCTCGATTCTATCGATTCATGGTTGTACGCCGCAGCGGCCTCGTTCAACCAGTCCCCTGCCATATGCATGGGTCGGGGTTGCTTGACTTGAGTTCGACGGAATCACTTGACTGAAACATCTAGAACGACGTGATCCAAGTGCGGAGCATAACTCTTCACTCGAATTGGTGCCCCAGCTTCGATGCTCCGTTCTGTATTGATTGACCTTAGTACATTCATGACCTCTTCAGTCCAAGAAGGATAATCCTTAGCAGGCGCCACCCCGTGTACATGCAGCACCCCTCCGTGTCGACTAAGTGCCCTCATAGCGACTTCAAAACCGTCCTGTGAAGATGGTAGCAGCCCCAGAATCACTCTGTCCGCAATTCCTTCCAATTCAGTCGTGGCTTCTCTATTATCTCCAAAATGGACAGTACACCTACCTGAGACACTATTGGCCTCCAAGTTTGCCTCTAGTGCCTTGACAGCGTTCGGATTCCACTCACAGCAGTGAACATGCTTGGCCTTCGAGTGCACCAAGATGGGCAGAGAGTAGTAACCAATCCCGGCATAGAGATCGAGCACCACCTCTCCTTCTAAGGCCACCTCTCCCATCCTACGACGCTCATTTACATTCCCGGCAGAGAACATGCACTCAGTGAGGTTGTATCCGTAGTCCACCCCGCTCTCGCGTCTCACAACCCAATCATCCTCTCCGAGCAGCATCTCTACAGTAGGCTCTCGTCTTTCTCCCACAATCTCACTAATTCGCCCAATTCGTTCTACTTTCAGTGCGGTTGCAACCGCAGCCCAGAGTTCAGGTCCTGCGATCGAATCCCATTCCTCTTCAGTGAATGAATCACGTTGGAAAAGTGCAACATCAGCAAATTTCTCCCAGCGTTTTGGAAGCTTATCCAATAGTGAGGAATCAGACCCCTTTCCTTCAATCAATTGGGCGACGCTTTGACATAGCCGGCCGTGGGGGTCTTGCACGTGCATCGCCTCTCTGACGATGCATATAGGATTCAGACTTATTGTGTATGACTGTACATCCGCGCGGCATGCGCCGCGCGGCCGCCGCACTGATTCTACTCTTGATGATGCAAAGCGTTGCTGCCGACCCTCCCCCTGGTCAGCCTGACGTGACCAACGATATCTGCTCTACTTGGAATAGTGCAAATGGTATCTGTGATGATTACGACTCATCACTAGATCTCACACCGGGATCGGAGTGGATTGCAAGTTCTGTGGAGGTAGATGTTGCCGACGCCGAGATGGTGGAGATGCGTGTGAACCTAGCAGTACATGAAATGTCAAGGGCTGATCTAGAACTTAGTGACCTCGACCTCGAAGGAGATAGTTCGCCGTGGCACGGGATACCTGCGGATTACATTAGGAATTACGAATCACTAGCTAGAAGCGGTGGTAATTCGGTCTCTGACTTGATGTTAGAACGAGTCGAGCAGATTATGGAGGAGTTCATCGATATCAATTTTCCAAATGCCAACACGACAACAATAACCACGGTCTCGGAGGTTGACTTCAAGTCGCAGACGGATGCCCAGTGTGTGTATGATTCCGATTATGACTCGATAGATGAGGTCAATGGCTACGAGAACGACCCGTTCCAGCCCCCGATTTGCTTCCAAGCAGTTCTTCAGATGCAGGTTGATACGGCCGCCTTCGGGCTCAAGCCGGAGACATCTGACATAAATCGCATGATGCAGGGCATGCTAATAATGGGGGCATCGCTGAATTCCCAATTCAATGCAACATCGCCTATGGGGCATTGGCTGGAACTATCGGTAATGCCTCCTGAATATGCGACTGTGGAAAGCGTTGAGAACCCCGGATTTATTCTGAGTAGGTCCGTTGATGGGCAACCTCAGACCTACTCTATTGTCACCGTAGATAATACTCAGGCAGTAACGGATGCGGCCATACAATCAGTGGCTCTGAAGTCCAAACTAATCCACCGTTCGACTACTACTCCGACATACTCATTCAATCAGCGGGATCCTTCACTCAGAATAAATCTCGATGTTGATGCCTCAAACCCGCAGAATTCACAGTTCAAACTAGAGATTGCCATCCACCACCTCGACTCCGACACTCTTAGCGAATGGAACGCGAATCTTCATGATGGAACGATAGAGATTCCATGGATTTCATCTGATGGAATTAGGCTACTCAATCAGGAAGTTAATGAAGATCTATCTGCATTATTGGATGGAATTCCAGTAGAAGAAATGTCAACTGCATTCTCGGAGGCCTTAGGGGCCGAAATATGGTTTAACACTCCTCAATTTTCAGAGGCCGACGAGAACGGCGGCCTTGGCTTTCAACACACTCCCGGGGCGACTTGCGATGAGTCGCTACAGGTACGATACTGCATAGAGGGCGAGAGCGCAATGAGCGGAGATTGGCCAGTGATCCTTGAGACGAGTTCACAATCTACTCCTATGAGAGTCGCATCAGTAATAGAGAGGATTCTTGAGAACACAGGAGGTGAAATCGCTACTATAGACCTATCCAAGGTCACGGATGAGGACCTAGCCTCGCTGATGAGCGTACTCGAAGTCGAGATGGAAGCGGACACCTCCTGGTTGCATAATCTACTGCCCGAAGGCATGCCGAGGACCGAATTGACCCTGACTCTGCATTTGCCCGAATGGATAGAGTCGACTATTGGAGATCCCTCGATGATTGAGATTGTCACTTCCGCCTCTGGAGAGGAGCAGAACTTCGCGTTCAAGGGTACTCGCTCATTCGACTGGAGACATCCTATATGCATAGATTCTGATCCATGTGAGGAGGACAGCCCCGACCTAATCTGCGGGGCCAATCAGATGACCTGCATCTCCTTCGACATCGTGGTAGACATAGAGAAGTTCACAATCAGGGAGACTTCATTCGCGGCTGAGGTCGAGTTCTCGGCTGATGTAGTGTTGGAGATCTATCGTCTGGGAATAGAATTGGATGAAGAAGGCATAGAACTCAGTCCGGTTCCCTCTGACTTACTCAGGCGAGGGATTGTAATTGGCGACAGGATAGACGGAGGCTTACTTGCAGGGTCTGATCTTGAGGCCCCCATCGACCTCGGGGTCGGCGATCCAATTATGCTCCAAATATCCAATCAGGGATTGCAGAACACAGGTGACGAATTGACAATGCGTTCGGGCGAGATAATCGAATCTTACGGAGGAATAGAGACGGTTCAGGACTTCGGCATGGGCCCCTATACCATCAGGGGAGAATTCGACGACACACCGTTAGTGGCAATTTTCGACACAATCACCATGCCCACCGACTCCGAGGCAGGAGATACCATCCCAATGCGTCTAAGTTTTGAAGTCAAAAGTACTATTGTGAGTGCCAAACTGCGAGGAGAAGAGATTTCCATATCTGCTCAGCCAGCCTCGATAGGACTCAGCATATCCAGACAGATTCTCGCGGCTTTCGGACACCCTGTCGCGAACTCATCTGGCATTCATGTAGAAGGTCTTGAGTTCTTCCTCGAGGTTACTCCCTTGATGGAGCACACCGTGTTTGGGACCATCCGCTCTTCTGCTAGGATGGAGATACACCTACCAACTTCAGTCAGACTCCTGACATTCGAGAGCCGAGAGGGTCTAGGAGAACTGCTGGAGCAGGATGGCAGACAAGTGGTGGTGTACAGGACTCCGATATGTCCGGATGCGACTACATGGGCGCAATGCAGCGAGAACAAAGACATCGTCTCTTATTCCATAGAGGTGAGTTGGGCCTTCGTAATAGGAGAGTTGGCCCCTTACATCTTCATCCTACTGTTCGCTGCTGGACTATTGATTAGCAGACGCAGGAGGCTGAAAAGAGAGCGCGAGGAGAAGAAGTTGGAAGAATCCTCGGCTGAACAGCAGAAAAAGACCGAACTTGCGATGGAGTCAGAGTTCGGCAAGTTAGAGGATGGGACTACGGTGGTCGATGAGTCATTCTTTGAGGACTAACCGTTCAGGTGATGATGGATACGCTCGGCCATCGACTTACCTATTCCAGGTACCTCACGTAACTCTCTGATACTGGCATGCTCGATACCGCGCCTACCTCCGAAATGCCTGAGCAAGGCCTGAATCTTCTTCGCCCCAATCCCTTCTATCTCTTCAAGAGGGTCAGACAGTGCACCCTTCCCTCTTCTCTTGCGATGGAAGGTGTTGACGAATCGATGAGCCTCGTCACGTGCATGTATCAGGACTCTACCCTTTCTTTCTAGAACTAGAGGAGCCCTGTCATCCATGTACAGAGTCTCCTCACGTTTGGCCAATGCTGCAACTGGAAATCGCCCCTGTAGTCCGTGCGATTCCAGCATGAAATGAATTGCGGACAGGTGAGTACTGCCGCCGTCTAGCAAGAGCAAATCTGGCCACCCATCCTGATGCTTTAGCCAGCGCTCGACCGCCTCACTCATCATTCTCAGATCATCAGAAGCATCACTCCTGACTCGATATGTCCTGTACTCCTCCTTAGAAGGCCTACCATTGCGCAGAACCACAGATGCACCAACTCGCTCATCGCCCTGCAACTGGGCCATGTCAAAGCAAACCACGTGGTCTAGTGATTCAAAGCCTAGTAGTTTCGCCCCATCGTCTGCTGCTGCTTGCTCAAGACTCCCGGAACGACTCTTGTGGTGTCTAATGAGTTGAGCCTCGGCATTTTGATCAGCCATCCTCCTGAGTCTAGCTAACTCTCCGCGCTTCGGAATCCTCACTTCTACAGCCCCTCCTCGACGCTCAGTGAGCCATGAATTCAGAGATTCTCCAACTGGAGAGGGCACTAGTATCCTACGAGGAGGTTTGGTGCTGGAATAGTGCTCTGCTAGCACACAGGAGACAGAGTCAGAGACATCCCCTCGGTGCAGGAGAGGATAATCGATTTTGCCTTGGACCATGCCTTCCTTAGCATTCAGAATCACTATTACTGCTGTGTCTCCATTGGATGCGAATCCCACCGCATCGCAGTCCTGATAGAATCTACTGTGCACGACCTGCTGAGAGATGGCACTTTGAACTGAGCCAATCAGGTCTCTCGTCGTGGCTGCTTTCTCGTAATCCAGACTGCTCGAAGCCTGATCCATCTCGCCCTGTAGCGATTCAATCAGCCTAGTGGCGTCTCCATCTAGGACACTCATTGCTGCAGATACCTGCTCGTTGTACCCTGATGGTTCAATGCAAGGAGCGTGACACAGCCCGATGTGCATTGCCAAACATCCCTGTGGCAATAGTTCGGGGCAATCCCTTATTCCGAAGTGTCTGCGGAGTAGTTGAACGATCTTCTTGGCCGTTCTCGCGTCGGAGAAAGGGCCCCAACTGCGAGAGCCTTCAGGAGGATGGCGGGTGTATATGATTCGAGGGTACTTGTTTCCTGTCAATACGATGAACGGATACGATTTGTCATCCTTCAACATTGAGTTGTAACGCGGCTTGTGCTCTCTGATGAGCTGCCTCTCAAGGATCAGAGCATCACTGGGACTATTGGTTACGATGAAGTCGATATGATCGGAGTCTCTGACTAGAAGGGGAATCATCTCACGGTCAGGATTGGCGGCGAAGTAAGTCCTGACTCGAGAGCGCAGATCAGTCGCCTTGCCCACATACATGATTCTATCATCAGAACCCCGAAACAGATACACTCCGGGCTTACGGGGCATCTCAAGACCATCTTGTTTCAGTGCCATATGGTTGATGCGCCGCAGGTGAACGCCCATGAACCCGTGCCTCCGCTCACACATCATGATTCCGGAGTCCCAGCGTCGCATCCTCGCCCGGCTCGCCCAGTTCGGAGATGAGATGCAAGAGGCTTGGGACGTACCTCGCGAACTATCCCTCCCTGGGCTTGCCGAATCCCTAGGAGTAGTTAGATCGGCCCTACATATTCCTCTTTCATCTATGGAGGAAGATGGCTTGATTACCACTCGTACAGCACACGTCATTGGAGGAGGATCCCGCCGACGCACAGTAGTCCACATCACTGAAGCAGGCAGAAGCTCACTCTCAGAGAACGAACCCCAGTCTGCAACTAGAAGAGGCCGGAGTTATGGTCCACTGCCAGAAAAGTCAATCCTGCACGGCAGGGATGAGGCGTCAGAAGACCTCGCTACTATACTGACTGGAGGAACAAGCGTACTCCTTAGTGGGCTTCCTGGTGTCGGCAAGTCCAGCCTAGCTAGAGAAGTGGCTGAACAAATCATGACCAGTGGTTGGACAGTTCGATGGGCTTCGTGCTCAATCGATGCCGACGCCTCAGCAATAGGAGAAATGTGGCTGGACGAATCACTGACAGACGCTTCAGCAATAGCTACCTCTGCTTCTAGCAAGAGAACCCTGTTGGTTATTGACGAGGCCCAAGAGTTGCACCCGCGCCACTCTCAAGGCGTTGCCGAACTGATTGGCCACGTCTCATCTAGAGAGTCACCAATACTTGTTGTGGTCAGGTCACCCAGCCCATTCGGAGTTCCTGAAGGACTTTCTGAGATCAAATTGGATGGGCTCAGACCTCAGCATGCTATGGCGATTCTACCCAGCGATTTGGATGAGAGTGAGGCCCTCGGTGTTGCTGAGAAACTAGCAGGCCATCCACTTGCACTTCACCTTTGGTCCCCAGGAGAAAAACTACCTGAGAGAGTTGAGGCGGTTCAGCAATTCGTAGAATCAACTGTGATGCGGCGTTTGAGCGAGGATGGCATGTCCACTCTGGATGAACTCTGCCTCTCACCTACTCCCTTGGCAATCGAGGAGTTGTTTGAAGAATTAGGAACCTTGGAACTCGATGAGGCTGCAATTCTGAGGTGGACGGGGACAATAGCCGAGCCGCACCATCTAATCCGGAATGTCAGGAGAGGTTCTTGGTCACCAGATGAGGCCAAGTCGTTGCATTCCAAGGCCGCGGTTCTGTGGGCCACTAGAGATGGAGCAAGGGCACGCAGAATCCAGGGCCATCACATGATTAATGCAGGTGAGATGGACGCTGATTGGATGAGTGAGAATATAGGCGACATCGCTGATGAAGATAGCGCTGCTGCTGCTGTTGTACTAGAACAGGCTGTCAAAATAAGCGATTCCCAGCTAGTAAGAGAGGCCGCCGCAGATCTCGCTCTCGACAGGGGGGAGGTTTCGATTGCTGAGAATCACATCTCCGAGTTGATTCCCGGGGCTTCGAGTAAGATGCGTATGGCTAGAGTCGCTCGTATGAGGGGCGACATGGAAACCGCATTGGAACTGGAATCTAGTGCCATGTCAGAGATGGCACCAGACGAACGTGCAAAGGCTACCATATCGACACTTGTCCGACTCCACGATGACCGACTGCCCGGACGAGTTCCCGAATCGCTATCTGATCAACTCATCCTTCTAGCAGATTCGATCGACCTCTCTGACCTGCCTGAATCTCAAAGAGCAGCCGGTAATCTTTCGATTGAACTAGTCAGACACAGTATTGCTTTGGATTCGGGCGATTTAGCCGAAGCAGCCAGAGCTCGAACTTCGATTGAATCTAGAATAGGTGAAGATGACAACGCCATTACACTGCTGAATCTCAGATCTAGACTCTCATCTCAGACTGATGGAAGCACATCTCCCGAGGCAATAAATGCTGCTCGGAAGGCCATAGAATCTTGTGAGGGCATTTACAGAATCAGATTGATTCACACTACACTTGAGTCGATGAATGAATATCCCGAATGGCTGGCCGAGGCCCATTCATCAATTATTGACTTTCGGCTGCGTGATGACCTACCTATGCAGCGCAGGCTTTGTGCTCAGAGGTGGTATTGGAGAGGAGTATTGGAACCCATCAACCGACTGTCACATTGGAACGAGGCTGTGAGCAGATTCAGGATGGCTGAGTGCAGTTCCGCAGCTAATCAACTGATTTCGATGATTGCCCGAGAGATCTAAATCTCGGCCCCGATAAGAGTCCTCGTTTCAATGATTCCAGGAACTTCTCTGATTCCCTTCACGATGCAGCGAGTCAATTCCGCCTCGTCGTCTGCTTCGACCTTAACAAACAGGTCATGTGGGCCGAATACGATCCACTGTCCCACTACCCCATCAATTCCACTGACAGCTTCTCTGACTGTCACTTCGCAACCGGTTTCTGTAGTAATGAGAACGAATCCGACAGCCATTCTCAAACCTCCACTGCAATCAAAGTCTCAGTCTTGATTATGCCAGGTAAGGACCTCATCTGCCCTATGAGCGTCTTTGCCATCTCTTGCTCATCATCAAAGTCGATTCTAGCGATGATGTCATACTCTCCGTAAGCAACGTGAGTTTCGGAGATACTATCGATTTCCAATAGAGAAAGATAGACCTCGCGTTCGCATCCAGGCTCTGCTCTGATGAGTACGAATGCGGTGCTCATTGAATCTCCGATGCGACCCGCTCGGTTGGTGTTTATGACCTCTACTATGCAATAATCCACCACCGCTCATCGGCCCGCAAGGGATAACAGTCAGAGAGCGAGCCCGAAGCCATGCATGGACGACAGGACGGCCGCATGGCCGTCATCGCCATAGCCGCCCTTTTGCTTGCTTCCTATGCGCCTTTGGCCGTTGGAGCAGCCAGCCTAGGAACCCGCTCAACTACCGTCTGGTCGGGGACAGTGACTCTCCAGGATGGATACACAGTTGAGAGCGGTGAAGTACTAGTTGTCCAATCCGGCACAACAATCCAATTGGGAGATGATGAGAGGATTATAGTGGCTGGCAGAATAACAGTTCAGGGGACCTCGGCGGACCCTGTGCTACTGGAATCCATCATTGGCAATCACCATGGAATCGTGTTTAACTCAAGCAGCAGTGGTCTAGGCTCAAAGATCGAAAACCTCACTATCACCGACGCAGAGTGGGGAGTGACGATTTATGACAGCAATCCAACTCTAAACGACCTCAAGGTTATCAATGCTGACAGGGTTGCTGTGGACTTGTTCGATGGTGCTTCACCACGAATCAACGACCTAGTGATTGACGGTGGAGGTCAGGACTTGCATGGAATCTCAACCTCTTGGAGATACGGAATAGGGCTCTCTATTGGTGCGTATTCCGCCCCTATAGTCGACGGTGTAACCGCCAATGGACTAGTCACTAGGGGAGTGAACTACTGGGGAAATTCAGGAGGCCTGATTTCGAATCTTGAGATATCCAACATTACTGGTTCTACCCTTGCTATAGCTGCTGGAATATGGGTCGAGGATTCCATCCCTCTGATATCTGATTCGTCCGTCACTCGTTGTGACAACGGTATCTATGTCCGCCACATTACGACGGGGTGGACAACACGACCCAATTTCGTTGGACTCACTGTAGAGGACAGCCAATATCGTGGAATAATGGTCGAGCAGTATAACCACAGCCAGTACTCAAATGTGCCCCATAATGCTATCTTCTCAGACTTGGAGTTAAGGGGCACAGGGGGCCCCGGAGCAAAGACTCCAGGCCTTGCGTACGCGGCGTTTGAAGTTAACACAAGCGGAGTAAGAGTCACCAATGCGCTGATTGAAGACAATGCCGCAGTCGGCTTCAAGGCCTACATGATAGGCCCCTCTACTATCCTCAATGGCATCGAACTACACCGCAATGGAAGAGTGAGCCCGGCAGCCCCCTTGAACGACAGAGCAGGCATGTTCATGCGCAGTGCCAATTGGGCTCCTACGATTAACGACCTTGTGGTCAGCAACTCTACTGGACCGGGAGTTCTGCTGTGGAAGGGCGGAGCTCAAGGAGCTGATTGGGTGGTTTCTGACAATGGTGCAACAGGTGTCGATATTCGTGAATTTCATCCCGATCTCTCGGGAGTTTTGAGTATCGGTAATGCCGGACACGGAGTATCTGTCAGAGATTCTAGCAATGTCGAACTAGCTTACGTCTCTACCTATCAGAACGGACTTGGAGCCACTCTGCCCGAACTCGGTGCTGGAATCTACTTAGATGAGTCGAATGATGTGATGAGTGGAGGCAAGAACGTCACCTGCTTCGAGTGCACATCAATTCAGGACCAGCACGGCATAGTTGTCCGTGATAGCATCGATTTGCAACTCCTATCTACTGAGATTAGAGATTCGGCAAACGGACCCGCTTTGGATATCGACAACACCGGAATGGACCACTATGGAACAGTATTCATTGATGACATGAGAGTTTCAAGCAACTCAAGCGCCCATGCCATCGAACTAGACGAGGTTGATGGATTCATCAGAGGCCTCGATCTGAGCGGCGATAACGGAGGCATGCTCTGGGATGCAGGAGGCCATACTAGCTCTTATCTCGAGAACAGTTTAATCGTCGGCAACTCGGCTTCTTGTCTTGACCTATTGGACCACACAGAACTCCTTTCGGACAATGTCGCGCTTGACTGCGATCCTAGTTCACCTGCTTCTATGTCTGAAAGTTTCGCCAACTTTACCAATTCATGGTTCCTATCCGGCTCATCCGACACCTTCGATATGCTAGGCAACAGCCATCTCAGGTGGATATCATCCTCAGATTTTGGAACGCCCACTTTCACTGGTTCAGACAACATAGCCGATGTGATGTGGCTGGTCGAGGGGCATGTTGTCAACCAGCATCTTCTACACATCCCTCACGCCGAGGTAAACTTGACATTTGATCTATATGAATCAGAGCATACTGCTACCGTGCCATATTCAGGGACTGAGACATATGGCCCATTCATAGGAGAGCGCTGGACTCCTATGCAGAGCTGGTCAGATACCAATATGGTGTACACCGGCTGCGATTATGACGGAGTACACAACGACTCTGCATCTGCTGAACTCAGCTCAGATCTCTCAGTCTACTGCCACCTTGAGTTGCAGAACCAGCCTCCATTCATTCTTTGGGACTCTCCATCCGATGAGGAGGTGTTCGCAAGCGGAAGCGCAGTCTCATTCAACGCCTCACGCTCATGGGATCTTGATCTTGACACTTTGACATATTCGTGGACTAGCAGTATCGATGGCGATCTATCCAGCGCATGTGGGCCTCTAAGTGGCAACGGCTCAGTTTTCGAAGCGAATACCCACCCCTCCACCTGCCTGTCCGACGGAACACACCAAATCACACTTGAGGTGTGTGATACCGACAGCCATTGCGTACAGAATACCAGAGAGGTCGAACTGGTCAATCTCCCTCCTGTGCTCTCGGTAGGCACGACTCCGGGAATCTCTTCATGGGGTACTCTCTACCTAGGGATAACTGCCAATGTCACTATTCACCTAGCAAGCACCTACGATCCCGAAGGAGATGAACTGTCCTGCTGGGTTGAGACTTCATACGGAGGAGGCTCCGGACAGCCCCCTGCTGGTGACCCAGTGTGTCCTGATACGATCATCACCTCTTTCCCGGGAGCCCCTGATCAGTTCTCAGTCACTGTCTATGCCTCGGACGGCGTCAACGCACCCGTCTCATGGACATTCAATATCGACCTGTTCAACGAGATACCTGAGGCTAGCATGGAGATTATCCGAACTGGGCAGATGTCCTCAGACATCGTTCGTCTGGATGGTTCCAACACGTTCGACCCCGAGGGAGATGCTGTCAAATTTGAATTCTGGAGCGATAGGGATGGTCTGTTGGCCTCAGGAGCCACTCCCGACTCTGAGTTAATCTGGGAGGGCACGCTTTCGAAGGGAGACCACCTGATTACGATGCACGCGAGCGATGATCTTGCAAATCACGCGGGCACGTGGAGCACGATTAGCGAAGAGCTGACGGTTACTAACTCGCCACCCGTGGCAATCATCGCGAGTCCCGCAGATGAGATACTGACCGATTCTGGAGAACTAATTCTGTTCGATGCAACGGGTTCTGGCGACTGGGACGCCGCCTGTATAGATCTGCCCGACAATGGCAGCGGACTTGTCTGCAACCCTAATGCCGTTCAAAGCACTGACCTAGTTAGTGTATTGTGGGAGAGTGACAAGCTCAGCGAGCCTATGGGTAGTGGATGGAGGTTGGAAACAAGACTGCCCGAAGGCGTCCACCAAGTCTCTCTGACCGTTGAGGACGGCTCAGGTGCTTCCGACTCATTCCAGATTATGGTAAGGGTAGATGAGGCAGCCCCCGTACTCATTCTCGACTCCCCCCTTCCGGACATCGAAGTCTACTCTAACCTACCAGTACTCTTCGACTTCCGACGTTCGTTCGACCCCGATGGTGACGACTTCACTGTCAGTATCTTCTCAGACATTATGTCAGAACCAATTCTTGAAGATAAGACCACTGAATATTGGTACAACGACTATCTTCCTGCAGGAGTGCACACACTGCGATTTGAGCTAACTGATTCCACTGGCATGCAACGAGTCCACTCACAGATTCTGACAGTCCTTGAGACAGGCCCCATCGCCGGCATCGCTGGACTCACTGAGGGACAGTATATTCCTCCCGGCGAACCTGTAGTGCTGGACGCTTCAGATTCCTATGACTACGATGATGACATAGTTCTCTACCAATGGAGCCTCTCCGATGGTACTCTCATCAGTGACAAGCAGGTTTACTCGATGTTGTTCCCACCCGGACCAGTCCGAGTAGATCTTCTAGTTAAGGACTCCAGAGGCGTATCGTCCTCAATGTCAATCAATCTTACAATCGGCTCAAGCTCACCTCAATTGTACGAGTTAGAAATCAACCCATTGGTATTCGAGACCGACAACCCGACTCCAGTACTAATCACAGTGAGATTGGTAGACCCAGATGGGACCACCAATTCTGTGAGGGGTGAATTGCGCTCGTCGGGAGTATCTCAGGCTCTTGAGTTCCGCGACGATGGTGCCGAGGGCGATCAATTCGCTAATGATGGCATCTGGACATACCTTTCAATCTGGACGCTTTCAGGTTCGAATGCGAGAATAGAGGTCTGGGCTCTAGATGGCGACACTGTCAGTCCAGGTTTAGTAGAGATAGTCCAGATTGAGACACCCGAGGACACTAACATGCTAGACTGGCTGCTAGGAAGCGGCTTGCCATTCCTAATCGTAGTACTGACACTATCCATTATGGCCGGAATAGCATATGTTGGGACCAAAAGGAGACAGATAGCGAAAGACCTCGATATGATCGAATCATGGTCCGGGTTTGACCCTCGTGAGTTGGATGAGGAGTTCGATGACCAGAATCTGCCATGATGCAAGAATGACTCAAGAACCCAAGTCACTTATCATCCAGATGACGATGATGGGTACTCCATGGACCGAAACTTGGACCTACACATCGCCGCCCTGATTTTTATGAGTGGCACACAAGCCCTCGTCTCCGGTTTCGACGAAGAAGGAGACGTTGCAACGACGAGCGCCCTGACCCTAGAGGAGGAGGAATCAGAAGATCCGATCCCAGCCCCGAGGCCGCTCAATCGACCCCTTCCATTACTAATTGAGCAATCTTAGTGTCAAATCAATGAACCAACCGCTTGATATCTGTCAGGCTGTTGGCCTTCAACATGAATGCAAGCCCGAAGGCTGCAATACTGGCGATCATAATGATGCTAAGCTCAGGATGTCTGGGCGCTGTGGAAGACATAGCGGACGTCGAGGATGAAGTCGTTGATTCCGTCTTAGACTGGCTCAACAGTGAGTACCCTCACCTTGAGCTGCCTGAGCGAGAGAGAACGTCTCCTTTGCTAGAGAATTACGATCAATGCGAATTGCTTCTCACAGACCTGCAGGAATCGATCTATAATGAGATGCTAGTCTCTCTAGATCAGCAGTCGTACTGGCACTGGGCCGGCCCAGTCTGGCGAGGAGGCCCAGAACCATCAGCATTCGACGATGTGGCGATGATGGACGGCGCACCTGAGGGTGCTGCCGACGAATCAGGGGCCAACACCGGAGGCGCTACAGACAGTGACTCGGGTCGCGAGGGCGAGTTCTCTGGGACCAATAACCAAGAGGAAGGCGTCGACGAGGCCGACTTCCTGAAGACCGATGGATATCACATCTATATGCTCAATGGCAACCTACTGGTAATTATGGGGGTCCCTGAGTTCGGTGAGCTTACACTGGAGTCAAACATCAGCATTCAGGGCTACCCGATGCAGATGATGCTGGAGGGAGACAGACTGGTCATAGCATCTTCAGTCTACTACTGGAGCCTACCTCAAGATGACCCACTCAGAGAACTCATGTCCGAAGAGGTTACTGTGAACTATCCGGGCCAAGAGGAGTACTCCTATACCTACACTCGAGTTCAGAATCTAGTCAAGTACACAGTCGTAGACATTACTGACAGATCTGCTCCTGAGGTTGAGCGCGAACTCTACATCGAGGGCAACTACCACACTGCTAGGCTAGTAGACGGCACAATGCGCTCGGTAACTCACTTGTGGACCCACATAGATGGACTCAGGACCTGGGTCTACCTTCCCGAGGCCTACTGGGAGGCGGATACCGATGACGAGAGTATGGAAATCTGGAACCAGAGCATGGAGGAGACAATCGCAGCAAATCAGCAAATCATCGACGATCTCACCCTAGACGACTTCGCACCTCATTTGTACGAGGTCGGAGTGGACGGCCTATTCCAGCACCCTATATCCTCTGGAGACTGTAGTGAATACTCAGCCAGCGCCGACAGCGCCGGTAGAGGTTTCAGCACCATCATGACGATTGAGTTGCTTGGCGATGAGTCCCAAATGGAACTAGACCACATCACTTCTTCATGGGCACATGTGTATGCTTCTCAAGATGTTATGGTTCTAGCAGAGCCAGCAAACGATTGGTGGTGGTTCTGGAGGAACTTCGGCTGGGATGACGCCACTAACATCCATGTCTTTGACATAAGTGATCCCTCTGAAACTACCTATGTCGCCTCGGGTCGTGTTAGTGGGACCGTTCAGGATCAGTTTTCTATCTCCGAGTACAACGGAGTAATCCGGGTCGCCAGCACAGAAGACGCTTGGGGCCGCTGGTGGCTTGAAACAGACGAGTGGACAGGACCTACCAACAATGTGTTCACCCTCGTAGCATCTGAGTGCATGATCCCCGAAGGATGTGATGACGTGTCATCCGAGATGGTCCAGATTGGCCATGTCGGAGATATAGCTCCTGGTGAGCGCATCTGGAGCGCTCGCTTCGTGGGTGATCGCGCCTACCTAGTCACCTTCCAAAACATAGACCCGCTTTGGGTAATCGATCTCACGAACCCGAACAACCCAGTCATCCTAGGAGAGTTGGAAGTGCCTGGAGTCTCCACTTATATCCACCCAGTCGACTCGAATACCCTTCTGACAATAGGCATCGGCCCGGGTCCAGATGGATTAGGTCTCGACTGGTCGGTGACCCAAGTCTCTCTGTTTGATGTCAGTGATCCAACCAACCCGACACTGGCCGATTCGCTACAACTTTCTCCTTCTTACGAGGACGAGGACTGTGATGAGTGGGGCTGTGGCTGGTCATGGTCGTACTCAGAGGCAACTTACGAGCACAAGGCATTCACCTATTGGGCTCCCGAGCAGTTGCTGGCTGTTCCTCTATCTACCTACAGGTACACCTACGACGAAGTCGAGATTGATGGGAAGACATACACCTACTCCGGCTACGAGTTCGTCTCGACGCTCGAGTTAATCGACGTCGATGCCGAGAACGGCACGCTGTCGACCCACGGAATGGTCAATCACTCTGAGTTCTACAATGAGGACGGCCTTTCTGGATGGTGGAGCGGCTCGACCAGTATTCGCAGATCGATTTTCATGGGCGACTACATCTATGCATTCTCAGCAGCCGGGGCTTCCGTCCACAGGACAGATGACCTGACTTCCATGGTCGAGTTGGAGATACCCGGCTACGATGAGCCAGAGACCTACTACTATGAAACCGAGGGAGAAGTAGAGTCTGAAGATCCTGCCGATTCTGATGAGGAAGAAGGGGAATCAGCTACAGTAGAAGGCTGATTAGCTGAACTCCAACACTCTGCCCGCAGAACCGGGAGAAGCGACCGGGACTCCTCGAAGGGGCCCACCGGAATCCCGTTTGTGTACTACTTTACCATCAACGATAGTGTAAACCGGCCATCCAGTTAGTTCCATCCCATCGTATGGCGTCCATCCCACTCTAGTCCACGTATCAGCATCAGTAATTGTCCGGTGAGAATGCAAGTCGACGAGAGTCAAGTCGCCATCGTATCCCTCTATCAGAGACCCCTTATTCTGCATGCCGTAGACCTTGGCCGGACCTGCACACATCCAGCGAACCACCTCAGTAATACTACACTTACCATTCATCGCGTGGGTCAGCATCAGAGGAAGTGAGGTTTCTACTCCTGGCATTCCGGCGGGCGCCTTAGGGTAACCGACTGACTTGGCTTCCAAGGTGTGCGGTGCATGGTCGGTCACTACACAATCGATTGTCCCATCCTTGAGTCTCTTCCACAACGTTTCCTTGTCCTCAGTATAGCGAATTGGCGGATTCATCAGCACACGTACTCCTAGCTCTTCTACATCTTCCTGATCGAAAGTAAGGTGCTGAGTACATACTTCAGTCGTGATGAGATCTCCCTTATTCTTGTGCAACCAGTCTGCTTCGGTTGCACTCGTGAGGTGGACAATGTGGAGTCGATGATCATGGTCCTTAGAAAGAGCCGCCGCTCGTTTTGTCGCTAGAAAAGCGCATTCAACATCTCGACATTCTGCGTGTGAGGAGATATCAGTACGGTGTCTAAACTCTGCTATGCGTTGCTGTAGACGATTCTCATCCTCAGCATGGGTCGCAATTATTCCTCCAGTATTCGCAAAGATATCCTCTAGCTGCTTTTGCTCGTGGACTAGTAAATCGCCTGTACTACTTCCCATGAATATCTTGATTCCGCAGACTCCATCCATTCCCTCCACGCTCTGCAGATCACCCATGTTGTCTTTTGTCGCGCCGATGAAGAATCCATGATGAGTTACCGCCTTTTGGCCAGCTAGGGCAATTTTTGCTTCAAGAGTAGCCCGATTAGTAGCATTTGGGATGTTGTTAGGCATATCCAGAAATGCTGTTACTCCGCCAGCAGCAGCAGCCCTACTCCCGCTCTCCAGATCCTCTTTCTCTGGCTGTCCGGGTTCTCTAAAGTGAACGTGAGGGTCAATCGCACCGGGCAGCAGATGAAATCCCTCACCCTCTATTACCAACTCGTTGTCACGGGGTACTAGGCCTCCTCCAGGAGCTACTGAGTCAATCTTACCAGAAATGACTCTGAGGTCTCCTTCGACGATACTGTCGGCAACAACCATCGCCGAGTTTCGAATCAACAAATTGCATGTCACCGCTTCACCCGGATAACCTACGGAACGAGAAGTCCCATGACTGTTCTTGCTCGGCATCCTGCTAGGCTGCTAAGGTGCTGTTCATATATTCCACCGTTGACGCGGACGCAAAGCGGGTTGGAGTAGCC
>MDTE01063709.1_pt1 | contig 25457 bp, 23 predicted proteins | sample 811231 | NCBI WGS metagenome assembly MDTE01 (sample SAMN05326651, study PRJNA326480) | marine metagenome | isolation source: seawater | place: Indian Ocean: Red Sea | collected 2010
CGGGGCATTCGTGGAACTGCAGCCGGCGGCTAGCAGCACCATCAGGATGCCGAGTTTTCGGTACATCGATGCTCTCCAATACCAGAAAGAAAAAAGACAAAACAGCCTGCCACGGATGTCGGCGGGCTTCGTTCTAGAACACCACTATTGTAACCGATTTGGCAGACTTTGCGGAAGATACGTGTGAATCACGCTTTCCGCGGGTTCCCAGCGCCAGACGGTATGGATCGCTAACCTATTTCTAATTAACACTTTGTGATTGCCAGACAGAGGGAATCTGGCCCTTCAGCTGCTACGATTCAGGTTTCGGGACCAGTGGCCAGATGATTTATACGTAGGGGCCCGCGGGACGGAAAAAATCGGGCCCAAAGACCATATCCGAATAGGATCCATTGGCCAGGTTGAACGGATCGCTCAGACGGTGGGACTCGATCACTGCCTGGTTCAGTGAGACTCCTAGTCCGGGGGCTTCGCTGAGTGCAAGTTGACCGTCGCTGATCTCGAGCGGCTCGTTGAGCAGCTGCTCGACCAGCGGATTGCCGGTTTGGTCGACTTCGACAGTGATACCGTTGGGAGCGTTCGAAATCACGTGTGCGTTGGCAACGATGGCCAGGGCGTCGCTCCAACTGTGGGTTGCGACGCGCAGGCCTGCCGCTTGAGCGGCATCGGCAACGCGTTTTGTTTCAGTGATTCCACCACAGCGGCTGGCATCGGGCTGCACGATGTCGACCGCCTGGTTGCGAATCAATTCCTTGAATCCTTGCAGCCCGAATTCGTTTTCACCAGCTGCCAGGGGTACTCGGACATCTTGTCGTAGGCTGGTAAACGCTTCCAGATTTTCCGGCTCGAAAGGTTCTTCGAACCAGAACGCCGAATGTGTTTCCAGCTGTGCTGCCATTTCTCTGGCGGTCTGATTGTTGTAACGCATCGAACCGTCGACCAGCATATCGTTATCCGGCCCAATGGCCTGACGCACTGCTTGTACGGCAGCCACGTCATACTCCGAACTACGTCCCAGTCGCATCTTCACGCGGCGAAAACCATTTTCGATGTGCCGGGCAGCTTCTGCAGCCAGCGCGTCGACGTCGTTCCATAACAGGGCGCTGGCATAGGCTGGACAGGTACTCCGTTGGCCACCTAACAAACGCCAAACGGGCTGTCCTGCGGCTTGTCCTCGCAGGTCCCACAGTGCAGTGTCCAGTGCACCGATGGCGGTCATGGCAGCGCCCTTACGGCCGTACCAGCGAGTAATGCGATACATTTTCTCCCACAGCGCTTCGACTTGTGTAGGATCTTCGCCTTGCAGGAAGGGTGCCAATTGGTGCTGGAGCACGAGTTCCATCAAACCGGGGTGTGAATAACCCGATCCGATGCCGACCGCACCGGTGTCGGTGTGGACCAGGACCAGAGTGGTGACTCGAGCTGAACAGGTACCACCGGCGTAGGTAAATCCCTCGTCGTATTCGAAACAAAGGTGAATTGTTTCCAGACGATCAATCTTCATCGTAGTTTGGCCTTAGTATTCGATGGCGGGAGTTGCACAAACTGCCCACCCTAACGTGTTGGTTGTGACGGTCAAGCGATCTTGCTGGTAAGCCGCGGTCGATCAGCGAAAGTTGCAGACGCAGGTTGCCTTGGTTGCGGTGGTTGGCGGCAGGGTGGATGATAGGGATGGTTCTGTTTCCGAGTTCGTGGTTCAGTCATATTTGCTCGACAGGTCCTCCGTTGTTGCCGTACCGATCGTTCCTATCAGAGTTTCGCGTGAATCCATGCGCGGATTCATGAAGCTTCCTTTGCAGGTGTACTGGATATTCGCCAATGCCTACCTCCGCAGTCGATGTAGTGCCAGATCAGGGTTTGCAGACGCTTGATTACCTGGTCGTAGTGGTTTATCTGTTGTCCGTTCTGGCGGTGGGTCTCTATTTCTCCACAAAACAGACAAAGAGTGAGGAGTATTTTATTGGAGGCCGCAAAATGCCCTGGTTGGCAGTCGGGCTTTCCATCATGGCTTCACTACTCTCCACCATCTCCTACCTCGCATCCCCCGGAGAGATGATCAAGAACGGTCCGACCATGGCGCTGGCCTGGCTGATCGTCCCTTTTGTGTTCTTGATCGTTAGTTTTGTCTGGTTGCCGTTCTTGATGAAGCTGGAATTGACCAGCGTTTATGAATACCTCGATCGCCGATTTGGGCGTCGGGCGGGTCAACTGGCGAGTATCCTGTTTGTTTTTGTGTTGCGGCTGTTCTGGATGGGACTGGTGGTTTTGACCGCATCGGAGGCCGTCGCTGACATTACCTATGCAAGCGTCGCGTCCTTGGTTGGTAGTGATGTCCTGGACCTGACAGAGTGGACTTTATTTGTGCTCATTTCTGTGGGGATCCTGGCAACGGTTTACACAGTACTGGGCGGGATTCAGGCGGTCATTTGGACAGATGTTGTGCAAACGATCATTCTGGTCGTGGGAGCCGTTCTGACGTTGTTGATCATTGTCTTCGAAACCAGTACGGGGCCGTTTGACTGGTGGAATACGATGACCGCATCTCGGGCAGGTGGTGGGCACGAATTTCCCCCGCTGTGGAGCTGGGATTTGAGTGAACGCAATGTCCTCGGATTCGCTTTACTGCATAGTTCCTTCTGGTACCTGTGCACTTTTTTGGGCGATCAGGTTGCTATGCAGCGGTATTTTTCGATGGACTCGCTCCGCTCGGCCATTCGCGGCAATGCGGTCAACTTCAGCTGTGATTTGATGATCATGCTGCTACTGGCTCTGTGCGGGATGGCGTTGTTGACCTATTACACTCAGAACCCTGTCGAAATCGTTGATGGAATCAGTGACCCGCAACAGGCCAAAGTGGCGGATCGTGTTTTTCCCCATTTTATTGGTCACCATTTGCCTGTTGGTGTGGCTGGACTTGTCGTGGCTGCACTCTTTGCTGCGGCGATGTCGAGCCTTGACTCGGGTATTAACTCGGTTGCCACGGTATTAACGGTTGATTTCATCCGAAAAAAACACCCTCGCATTACCGATGCGCGTGAATTGCAATTGGCTCGTTGGATTTCTGTGGCAATCGGTCTGGGGTGCACTGGGATGGCGGTTGGATTGATGTTTCTACCGGAGAATCTCAATATTATTGACGCCAGTGCCCGTACCTTTAACTGTGCACTCGGCCCGTTGGCTGCGATGTTCCTGGTCGGTATGTTTCTGCCTCATGTTGGTGAGACCGCGGTTATCGTTGCCACTGTATGTGGCACCCTGATTGCGCTGGTCGTTTCGTGGTGGTCTGAATTGGTTACTGTGCTTGGCCTGGCCGAGCTTCTTTCCGGCGCCAATCCTGGCACCTTTCTGATTCTTCCGCTCTCAACGGTTGGCACTTTCTTGATCGCCGCTGTGCTCGGATCGGTCTTGCCGTCAGCGGATCTCAGCGTGACCCGTAAGTTGACCTGGAGGGCGGTCGTTAAGGGGCAAGAATAGATGCTGGGATTTCTTTGCCGATGGGATTGCTAATCCGAATCCATGATGCGCCGGATGATCTCGTTGTCAAAGTAGTTGGTCGACATAGCCGCATCGACGACCAGGTTTTGCGCGTTGATTCCGGAAGAACGGGGGCTGATCAGGAATGCGGCGACATTGGCCGCTTCCTGGGTTTCCAGGGCCCTGCCACGCGGTATTACGCGTTCAGCGTAGAGGTAGGAGTCGACGTAACCAGGGATTCCCGCGGAGGCGGATGTCTTGAGAAGACTCGGGCCGACGGCGTTAAACCGGACCTCGGAGAAACGGCTGAATGATTTGGCGAGAAAGGCGAGAGATGAATCGAGCGCAGCCTTAATGGGCGCCATGAAGCCGTAGTTTTCGCTGGCCATCGTTGTGGTTGAGATCGAGATCGTAACGACAGATGCCGACGGAGCGAACAGGTCCTTTAATGCATTGGAGACTGTGATCAAGGAATAGCAGGAGATGTCAACAGCACGCAAGAACTGTGCTTTGCCTGTTTCGTGAAAGGGTTTGGCTTCCCCTTCGTAATCGGCAAAAGCAATCGAATGAACGAGCCCATGGAGTACAGGATGCCTGGCGCCGACAGTGTGCGCCAGGTCTTGCACCTGGTCAGGTGATTCGACATCGCATACATAAATCGAATCTTCTGGCAAGATTGAAAGGAGTTGCTGGCGGCGCTGTTCGGTGCGAACTGCGTACAGTACTTCGGCTCCGGCTGTCTCCAGAGTTGTGCCGATCTTGTACGCGATACTTTTACGATTCGCGACACCCATTACCAGGATGGTTTTTCCTTCGAGTTCCAGAAAGTCCGTTGTCATCTTGAGCGGTTCCACGTACTGAAGGACAGATGAACGCTGGGTAGCAGCTGGCTGTGCTCGGGTCCAGGCATTATTGTGTCCTGCCTGGAATCAGGAAGTAAATCAGGAAGTAACGGTACAGGCAAAATCAAAACGCACTGCGACTTTACCTTGGAGCAGAACTCGTGCTTGCAGAAAAAAAGCGTCAGCCAGACGTTCCTTAAGTTCGACTGCAAGTTCAACCGTATCGCCGGGGTGTACCATCCGTCGAAACTTGACGTCGTTCATCCGCGTCGCTACCGGTACCCCACTGTTGCCGTCAACAAATTGTGACAGCAGAATTGCGCCAGCTTGCATCGCACTTTCACATAGAATCACACCCGGGACGATCGGTTTGTCCGGGTAGTGACCTTGAAAAAAAAACTCGTCCTGGTGGAATGTCTTCTCACAGAGGATGCGTTGTTCGGTTCGTTCGACAACCTTGTCGACCAGTAACATCGGAGGACGGTGTGGAATCGCTTCTTGAATGTCCGGAGTTTCCATGAACGCTCGATTCGTAGGTGGATGGAAAGAGCGCATCGTATGCCGCGGCAAGACTGTTGGCAAGCCGCGCTCCGCGGACGGGTTTACTATGCGTTGTCAGCGCAACTGACCCCGCCTGCTGAAGGTGAGCGTTGTGTGCCTGGTTTGCTTAGCAGTCTCCGCAAGGGATTGGTGGCAGCACACTCTGAGTTAGATTCATGTTCTGTAACCGTTGCTGTTGCGCAGTCGTACAGCTCGGGCAACGACTAATTCTATTGAAGTCCCAGAGATCGACGAAGACGCGGCCACGGTTCATTTCCAATCCGGTTGTGAAGACAGCTTCTAGCGAAGCCCGTTGCGGAGGCCGGAAGTGACCTGTCGCCGCGAGTTGTTCTAGTGCGCCATTCCCGCTGCGGGTGGGGATGATCGTGCAGCACTCGACGCCGCAGTCGAAGGCGAACTCGAGCGACCGTATTGCCCATTCGCGACCAAGTTCTTCAGTTAAGTAGGGAGGTCGCAGCAGGATGAAACTGCGAACCGAGATCTGTTCACCCACCAGGAACTCTACGGCTTGTTGGAAGGTTTCTCTCGACATGCGTTTGTTGACACGCGAGAGGACTTCTGGGTGAGCGGTTTCCAGGCCGATTGCGATTTCCAGCTTGCCTGAGAGGCGATCTCGAAATCGCAAGCACGCATCATTACAAAGTGACGGATGGTTTTCCACGACGACAGTGTCAAAAGTGCTGACCAGTTGTGCAATCTCATCGTGATCTTCTGGTGGGATGGCCTGGCGGTCGAAAAAATTGCCGCTGTTATAGAGTTTTACGGATTGGCACGGCGGTAGCTCTGCTAATGCGAGTTGCAACTGTTGCGGTATTGCCCCTCTCGGCACACGCTCGTCCGTAGTGTTTTTCCATAGATCGCAGAATAGGCACCGAAAGGGACACTCGCGGTTGGTAAGAAAAATCGTGGCGACATTCACAACGGCTCCCGTGGAAGCCCTCTCCTGCTCTGCCAGAAACGCGTAGGGGCGTTGAGGGTTCACGCTGTTCTTCGGTGCGCGCAGACTTTCTATCTGCGTGTTGTTGAGCACCGGAACCAGATCCCAGTTAATTTCTGCCATTGGGTTGCTGCAGCATCCCTTGCGGAGTTCAGACGTGCATGGCGAGAAAAGTATTTCGATATTCTGATTCGTTACGTGGGAACAACTCTTGAAATCCGCCCTCACTGACGACGCCGTGTTGGAAACGTCGTTTTTCGAATACAGGCATCTCCAAACCGGTTACTTGCGCGACGCCGCGTCGCACGATCTCCCCCTTCAAGGCATATAATTTCGCATGGTCCCAGTCAGTCAATTCGATGAACGGAATCGACTCGGCCACGGCGATCACGTTCGGTAGCGCGTAGGGGCTGAATCCGCAAAACCCAAGGGTGCGCGCGGGAGCTGAAGTTCTTACATGGCCACGGCTTTGGCCACCAGAGTAGACGAGCGAGTGTTTGATGGCATCGACCCCCCAGCCTTCCTGGTAGAGCATCAGGTTGTTGAGAACGCTGCGAATGGTCAATTCTGGATTTTCTTCAATTGGGTAGTCTTTGAGATTCTCATCACCCCCGTCGCCATCGATGAGATACCTCCAGTCGGGATACTGCTGTCGAATACCACGGCATAAGGTAAGCGCCATCGTCGCGGATTGGACATCGAGCGGTTTGTAATCCTCGATGACCGAGATCGCGTCCTGGTAGCGAATATTGTTGGCAGAAGCATGTATGACTTCCAGCAAGAACGAGAGATCTAGCGCTTCCAGAAATTGTGTTGCCTGGTCAGAATCGGGTGAGTGTTCATCGATTGCCAGCGTAAAAGCCTTTAGTCTGGCAGCGGATTCCCCGCGGGCCAGGAGTCGATGGTAGATCGTTAGTAAAACAGATCCACTGTCGATGCCACCGGAGAACAAGACACCAATTGGTGCATCGCCTGGCAGGCTATCCAGCCAACGGTCGATCTCGCGTGATAACGCGCCGATGTACGCTGCACCGATGACGTCCAAATCGGGTTGCAGTTCATTTTGTTGCGGTGTCAGATAACGTGTGTAGACAGGATTCGGATCAGGGCATCCGATTAACGACAATTCAACGACATGATGTGCGGGAACCATTCGTGTATAGGATGGGTGGTATTGGTCTGACAGGCCGTCTCGCGCCAGTTGTTCTCGAATCTCGTCCATCCTTTCGGCGACGATCAGACAAGGCCCCGCGGCTTGTTTGGCAAGGAAGTAACGCATTGGGCGTCCAATGGACCGCGCCATTCGGATTGTCTTGTTGTGTTGGTGTAACAGCGCAAATTGGCCATCGATTTGCCGCACTTGCTGTGGATCGCCTGTGCCGACACAAGCAACCGCGTCGTCGTAGGACATGTTTAGCAAGACGTTCGCGGTGGGGTCGAGCAGATTGACCAGTCGTTCGATATAAGCCGCGTTGTGCATAGCAAACATTTACTCCATATTGAGACCACCGTTTGCGGTTATTCTCCAGATCCTGGGTGAAACTGCAACGCGATTTGCGCAGTAGTTGCGAGGCATAAACTGGGTTGGCCCGGGGTGATGTCGGTGGCACGCACTGGAATGGCGAAGTCGCGGTAGCTTTTTCGTGCGATATGCCAGGCAATGCTATGTGCGAGGCCAATGTTCTATGCAATGGCGTGCGTTTGCTGTTTGGCGATCCGTGGTGTCCACTAAGAGACTAGAGATTGGAATCGCTTGACAGCTTGTTCGATGTTCTCGCGGCTATTGAAAGCGCTCAGCCGGAAGTAACCTTCACCGCTGGCTCCAAACCCACTTCCGGGGGTACCGACGAGATGCGATTGCTCCAGCAATTGGTCGAAGAAATCCCAGCTTGATTGTTCGCCAGGAGTTTTCAGCCAAACATAGGGGGCATTGACTCCGCCATAGACCTGGATCCCGACGGCTTCAAGGCCTTCACGCAACAGGCGTGCATTGGTCATGTAGAAAGCGACCAGCTCCTGAATCTGCTGTTTTCCTTCATCAGAATAAGCGGCAGCAGCGCCTTGCTGAATGACATAGGAAACACCATTGAACTTAGTGCTCTGTCGGCGATTCCAAAGCGCGTGAATCGACTCCCGCTGGCCGGCTTCACGGCTTCCGGTTAATGATTTCGGGACTACGGTGAAAGCGCAGCGTGTTCCAGTGAATCCTGCATTCTTGCTGAAACTTCGAAACTCAATTGCCACCTCACGAGCGCCGTCCAGTTCATAGATTGAATGAGGCACGTCTGCCTCGCTGATGTAGGCCTCGTAGGCCGCGTCGTAGAGGATCAATGCATCATTCTGTTGTGCGTAGGCGACCCATTGCTGTAAATGCTCGCGTGTGAGCACAGTGCCTGTCGGATTGTTTGGGTAACAGAGGTAGATCAGATCAACTGGAGTTTCGGGTAAATCTGGTGTAAACCCGTTTTCGGCGCCGATTGGCAAGTAGACCAGGCCAGCGAATCTTCCAGATTCATCTGCTTCGCCGGTCCTGCCGGCCATCACGTTGGTGTCCACGTAGACCGGATAGACCGGGTCGGTGATGGCAACCACGTTGTGCGGCCCAAAGATATCGAGAATGTTTCCCGAGTCGCACTTTGATCCATCTGAAACGAAAATTTCATCAGCAGCAATGTCAATTCCACGTGACTGGTAATCATGCTCGACGATCGCATTACGCAGAAAATCATACCCTTGCTCGGGTCCGTAACCTCTGAAAGATGATCTCTGCGCCATCTCGTCGACTGCCTGGTGCATCGCGGAAACAATCGCCGGCGGTAGTGGTTCGGTAACGTCTCCAATGCCCAGGCGAATTACGTCGGCGTCTGGATTGGAGTCGCAATAACTGTTTACTCGCCGCGCAATTTCAGGAAACAGATAGCCGGCTTTAAGTTTGAAGTAGTGTTCGTTGACGTGTGCCATGGAAAAGCCATTAGTGGTTTGGGGCAGAAAGGAGTGACGGCTGTTCGTTTTAGGGACAGTCTGTTCGTAATGCAACCGGCGCTTGGCAACTCGTCTGATGGTCTTGTCACGCGCGCCCTCGGACTGGGAGTGAAAGCGTGACACGTGTTGATCAATAGCGCTCGAAGGTGCTGGAGGGTTGCAGGCCGTCGACCACAGGGCAACGGTCCGTCCTCAGTGAGAATCCAGCGTGTCGGACTAAGCCGGCAGGTGGCGGGTTCACGGTTTTTGCACAAGTGCTGATGGATGGTGTAAGGTTAGTATGCCTGGATCGTTACAGCCTGCCTGCGGCGAACGTGAAATGACGGTCGATAACGATGAGCTGCGGCCGGCTGATGACTGTCGGGCCACGGGTTGTCGGGGCTGTTTGCCTGAGAAATCTGGTGTCGCGGACTTGTGGAAAAGGCGTGCAACGTCTATTCTGCAGGATCTGGTTGAGCACAGAGGATTTCGTTGTTGGCAGTCCAGCGTCTTGCAGGTGGTTGAGGTTTACGGAAATGAAGAAAGGCATACATCCCGACTATGTCGAGACGGCGGTGAGGTGCGGTTGTGGGAATACGTTTACTACACGCAGCACGCGACCGGAATTGAAAGTCGACATCTGTAATTTGTGCCACCCCTTCTACACTGGGAAGTTGAAATACGTGGACACTGCGGGGCGTATTGAAAAATTCCAGAGCAAGTTTGCGACAGGAAGTTACGCGAGCCTGCAAAAGGGTAAAAAGCCTGGCAAGTCGAGTTCTTAGACTTTGCTGGCGCCTTCTAGTGAGTGGCTCGATTTCGCGGCCGCGGTATTTGCTCTCTGACGCGTTGGCGTGTCCAAAGCAGCAGGGTCGTTTCTTGTGCGTTCTCGGGATTGCTGTGTGTGATGCGAGAAATGCTCGAAAACAAATTGACTCGATTTGAGCATTTGGAACGCCAAATGTTGGATCCGGCGGTTCAGGCTGAACCTTCCCGGATGGCCGCAATTGCAAGAGAGCATGGTTCTTTGGCCAAGTTGGCAACGAAATATCGCGCATTCCGGCAATACGTGGATGAGATCGAAGAAGTACGCGAACTGGCCTCCAGTGATCAGGCTGATGAACGAGAACTCGCTGAAGTTGAGCTCGTCGAACTAAAGCAGCGGCGCGAGCGGTTGTGGGAAGAATTGCTCGACTTGACCATCGGTGGTGAAGATGCCAACCGAGCGCGCTGTGTCATGGAAATTCGCGCGGGGACCGGAGGCGATGAAGCCGCCTTGTTTGCTCGTGATCTGTACGAGATGTACAAGCGACACGGCGAGACAAAACGCTGGAAGTTAGAGACTTTTGGAGCGAATCCGACTGAGCTTGGAGGCTTCAAGGAAATTGTGTTTTCGATTCAAGGTGAAGGGGTTTATCGCGAATTGCAATATGAAAGCGGTGGGCATCGTGTACAACGCGTCCCGGAGACTGAGACCAAAGGACGTATTCATACTTCGGCTGCCACGGTTGCTGTGTTACCTGAACCTGAAGACATTGAAGTTGCATTGAGTCCTGATGATTATGAAGTCGAGCGTTACGCGGCCAGCAGTGGCCCCGGAGGACAGCACGTCAACAAGACGGCTTCTGCGATTCGACTCATTCATAAGGAGACTGGCCTTGTGGTGCAATGTCATGATGAACGCAGCCAGCACAAGAATTTATCCAAAGCGATGCGAATCCTGAAATCTCGCCTGTTCGACTTTTTGCAGCAGCAGGAGCAGCAGCAGCGGGCGGACGCTCGCAAGAGTCTGGTCGGGTCGGGTGATCGCAGTCAGCGTATTCGAACCTATAATTTTCCCGATAACCGAGTGACCGATCATCGCATTAACCTGACACTATACAAACTGGATCAGATTATCGCCGGCAATCTACAGCCGTTGACTGACGCATTGATCGATCACGATCGGAATGAATTGCGCAGTTCCATGGGCCCACTTGACTGAACCTGCTGAGAGTCAGAATGCGTTGGTAGCCTGGTAGGTCTGGAGTTGATGCCGTGTCGCATGTCGAGGATTGGACGATCAGGCGGTTGTTGCAGTGGACCACTGATTACCTTGCAGAGTGCGGGTCGGAGACGCCACGGCTAGACGGTGAGATTCTGTTGGCGAATGCGTGCGAGTGTGAACGAATAGAGCTTTACACGACCTACGATGAAAAAGCCCCAGATTCAGTGCGTGACTCTTTTCGTTCCCTCGTGCGTGAGCGAGCTCGTGGCGTGCCCGTAGCATATCTCGTAGGCAAGCGTGAATTCTACTCTCTCCCGTTTCGTGTTACACCAGACGTTTTGATTCCTCGCCCCGAGACGGAACATGTTGTCTTGTCCGTTCTGGAGAAGAACAAGGAGTGGGAGGGCACAGGGGCAGTGCAATGTGTTGACGTCGGTACCGGAAGTGGGGTCATCGCGATTTGCGTTGCACGCTACATTCCGAACGCGAATGTACTTGCTGTCGACATTAGTGAGGCGGCGTTGGAGGTCGCGCGGAGTAATGTCGTGGCTCATGAAGTGCAGGACCGCGTTGAGTTGATGCGGAGTGATTTGTTTGCGAATGTGCCACAAGATGCTGTGTTTGATGTTGTCGTCAGTAATCCTCCTTACATCAGTGAGGATGAGCTGGCCAACGTTGCGCCAGAAGTGCGCTGCCACGAACCTCGGGAGGCACTTCTAGGAGGCGTCAAGGGCAGCGAAGTGATCGAACGCCTGGTTCCCCAGTCAGCGGATCATCTACGGCCTGGAGGGTGTTTGATTTTCGAGATCAGCCCGATGTTGGAAGAGGTCGCATGTCAAATTGTGGCTGGGGATGATCGCTTTGGCCCGCCTGTTGTCAACAAGGATCTGGCTGGTCATGCACGTGTGGTGGAAGCGTTGCGGCAGTGAATGTCAGGCGGTGAGCTGCAATGCAGGTGTTTGCTTCCCTACGTTCCGTAACCCGTTGGGTGTGCACGGTGCCAGTGCCAGGCGGTCTCGACGATTGTCCGGAGATCCGAATAACGCGGTGACCAGTCCAGTAGATCCCGCGCACGCGATGCATCAGCGACCAGTTCAGAGGGATCACCTGCACGACGTGGACCGATCGTGGCAGGGATTGCATGCCCAGTGACCTGGCGGCACATGTCGAGAATTTCTTTCACACTGTATCCAGAACCAGAGCCAAGATTGAGTTTCAGGCCTGTTCCCGGATTGAGTCGATCGAGGGCAAGCAAATGAGCGTCGGCCAGGTCGTCGACATGGATGTAGTCTCGAATACAAGTTCCATCGGGTGTCGGGTAGTCTTCACCAAATAGGGTGACGTTTTCCCGCTGTCCCAGTGCGACTTGCAGAAGAATAGGGATCAGATGGGACTCTGGCGTATGGTCTTCGCCCAGGTCTCCATCTGGTGATGCGCCTGCAGCATTGAAATACCTGAGCGCTGCGTATGCCATTCCGTAGGCGGATGCATAATCATCTAATACACGTTCGATCACCAGTTTGCTGAAGCCGTATGGATTAATTGGATTCTGCGGTTCTTGTTCGGTGATCGGTAGTTGCTGGGGGGTTCCGTAGGTAGCCGTGGTACTCGAGAAAACGATCTGTGAAACATCACTGGAACGCATGGCGTCAAGCAGGTTAAGGGTGCCGGCTACGTTGTTCTGGTAATAGCTGGCAGGGTCTGAAACCGATTCGCCGACTAAGGCAAACGCGGCAAAGTGGAGCACCGCTTCGATCTCGTTTTCTCGTAGTACACGTGACAGGTAGTCGACTTGTGAGAGTTCCCCGACGATCAGTTGTCCGCTAGGAACTGCTTGGCGATGCCCGGTGCAGAGATTGTCGAATATCAGTACTTGATGTCCCTGCTGATTCAACCGGCGGACCGTATGCGATCCAATGTAACCTGCGCCTCCGACGACCAGTATTTTCATTAATCGCTTGTCCTTCGGGGAATCCGCTAAGAAATCTACCGCGGCCAGCTCTTGATGCGGTTGGAAGGCTGCCTGTTCACAGGCATCTTGGTTGCCAGAAACTATCCGTTTTGCCCTGCTCACTCAAGCGGATTTTGTGGCTTTGCCTCGCAAAGCCAGGTGGTATGCCAGGCCATATAGCCAGCAGAATCGCGCTAGCCAGTGGTTTGCCAGGTCCGATCAAGCTGCGGCGACTCACGGCCGAAACCTGACTGAGGGAAGTTTCGTTCGCATTGGCTGGCAAGAGGCGTCGTGTTGCAACCGAGTGGCTGGTTAGTCGTAACTGAAAAAGAGGCGGATTTTGCAGCAACAGTGCTTTCTTGGGTGGTCGATTTCTTGTTGAGCCAGATATGCCTCCGCGCAAACTCAAACTGACGCGACCACAGGCTGCTCCGAAACCTGGCAAGGGCGACGGCTGGTCCCAATCATTTGTCGAGTACTTGCGCAACGAATGCCGACTTGCCGAAAATACCGTTGCGGCTTACCAGCGTGACTTAAAAAGGTTTGATGAATGGCTGAGAAGTCGTTCGATTCCGAAGTTGACCATTGCTGACCTGTCCAACTATGCCGCCTGGTTGCATCGGCAACAGCTTGCACCTGCTACGCTCGCTCGTCACATCGTCACTCTTCGTATGTACTTTCGCTATTTGCAGCTGGAAGGCATCTTGAAGGAGAATTTGGCAGAGCTCTTGGGCAGTCAGAAACTATGGGACCGCGTGCCTCAGGTTCTTTCTCCGAAATTGGTTGAAGCGTTCTTGCGGTCACCGGTTCGCAGCGATTCGTTTTGGCGAAGAGACCGTGCGATGCTGGAGTTGTTGTATTCGACGGGGTGTCGTGTTTCGGAATTGTCCAACTTGACGTTGCGCGACCTGCATCTCGATGAGGCCTATTGCGTCTGTCATGGAAAGGGGAACAAACAACGCGTGGCGCATTTGGGACGTCATTCGCGCGAGGCCGTGACTGAATATCTGGAATGTGAACGGCCCGCACTCGACAAAGATCCATCGATCAGTTCGGCCTGGTTGTTACTTTCGCGAGCTGGCCGCCGCTTGCGACGAGAAGCGATTTGGGCCCTGGTCAAGAAGTATGCGGCTCGCGCGGGGCTGTCGCCTGAGATCAGCCCACATACACTCCGGCATAGTTTTGCAACGCATCTGCTGGCGGGCGGTGCGGACCTCAGGCAAGTTCAGGAAATGTTAGGGCACGCGAGCATCGCGACAACACAAATTTATACGCACGTCGATATGTCAAAGCTCAAGCAGGTTCATCGACAATTTCATCCGCGTGCCTGAACGCGGATGTGGTTCCGTTAAAGTGTGCGGTCAAGAACGTGGGGGACTGAGAGAGTCACAGTCCAGGTCGAAGTTCGCTAGTGGTCTTTTAAGGCCGCTGCGCACTGACGTAACGGCTGAGAATATCGATGTTGCGGATGAATGTCCGTACATCGATGATTGATTCAGTAGGTGAAGCGTGTTTTTGGTATTTTAGTTGCCCTGATTCGATCCAGGCGCCATCCTGATTCAAGGCTTTCACAATTGCGTGGGCGGAATTCTGCAGCCGCTTTGTTAATCGGATTGGCGGATCGCGGGCAGGGCCTGGGGTAACAGGGTTCGGGGTTGCCAGCAAGTGTTCATAGGTTTGCCTGATCGAATTCAGCTGTGAATTGACTTTGAATCCATAGTGCGTCGGCAGGTCACTATCGTCATAGGTAAGTTCGTAATTGCGATTGAAATAGAGTGGCCGATTTGTTTTTAGCTCGTAGAAACGTGCCAGCTGACCGTTTTCCAGTTGTGATTGTTCCAGGTAATTCAGCGCAGTTGGGATGGGGGCCAGGTACTTGGAGTTTCCGGTGTGTCTGAACAGGGCCAGTAGCGTCCGTAGCACCCCTTGTGATTCGCCGCCAGTGACGGCTGGTGGCTCGAATTTTCTCGCCCAGGCAGGTTGCATGTTGGCATCGTATTGTTGCGCCCACGCGGGTTGGGGCATTGGCATTTGAGCGGCGATGATAAAGTCCCCTGCCCTCTCCGCTGCTGCCAAATAACGTGGCTCATCGTAAACGCGTGACGCCAGAAACATGGTGGTGATCATGTCGGCAATCGTGTTGTCATTGAAGGTGTAGTAAGTGCGATAGTCGAGTTTGGGGAATTGACGTGACCACGATGACGGATAATTTGCTGTGAGCACTGGAAACCTGGCTGGGTCTGGAAACCGGTCATACCGTTGTGGCCAGGCCCCTAGCGGGTATTGGGCGCGTAGCATTTGTTCTAATGCGAACTGGGCTCCAGAGTGTATTTCTGGATTATTGAACCGTAGCGTTTTATCTAGTTCTATCAGGAACTGTACAGCGGACTGGGTCGTGTTATCGTCTAGTGTTGTGACATTGCGTTTCTCCAGTTTCTTGCCGTCCACTCGATATGCGTATCGAGTTCGAGTAGCTGGTTCAAACTCAATACGGTAATCCCAGCCACCGGAGTGAAGCTGTCCTTGAAGCAGTGCTACACCGGTTTCCAATGCAGCGGCAAGTAGGTAGGGTTCCTGAGTTCGGCGATAAGCTTTCAGATAAGTCTGGCCTACTGTTGGAGTGCCAGGGGGCTGCACCCAGGCAGTGTGTATCCCGGCAAGGCCCTCACCTTCGCGTCGTTGCAAGTCTGCGCTGTACCGCCACAAGTAGCCACCTTGTGTCGAAACCCTTGTGCGAAAAAATGAGACCGCCCGTTGTAGCGCCGTGCGAGCTTCCCCCTGAGTGGTCGTGTCAGCGCTATGCGCCACTTCGAATGGGCCAGCGGCTAGCAAGGCTGTAACTGCCAACGCGAAGCAAGTCCGTATTCGTAGTTGGCAGCGTTCGTATTGGTGAGTCGTTTGCGCTCTACACATAGGCCAGTTTCTCGAAGAGGCAAGTGTTCCCAAGAACAGACGCTGGTGAACAAGTTATGCAAAGGCTTTGCGAAGCAAATTCAAGCTGGCCGGGACTGCAAGTTTGGGGTCTTGCTGCCCTTCAAACTCCAGTGAGATATACCCGCGATAATCGACGTTTCTCAGGATGCTGGCAATCTGTACATAATCCAGATCGAGTGTGTACCAGACGCCTCCGCCAAAATATGTCTTCGCTTGCACGAAGACGGTCTTGGCCGCAAGTTGGCGTAGTCGCTGGTAGGGATTTTCAAGGAAGTTGCCGGTATCCATGGTGACTTGCAGCCAGGGCGAGGCGAGCGCATCAACAATTCGCAACACACCCTGGGGCGTGAGACCCAGGCCCCAGTGGTTTTCGAGTCCCATCATCACACCATATTTCTCAGCAATTGGGAGCAGCGCTTCAAACGATTCGATGACCCAGGGGAACCCATCCTCGTCGGTGTACCCTTTCAGCGGGGGCTCGATACCACGGTTCTTCATGAGTTCGTCGAAACTTTTGGTAGTTCCCCAGCGTCCTGTGTTGACTCGAATGGTGGGGATGCCCAGTTCATGTGCCAGCTGAATACTCTTCGTAGTCCGTTCAATGTTCTTTTGGCGTACGGCCTTGTCTGGCGTGACAAAGCCCTGGTGTGTTGACATGCCACAGAGGTCCATGCCGTGAATCAGCGCACGGCGTTTCAGGCCTTGAAGGTATTTTCCGCTCTGGCGTTGTTCGTCGCTCATCTGTATTTCGAGAAGTTCGACAGCATCAAACCCCATTTCTCCTGCGAGTTCGATGCAACGATCCACGGCCAGTCGCTCTCCCTCACGATAACGCCAGTAGGAGTAGGTAGATACTGCAATTGGATTGGCGCGGCGTGTGGTGCTTTGTGTTCTTGCGCAAGCTGTTGGTTGGCCAGATGGAATGACACAGGGCGCTGCCGCCATTCCTGTCAAGGCTTGAGTGATGAATTGTCTTCGGAGCATCGTTTTCTCCATTCGGTTCAATGCTGGTGATGTGTTTTAGGGTCGGGTTGCCAGGTGTAGTGCGTGGCTGCCAGGTTATCGATGATTGCCTACAGCGATAAGATACTGTCGCGTCCTGAATAACATAGTCTGACTTGCAATCGCAGGTGTGCTCAGGCAGTAGTCATCAAGTTGATTCCTCGCCAGCACTTCAAAGCGTGGACCCGCCTTGATCGTGCACACTTCACCGTTTTCAGCAGTACAGTAAAGCCGTCCGTCGGCTGCCACAAGTGATGCTGTGAAGCTATTTGCACCGCCGCTGGAAATACGTTTGCGGTAGACTTGCTGCCCAGTTGGGGCGTGGTAACAGGTGAGCACACCCTGATTTGAGCAGCTGTAGAGAAAGTTTCCATAGACCAAAGGGGTTGGCAAATAGGGGCCGCCTCGGGTTTTGCTCCAAGCGATGAACTTGTTGGGTTGGTTTCCACGTTGAAGCGAGATATCTCCTTCGGCATCAAGCCGAATGGCGTAGATTGGTTGGATTGGACGGTAACCGCTCGTTACATACAGCAGGCCATGTGCCGAGAACGGTGTAGGAACTGTAATCGCTGAGTGGCCTGGCAATCGCCAGACTTCTTTGCCTGTTTTGACATTATTGCCGCGGGCAAAATGGCTTCCGTTTGTTACGACCTCGAGACCCCGTGAACTTTGATACGTTGTGGGTGTTCCCCACGAGGAGGGTTCTTCTCGTACTGTGGTCCAGACAGGAGTGCCATCGGCGACGTCGAAAGCCGTCAGGCAAGAGTTCGTTTGGCGGTCAATTTGCACAATGACTAGATTGCGCACGAGAATTGGAGAACTGGCAAATCCCCACTGGTAGTCAGGATCGTTGAAGGCGCCGTTGTCGAGGACACCAAGGTCTTGTGACCAGCACAACGTTCCTGTCATGTCGTAACAATAAAGTCCACCTGAATTGAAGACGGCAACCACGTGGTTGCCATCGGTGGCAGGTGTGGAATTTGCTTGGGTTGATTTTTGGTGGCGTTTGACACGTGGCACACCACGGTCAGCAGTATGGCGCCACAGAACCTCTCCAGAATCTAACGCCAGACAAAGCAGCTGCCATTCATGTTCGGATTGGTCTTTCGCAGCATCACCTGCGCCGTAGAGACCAATTCGCAGATCTCGATTGCCGTATTTGCTGGTGGCTGTTGTTACAAAGACGTGGTTGTTCCAAACAATCGGGCTCGAGTTGGCGAGTCCCTGGAGTGGGATTTGCCATCGGATGCCAGTTTTCTGGGAGACATTCCACGTTACGGGAAGTTGCTGGCCAACGCCGATGCCACGCGCTCCAGGGCCTCGGAATTGCGGCCAGTGCTTTTTGGAGGCGACTTCATTGTCACGTGTTAAGTCATCGGCAAACCGCTCTGCTGGTCGTGCTGGCTGTGTTGGAACGGCTCTTTGAAATACTCGTTTGTCAGACCCATTCGATTCAGTAAACCCTGTTACACGTTGGCCCGTGAGCAGAAAGTGATACGTGTTTTCGTCATAGTTGAACTTGGACGCTGAGGCGGGGATCAGTGGCGTTGACCGAGAATTTCGAATCAGTCTCACCTGGTTTGATTGGATTACTATGTCGACTTCTGCTGAGTCGGCGGATTGATAATGCCCCGTTAGACGCGACATTTCCTGCCTGGTGAGAGCGGGAGGAAGCGGTAGTGTGCTTCCCGTTGTTTTCTCGAGTACTGTAATGATGTTTGCATGGCCTCGTATTCTTGCGTGGGCGGCCGCAGAAACTAATTCGTGGCGAGGAGGTGATTTGCCGGCAAGCAACGCGATTAGCAGGGAGGTTTGTCCTCTGAGAGCGGCTCTTCTCAGGAGTTTGTTTCGACTTCGAGAACCAGCTTTGACGAGTATCCTGACCGTGTCGAGGTCGTCTGTCATTTCTAGCGGTGTTGCTTTCCAGACCTGATCTTCGATGTTTACGTCAGCACCTGAGTTCAATAGCGTCTGAGTTACCTTGAAGTTTCCTTTCCAGCTGCTCTGCCAGAGTGCTGTGATCCCAAAGCGATCTTGCCAATTCACATCAACGCCATCCGCCAGGAGTTTCTTGATTCGCGGAAGGTCGCCGATTCGCGCCGCGGCGATAAGGTCCTGGCCGGGGTGGGCATGGATTCGGCAAGGCAGTGCCAAAAGTACAGTCAGTATGGCCAGGCTGAAGCTGAGTGTGATTGGCAAAGACTGGGAGCCGTTGTTGGCGTTCCTGGAAGAGGTTGTCAGCGTTCTTGGGTTGGTATCCGGCTTGAAAAGCGGCGGCTGACGTCCGCCTGACGCAGCTGCACACCGTATGCGGATCGTCGCGGGGCAGGTCAAAACGGTTACCTCGGAAATGTGCGAGCCGTGTGATTGGGGTGGGTTTCAACAACCGCCTGGGGTCAACAGCGAAATACCCGATTCAACTTACAGGAAACGTGCAGGAAAAACACGGGAAAACAATGCACCAGTTCCCTGTGGACTGGACTCTTTCACGCGACTGCGTACAGCAACCACATTTTCCGCATGGTACAATCGCTAATCTAGATGGCAAGTGGATGTGTCTGCTTGAATAGTGGATGTGGATTGGCTTTTTTCCGAAAGAATTCGATGCATAGCATTACGGCATTTCGGCTAGGGTTGGTGTGTTGCTTATGTCTGGTGGCCGCGGTAATTGCAACGGCACAGGAACTCGAATCAGACGAGTCACCTCCGGTTGAGGCTTCCACGGACGGGTTGTCGCCAGCGTTAGCGAAACAGTTAGGCCAGTTAATTGAACGAGACTGGCAGGATCGTCCTGAGTGGGCTGAAATGCTGGTCGCGTTGTTGAAGGGACGAGGTATGCGGCTAGGCGAAGGCTGGTTTCAGCGGAGCCAGTCGCTTTACGATTGGCTGTGGCTTTCAAGTGAATTTGACGGAGATTTGAATGGACGCATCGAGCCGCAAGAGTTACCGGAGAACAGGGTTTTAGGGAAGTTTGTGCGCCGTCTTGATGCTGACCGGGATGGCACCATCACGCTGCGGGACCTGAGCGGTCAGTCGAGTGGGCCGGCAGCAATGATGGCAGGTCAGTTGTTTTACCAATGGGATCGTGATTCCAACGGAAAGATATCCAAAGAGGAAATCAGCGCATTTTTCGAAAACGCTGACGCCGATGACCAGGGGTTCTTGACTCCAGATGACCTGCTTCGGGCATTTGCACCGCCACCTGTCGTAGCTGCTGCCGAACCAGAGCCCCAGCCTACCCCGGCCTATTGGTTGCAGATGTTGTTGTCGGGACAGTTGGGGTCAATGACGAAGGGGCCCGGGCTGGGCGAACCGGCGCCTGATTTCGATCTGCTTACTTTTGATGGTGAGCGACGCGTGAAACTGTCAAGTTTTCGTGGCAAGAAACCCGTTGTCTTGATTTTTGGTAGTTTTACGTGAGGTCCGTTTCGATCCCAGGCTGGGATCCTGGACAAGATGTATTCTCGGTATTCAGATCATGTTCAATTTCTGGCGGTTTATATTCGAGAGGCACATCCAATAGATGGTTGGAGAATGCCCTCAAACGATCAGTTTGGGATTAACTTCAGTCAACCGAAGACCTTTGCTGAGCGAACCCAGATCGCGTCTAAATGCTCGGATGCATTGCATTTGTCGATGCCGTTGCTGGTAGATCACATCGATGACAGAGTTGAGCGTGCGTACAGTGCTTTTCCAGACCGTTTGTATGTGATCTCGGAAGATGGTCAGGTTGTGTTCAAGGGTGGTCGCGGTCCGTTTGGATATCAGCCAAGGCTACTTGAACAAGCTCTGATGATGCTGTTAATTGACATGGCGCAAAACGGAAAGTTGGCTGCACGCCAAGAGCATCCTCCCGAACCGGTGGTTGGTGATGCCGAGGAATGATTGGTTGCTGCAGTCATCAGTGATGGTGCGTGTTGAACCGATGTGGTGAAGCGGCATTTGCTAGTTGCAGTGTTGAGATCACTCGTCAAGCGGATTGTGGAGCCGGGGGAGGACAGGATGTTTAATCGACGGAAGTTCTTGCAAACGAGTGGTGCGGGAGCTGCGACTGGCCACTGGGCATTAACCGACCGTTTGCGTGCGGAATTATTCGCAGCGTCACAGCAGGCATCAACTGCAGGAAAAAAGAAACGGGTTGCAGTTGTTGCGACCGTTTGGACCTACTTGTCCCACGCCCAGCACATCTGCGATCGGATGCTGGTGGGTTATCCACATCAGGGGCGCTGGCATTTTCCTGATTTGCAAGTGGTTTCGCTGTACGTAGACCAGAAGCCTGAGGGCGATCAGAGTCTGCAGCGAGCGGATGAGTTTGGCTTTACCGTTTATCCAACGATTGAACAGGCGGTATGCTGTGGGGGATCTGATCTTAATGTAGATGCGGTAGTTATTATTGGTGAACATGGTAATTATCCGCGGAACAACAAGGGGCAAATTCTCTACCCACGGTATGAGTTTTTCCAGCAAGTTGTTAACACTTTTACGGCGAGCGGGAGATCTGTACCCGTATTTAACGACAAGCATTTGTCTTATAGCTTTGACAAAGCACAACGTATGGTCGCCACATCACGTCAAATGAAGTTTCCGTTGCTGGCGGGTTCTTCGTTGCCGGTTACCTGGAGAATGCCAGAAGTTGAATTGCCGTTCGGCTGCGAAGTGGAAGACGCATTGATGGTCGGTGTCGGGTCTTCAGATGCGATGGACTACCATGCGTTGGAAGCCATGCAGTGCATGCTTGAACGTCGTAAAGGCGGTGAGACTGGCGTTAGGTCGGTTCAGATGTTGACTGGAGATGCTGTTTGGAGATCGGGTGCCGACGGACTCTGGTCCAAGAATCTATTGGCATCTGCCCTGTCGCGTTCGGATTTAATTCTCGGGAAAACACTTGTTGATGCGCGTCCCCAGGATCTTGTCGGGAGTGGTGAGCTCCCTCGGTTGGTTAAAGAACCTGCGGCTTATTTCTTGGAATATGTTGATGGTACTCGCGCCACAATGCTAATGCTCAACGGAGCAGTGGGTGACTTCACCTTTGCTGCACGTGTCCGGGGCCTGGCGGATATTCAATCCACTCAATTCCACTTGCCACCGGAGCCGAACGTGACTTATTCGGCCTGTTTGGTTGCGAAAATTGAAGAGATGGTTCTTCGCGGTATAGCACCCTACCCGGTTGAACGCACGATGTTGGTAAGTGGCATACTGGAGAGCTGCCTGGAGTCACGAATAAGGGAAAACCAGGAAATTCAGACTCCTCATTTGCAGGTTCGCTACACGCCGCCGGCGAAGAGCCAGTACTGTCGCACTTAGGCGTTCGAATGCCACTTGCGTTTATGCGCTATGTGATGTGTTGGATCTGCAATAATGGGTGTGTTGGAGCGTTCACGTGTTTGGTTGGCGTTGCCACAAAAAGTAATGGGCTAAGAATATAGGAGGGAGAGTTCGTTGAGCTCGAAGCCGGATGTTCATGGTAGTGTGTGTTATCAAAATGATGGGCGTGTGGTAATTGTTACTGGCGCGTGCAGTGGTATTGGTTTGGCAATTGCCACGGCTTTTCGGAAATCCGGAGCGGAAGTACTTGCCGTTGATGTGAATGAATCAGGGGTTCATGAATTGCCAGAGGGGGTGCGTTTTCATCAGGCTGATGTTGGCCTCGAAGACGAGTGTGAAGCGGCTGTCCAAACGGCGGTTGAAGAATGGGGTGGAGTCGATGTGCTGGTGAATAATGCCGCGATACAACCCCCGGAGTCGTACCTCCCGATGGATCAGTATCCGTCTGACATGTGGCAACGCATGGTTGCGGTGAATCTGTCCGGATATGCTTTTATGGCCAAGTACACTCTGGCAGTTATGCGTCAGCAGCACGCGGGCGTGGTCATCAATATCGCGAGTGCGCAGGGGCATCGCACTGCCCGAGGTGTGCCAGCTTATGGCCCCATTAAATCAGCGAACTTGATGCAAGCAAAACAGTGGGGTGTTGAGTATGCGAGACAGGGTATACGCGTACTCTCGGTTTCTCCAGGTGCGATCGCAACACCTTTAGTAACCTCGACAGCAGAGTCGCAAGGAGGCGAAACGCAGCTTGCGAATCGACATCCACTGGGACGGATTGGACAGCCCTGTGAAGTTGCCAACGCGGTATTGTGGCTGGCGAGTGGAGATGCTTCTTTTGTGACAGCTACAGATCTAGAGGTTGACGGTGGCTTGGGTTCATTTGCTGCGTTTGCCGATCCATATGCGATCGAATAAGTGGTAATAAGAGTCGGCGTGTAAGTCATATCTGGAGCATGCCGGCGCTGACCACACCAGGAATTCGAACGCCAGATTGTGGCAGCCGTTGCGGTGGTCTTAACGGGGGCGCGACGGCAAGGTGCTCTCGTCGATAGTCCCTTGCTGGTAAGCATCTTCATCCGGCAGGTTAATTATTTCGGAGAATCCTTCCGCTTGTTCGATTTCGATATCTCCATGTGCGTCGGGTTGATGCGCCAGGACTTTGTGATGTCGTACCAATTCGAGGATGGCGAGGAAAATGCCGATCATCGCGGACTTGTGCATGCCTGGTTGAAACATCTCGGAAAAGGCCATTTTCTGGTCCTCAACGAGGCGCAGGTGGATTTTCCGCATGTAGTGTTGGATTGGAGTATCGTCATAGACGATGTTCGATGGTTGTGTTGTTTGGGTGTCGCGCATGATGCGACCGAATACACTAACCAAATCCCACAATTCCACTTCCCGGATAGGTTGGTCGGCAGAATCGACTCGTCTCGGTGGCAGGTCGTTGGCTTGCCGCGCGTAACGTTGCTGCCATTCGCGACTTTGGTCGTCAAGAAGACTGGCTACATCGCGATAGTTCTTGTATTCCAGCAGACGCTTGACCAGTTCATCTCGCGGATCATCGATCACCTCATTCTCTTCACCTTCTCGTGGCAACACCATTCGTGACTTGATCTCCATCAGTGTGGTTGCCATCTCGAGAAAATCTCCAACGCCATCGACATCGATTTCCTCTAGGACGGTGAGATACTCAAGAAACTGCTCAGTAATCAGGGCAATGGGAATCTCGGGTGTTTCAATTTCGTGTTTGCGCACCAGGAACAACAGCAGGTCCAGTGGGCCGCGGAAAATGTTGAGGTCAACGCGAAAGTTCATCGGGCTGAAATCCGTCACGATCTGGTGGTCGGGCTTGGTTTGAATGACGAGCCTACCCTCTATGCAGGGTACTCGTAAATGGAGGATCGAAGGGAACTTGCGGGGCAGCGCTGGTGTCGGCCCAGATTAGCAAGTGGTTCGAACGGGGGGGGCGAAGATTTCGCAATTGCGTGATGCCTGCTTTCCTATACGCTGCGCTTCTACAGGTTGCTGATGGGCAGGAAATGATAGGCAGGAAACCAGTGTGCGTCAGTTTGGTTCCTGCGATGTTCTGGTGAACCTGGGTGTGGTTCCTGACTACTGATCGTTTGTTTGAGTTACGGACGCAACTAGAGTTGTGGCGTAATTTGCGGATCCTCCAACGCGGACCAGTGTGTGGTGTCCATTCTTATAGCCGATGCCGGAGTGGTAGCGCATTGCGGCGCTGTGGGACGCAGGTATTCGCGGTTCGCTAAATGCGGTTTTAGCGAAGGGCACTTTACTTGCGCCAGGGGAGGAGAGTTCCCATGGCTGTTATCAAGCATAAGGACTCGGGTGAAGTTTTGTTGCGTGTGGACGGTCCTTCGCTAGCAGGCGAGAACCTGGAGAATCATCGCCTTTCTGGAGCGGATCTATCCGGTAAGGACCTGAAAAACGTTGATTTCCATAACGCCGATCTCACGGGTGCCGACTTATCGGGAGCGAATCTGCGGGGCGCAAATCGCCCAGGAACGCGCCAACTTGCAAGCGGCAAATCTGACCGGTGTCATGCAGAATAGCGCCAAATTGTCCGACACGGATTTTTCGCGCGCGACAATGCGGTGCGCGAAATTAGGTAACTGCGAGATGACTCGCGCTGATTTTTCAGGAGCCGTCCTGAGTTTGTCGGATTTGCGTGGGAACTTGACGGAAGCAAATCTCTCTCATGCTGATCTCAGCGGGGCGGACCTTAGTGGCGCCAATTTGACCGGCGCGATCCTGACACAGGCAAATATGATTGATGCCAGTATGGCTGAGACAGAAATGACGCGTGTCCGCATGGACGGCGCCATTGGGCCACATGGGAAACGTGCGGGCACTAGGCCGCGTCTGGCTCCTCGGCGTCAGGCCTGGTGGCAATTCTGGAGATAATTCCCGTCGCCCCAGCTTCTGGTCACGGTTCTTTGCCAGATGCGCCAGGGACTCAGCTGTCATTTGTTGTGCCGATGAAGCAGCCTCGCGTTGAGCGGTTACGGCTTCAAGCAATTAATCCGGGGCCGTTGCCTCGCTGGCGGCTGGGGCACTTTCTGGCAGTTCTGGACTAGTGATTTGAGGAGTGCCTCGTGGTACTTCAAGCATCCGACGAATTCGCTTCGAGTGTTTCATGTGTGGTGTGAGTCGCCCGTAAGCGGGTTCATCGGGAAGTGGTGGATCCAGTTGTGGCTGAGGCTGGACGGATTCGTCGTATAGCTCATGCCAGAAATCGTTGTTGTCAACGGTCAGTAGTTCCAGGTCCAGAAAGAGCTGCATCCGAGCCAGGATAAAATCGATGTGTTGCCTGGCCACGTCGTTGAGTGCATCGATGTAATCCGCTTGTGACTCCAGGAAGTCGCGAGCTCGAATATTCTGGACCCCCAGGCTCAATTGGAGTTCGGTTGCGGTTACGCGGTCTTTGGCCAAGGCAGCACTGGCGACAGAAATCGCGTA
>MDTE01186927.1_pt1 | contig 25456 bp, 20 predicted proteins | sample 811231 | NCBI WGS metagenome assembly MDTE01 (sample SAMN05326651, study PRJNA326480) | marine metagenome | isolation source: seawater | place: Indian Ocean: Red Sea | collected 2010
AATTTAGCTCGGAATTTTCTTAGGAATCTGATGTCAAAAATATGAAATTAGGGACGAATCTATTTAGATCTTTTTGCATAAGTTTACTTCTAGTAGTTGCTGGACTTCTATCATCACAAGTCCATGCAGATGGCATTGCAAGCGTCAATCAATTCGTTGAAATTAAGCCTAATGCTGACGATTTTAGAGCGCGTAAACAAAGCAATAGCGGCCAAAGATCAACATCGGGCTTTGATTTTATAATCACTCCTGAAAGAACTGATATTTGTCAGCAAGGCCAGACTAGCTCTATCTGCTCTAACACCTATTTCTTTAGTGGACTTGGTTATGTCCCAAATGGAAGTGCTACCTCAATTGTATTTAGTAACACCCCAGCTAATTCCTATCTAGTTTTCATTAACGATGATCATAACAGCGGAACTGATAGAACCTCGATGATTGGAGAAATAGTTTTTGATAATGAAATATTGGGTTATTGGACTGACCCTTCAAGAACTGTGGACTTTGATTATGTAGATAAACCTGGGGCGCTCTATCCAAATTCAAATAACAATGGATTCTCTGCAAGGCAGACTGAAAACCATTTTCATTATGGTAGCAGTACTACTAGTTCTACTACCCAAGGCGATTGGGTGTCTATTGGGGCCGATAAAAGAACGTTGAGATTTGGTGCAAAAAATGGTCGACCAGGAGATTACATTCGAGTTATTACCAGGGCGTCGAATCCAATTATTGACTTTGACCTGACAAGTTCAGAAGGAGCTGAATCTGTTTCCTCGGCAGCTTTGACTGTAGACCTATCATTCCCCTCAACTCAGAACGTCACAGTTAATTATTCTGTTACAGGAACTGCCACTGGTTCTGGCACTGACTACACTTTGGCTAATGGCATTTTAACCATAAATGCTGGGTTAACATCTGGCACCATAAACATTACTGGCATTGTTAATGACTCTTTAGATGAACCAAATGAGACAGTGATCGTTACTTTATCTAACCCTAGCAATGCAACTTTGGGTACTAACAACGTGCACACTTATACCATCAATGACAACGATAATGCTCCTGTGGTTGAGTTTAATAATACCAGTTCGAACGATGCTGAATCTGTATCTTCTAAAGCTATCACGGTCGATTTATCCGCTGCGTCAAGTCAAGATGTGACCGTCAATTATGTTGTCACAGGTACTGCCACTGGTTCTGGCACCGACTACACTTTGGCTGATGGTACTGCAACAATTCCAGCCAATGCAACATCAACGACGATTACCATTGGGAACATTGTTGATGACAGTTTAGATGAGCTGAATGAGACGGTCATCGTTACTTTGTCTAACCCGAACAATGCTACTTTGGGTAGCAAAACTATTCATACCTACACCATCACTGATGACGATGATGCCCCAGTGGTTAGCTTCAATTCTCCTAGTTCAAATGGGGCTGAATCTGTGTCTTCTAAAGCTATTACTGTGGATTTGTCTTCAGCTTCAGGAAAAAACGTCACAGTTAATTATGCAGTCACTGGTTCTGCCACCGGCTCTGGTACGGATTATACTTTAGAGAATGGAACGCTCACTTTCAGCGCTGGAGCAACTTTCGGCATAATCTCTATAGGGAATATCGTCGATGACTTAATTTATGAAGCTGATGAAACTGTCATCATTACTTTATCAAGCCCAAATAATGCAACTTTGGGCGCTGTCAACGTTCATACTTTCACCATCAATGATAATGATAATGCTCCAGTAGTTGATTTCAGTAGCATCAGCTCAAACGATAATGAATCTGTATCTTCCAAAGCTATCACAGTGGAACTATCTGCTGCATCCACTCAAAGCGTAACAGTTGATTATACCTTGACAGGAACTGCATCTGGCTCTGGTACCGATTATACTTTGGCCGATGGCACCTTAACTATCAGCGCTGGCTTGACGTCTGGCATGATTACAATAGCAGGGATTGTTGACGATGGTTTAGATGAGCCGAACGAAACTGTGATCGTTACCCTATCGAATCCAAGCAATGCAACTTTAGGCGATGATAGCGTCCATACTTACTTCATCATAGATAACGATGACGCTCCAGTAGTTGATTTCAGTAGCATCAGCTCAAACGATGCTGAATCTGTATCTTCCAAAGCTCTCACCGTTGATCTTTCTGCTGCATCTAGTCAGGACGTCACGGTCAATTATGTTGTCACTGGTACAGCCACTGGCTCTGGCACCGATTATACTTTGGCTGATGGCGTTTTAACTATTAGCGCTAGCGAAACATCTGGCATTATTACCATTGGTAACATTATTGACGATGGTTTAGATGAGCCGAACGAAACAGTCGTCGTTACCTTATCGAATCCAAGCAACGCAACTTTAGGCAATGACAGCGTGCATACTTATACCATCGTTGATAATGATGATGCTCCAGTGGTTGAGTTTAATACTCCCGCTTCGAGCGATCTTGAATCTGTATCCTCTAAAGTCATCACTGTTGACTTGTCAGCAGTTTCAGGGCAAAACGTCACGGTTGATTATGCGGTGACAGGAACTGCCACTGGCTCTGGCACCGATTATACATTGGCCAATGGCACCTTGACTATAAATGCTAGCTCGACGTCCGGCACTATTACCATTGGTAACATTGTTGATGATGGTTTAGATGAGCCAAACGAAACTGTAATCATTACTCTATCAAGCCCTAATAATGCAACTTTAGGTGACAACAGTGTGCATACTTATACCATCACTGATGATGATGACGCTCCAGTGGTTGAGTTTAATACTCCCACTTCGAGCAATCTTGAATCTGTATCCTCTAAAGCCATCAATGTTGACCTATCGGCAGAGTCGAGTCAAAACGTGACAGTTGACTATGTTGTGACCGGTACTGCCACTGGTTCTGGTACCGATTATACTCTGGCCAATGGCACTCTAACTATAAATGCTGCGACAACGTCTGGCACCATTACTATTGGCAGTATTGTTGACGATTCATTGGATGAGCCGCATGAGACAGTCATTGTTACTTTGTCGAATCCCAGCAATGCAACGCTGGGTAATAACAACGTGCATACTTATACTATTACGGATAATGATGACGCTCCGTTAATTGCTTTTGAAGCGACCAGTTCTAGTGGGGCAGAAACAGAACCTACCAAAGATGTTATAGTCAATTTGTCTGCAGTTTCAGAACAAATCGTGACGGTTAATTATGCAGTCACTGGAACTGCTACTGGCTCTGGCGAGGATTACACTTTAGAAAATGGAGTGCTAACCATTGATGCTGGAGAAACATCTGGAACAATTACAATTGCTGGTATTGTTGATGATGGAAGTGGCGAGGGAAGTGAGACCGTTATTCTGACTTTATCAAATCCAAACAATGCAACTTTAGGAAGCAATGATGTACATACATTTACAATTTTGGAGCCTCTAATAGGGGAGGGACCATCAAGAGATATATCTTTTGTTGAACCTAACTCAAGTGGAGCTGAATCCGAATCTTCCACAGACCTGACTGTTCAAATGTCAGCATCATTTACTGCTGACGCTACAATTAATTATGCCGTTACAGGAACAGCAACTGGCTCAGGCACCGATTATACTCTGGCTAATGGCACTGCAACTATCGCAGCTGGTTCAACTTCTACGACGATAACTATTGCTGGCATTATTGATGATTCTCTAGACGAGGTGAATGAAACAGTAATTGTTACCTTGTCTAATCCTACTAATGCTAACCAAGGTTCAATTCTGGTTCATACTTATACGATTATTGATAACGATAATGAACCAGAGGTTAGCTTTGGCGATACTAGTTCAAGCGGAGCTGAGTCTGTTTCTTCTGCAGGTTTGACTGTAGATTTATCTGCTGCATCAGGAAAAGATGTAACAATAAATTACGTGGTTACTGGAACTGCCACAGGCTCAGGCACCGATTACACTTTAGCGAATGGAACCTTGACTATAAGTGCAGGAGAGACATCTGGGACTATCAATATTTCAAGTATTATCGATGACTTAATAGATGAAGCTGATGAGACGGTGATTGTTACTTTATCGAACCCAACCAATGCTGTATTGGGAATTGAAAATGTTCATACCTACATTATCAATGATAACGACAGCGCTCCGGTGATTGATTTTAATGCCATCAGTTCAAGTAGGACTGAGTCAGTTTCTTCTACAGATTTGACTGTCGATCTGTCTGCAGTATCAGGTCAAGATATTACAGTCGACTATGTTGTGACAGGAACAGCCACTGGCTCAGGCACTGATTATACTTTAGCTAATGGCACTTTAACTATTGATGCAGGCGCAACAAGCGGGACCATTACGATCGATGGCATTATCGATGATTTAATTGATGAGGCGAATGAGACCGTCGTCGTTACTTTATCGAATCCAAGCAATGCAACTCTGGGAGCTGATAACGTGCATACTTATACCATTACTGATAACGACAACGCTCCAGTGATTGGTTTTAGTATCCCTAGCTCAAGCGGAGCTGAATCAACTTCTTCCGCAGCTATCACGGTTGATTTGTCAGCAGCTTCAGGACAGAACGTTACAGTTGATTTCGCAGTATCGGGTACTGCTTCGGGCTCGGGCACTGATTATACCTTAGCTAATGGCACTCTAACTATAGGTGCAGGAGTAACATCCGAGACAATTACGATCTCTGGCATTTTTGACGATGCGGCCGATGAAGCTGATGAGACAGTAATCATCACTTTATCTAATCCATCCAATGCAACTTTAGGGGGTAATAGTGTTCATACTTATACCATTACGGACAATGATGATGCTCCAGAGGTTGGCTTTAATGCCAACAGCTCAAGCGAGACAGAATCAGTTTCTTCTGCAGGTTTGACTGTAGATTTATCTGCTGCATCAAGTCAGAACGTAACAGTTGATTATACTGTCACAGGAACAGCAACTGGCTCTGGCACTGATTATACTTTAGCCGATGGCTCCTTAACTATCAGCGCTGGCGCTACGTCTGGACTTATTACAATAGCAGGGATAATTGATGATTCACTAGATGAGCCGAATGAGACAATAATTGTAACTTTATCAAATCCAAGCAATGCAACTTTAGGTAGCAATATTGTTCATACTTATACCATCACCGATAATGAAGACGCACCTACTATCGACTTTAACTCTGACAGTTCAAGTGGAGCTGAATCTGTATCTTCGAAAGACATCACCGTGAACTTGTCTGGGCCATCTAGCGAAACCATAATTGTCGAATATATTATCACGGGAACAGCAAGTGGCTCTGGAACTGATTATACTTTAGCTAGCGGTACTCTAACGATTGATCCTGGCGAAACATCGGGAATTATTTCAATTGCAGGGATCATAGATGATGCTCTTGATGAGGCCGATGAGACAATAATTGTAACTTTATCAAATCCAACTAATACAACTTTGGGTAGTAATAGTGTTCACACCTATACGATCATTGATGACGATGATGCTCCAGTGGTTGAGTTTAATACTACCAGTTCGGACGATGCTGAATCTGTATCCTCCAAAGAAATTACAGTAGATTTGTCGGCAGTCTCAGGACAAGATGTTACAGTTGACTATGTTGTGTCAGGAACAGCCACTGGCTCTGGCACCGATTATACTTTGGCCGATGGCTCCTTAACTATCAGCGCTGGCGCTACGTCTGGCATGATTACAATAGCAGGGATTGTTGACGATGGTTTAGATGAGCCAAATGAAACTGTGATCGTTACCCTATCGAATCCAAGCAATGCAACTTTAGGTAGCAATAGCGTTCATACATACACCATTACCGATAATGAAGACACGCCAACTATCGACTTTAACTCTGTTAGCTCAAGTGGAGCTGAATCTGAATCTTCGAAAGACATCACTGTGAACTTGTCTGGGCCATCTAGCGAAACCATAACAGTCGATTATGCAGTCACAGGAACCGCAAGCGGATCAGGCGATGATTATACTTTAGTAAACGGGACCTTAATTATAGACGCAGGATCTACAAGCGCTACGATTACTATTGCAAATATTATTGACGATAGCACTGATGAAACAGATGAAACAGTAATCGTAACTCTGTCAAGTCCAAGCAATGCTACCTTGGGAAGTAATGATGTTCACACTTATACGATCATTGATGACGACGGAATGCCTGCAGTAGAATTTAATGCTAATAGTTCAACTGCGGCAGAAGATATTTCATCGATAGCGTTAACAGTGGATCTATCTGCAGCATCTAGTAATAACATTTCAGTAAATTACTCTGTGACAGGCACAGCTACTGGCGGAGGAACCGATTACTTGCTGGCAAATGGAGTATTGACAATAAATGCAGGCGCAACATCAGGCACGATCACTATTGATAATATTGTTGATGACTTAATTGACGAGGATGATGAAACGGTAATTATAACTTTATCAGGTCCTAGTAATGCCGTTTTGGGGAACAATAGTGTCCACACCTATACCATAAGAGATAATGACGGCACCCCAACAATAGAGTTTTCTAGTTCAACTTCTGCAGATTTGGAATCTGTTGCTTCAAGATCAGTAGATGTTGTTATTCCTTTTGCATCTCTAGCGCAGATTGAAGTTGATTATGAGGTCACCGGAGGCACTGCTGGAGCAGGCACAGACTATACAATGACGTCTGGCAGTGTAGTCATTCCAGATGGGGCGACGAGTGGAACTATAGTTATACCAACGATTGTCGATGATTTAGCCGATGAAGGTGATGAAACAATAATTATCTCTCTATCCAATCCTGTTAATGCAACTCTTGGAGTCAATACCGTTCACACTCTAGTAATCAATGACAATGACGCTAAACCACTTTTAATAGCTACCAGCCCTCAAGATGACAGCACAAGAGTGCCTATAGATAGCGACATCATTTTGACATTTAACGAAGTTGTTAATTGTGAATCAGGCACTATTAATATTTTGTCAGATGATAATTCATCTTCATTTGCTGTGAGTCTGCCAAGTGGAATTGTTACCGGTTGTGGAACAGAGACGATCACAGTTAATTTGCCTACAGATCTTGAGCATGGAACAGACTATTATGTATTGATTGAAAATACAGTTTTTGAAGATATTCACGGTAACACCTTTGATGGAATAAACGACCCCACAGAGTTTAATTTTAAAACTAGTATTGAATTGACAGATCCAACATTAAAGCAGCCTGTAATTGACAATGCCAGAGCGATGAATCAGATCGCAACTCGTTGGGTGGATCAAAATATTAATGTAATTTCTAAACGGATGATGACTTCATCACGACAAGGCTTAAGAGTTAATTTTAATAATAAGATTATTGACTCAATCAAAACCATAAGAACTAGTGAGCCAGCTAATAATATTGTTGAGGAGCAAGATAAGAGCAAGGTTGAGGAGCCACTAGAAAATAATTTTGACGAGGAGCCAATATTAGAATTTTGTACGATTAATTCTAGCGGTCCTAAAACAGACCCATCTCTGAAAATAAAAGTGCATCTATCAAAAATTGCACTCGAAGATGTCATTGTAGATTTTAGAATTACTGGTTCATCAGACGAAGAAAACTTTTCATTTGGAGAAGGAATATTAAATATTGAAGCTGGTCTCAAATCAGCTTTCATTATTTTTGATGGGATTCCTCAAGATGTATTTGGCTTTACTCCAGGGGACAGAAAAATCTTTGTGACTCTATTAGAATCTTCAAATGCACAATTAGGTAACAACTTGGTTTATACCCATACACTTACTGATGATTTAAAAGATTGGACAGATCCAAACGCTAATTATTTTTGTATATCAGATTTTGATAACCCTAAATCAAGAAGTCTTGTAGAAGCTAATCCTGAAATCAAAACGTCGAAATTAAATAGTGATTTCGAATCTAACGCTTTTCAAGATCCCGAACAATTAAAGTCAACAGTTCAAGATCTATTATCAGACCCAGTAAAAATTACGGCTGATGGAGAGCTCAGTGAAATTATTGGCGATTGGTCTATATGGATTGATGGAGAATTTGGAGAATTAACACTAGGCAAAAACAATCCTAATCCAAATGTTTTGGATGAAAGATCTTTTCATATTGGACTAGATAAATCACTAAGTGATGACGGAGATTTATTTGGCTTTGCTTTGGGCTTAGGAAAAACTAAACCAAAAGATAGAAATCGTGAATCTCATGTTGAATCAAAGAATTATAGTCTTTCGACTTATGGTAGATTCGATAATAAAAGCAATGCGTTGCAATTTATTCTTGGGATCACTAAATTAGAATTTAATTCAGACCGATTGGATGGAGAAGAGCTGCTCAAAGGACAAAGAGAGGCGAATCAGCTTTTTGGATCTCTTGCGTTCATTCGTTCATTGATTAATGAAAACAGCAATTGGCTTGTTTCTCCTTACCTAAGAATTGATGGTTCATATACAAGATTTGATAAGTATAGTGAAACAGGCGGAGAGACCGCGTTAACTTTCGATGAATTAACATTATCAAATGCTAAAGCATCAATTGGCGCAGATATCAGCTATCTTTTTGAGGAATCAAAATATAATGCAATGCCATATATAACCTTAGAATATGGTTTAGATTATTCAAGAACTTCCAGCCAGAATATGTATTACTCTATAGAGGGTCCAAGTATAAATTACATATTAGATCTAGACGATGGAATGAAAGCTCATAATTGGGAAGTTGATATCGGATTGATGCTTCAAATATCCACTGGCTTATCTACTAATATTGGTTGCAGATGGCAAGGCAGATCTAACTACCTGTCCGACTTTTCAAGCATTTCTAAGAATGATCTTTCATCATCAGAAGTTTGTTCGCTTGATTTATTATGGAACTTTTAATCAAGCGATTGGTTTCAATGATGTTTCATCAATAGATATTAAAAATTACAACAATTTATATGGAACAAAGAATATTCGAACCTTTTGGCACTGTCAGCTCGCTGACTTTAGGGGGCGGAGGAATTGGAAATGTTTGGGGAGAAACTTCTAGAGAAGAAGCCATTGAAACTGTAAACCTTGCATATAATTCTGGCATTAATCATTTTGATGTCGCCCCAATGTATGGAAAGGGTGAAGCTGAAAGGGTCCTTGGCTTAGCATTAAAAGATAAAAATTTAGAAAATATAAAAGTAACTACTAAATGTAGACTTGGCAATCCGAAAGATTCAGAGGTATATGAAGTTTTAAATAATTCTTTGTGCCGAAGCCTCAAAACGATGCACTTAGAAAAAGTAGATTTATTTCTTCTTCATTCTCAATTAATTGAAGACGATTTTCGTTTTTTTAAATTTGATGAAACAAGAAAATCTAGTGGAACTACTCTTTCATGTTATTTTAATGCGGTAATTCCAGCTTTTGAAAGACTAAAGCAGGAAGGAAAAATAAGTCATTGGGGTATTGGATTAGGTCAAGAGGAAGCATTAATTAAAGCAATTAATTCTTCTTCGCCACCTGAAGCAATGCAATGCGCAGTTAATGTTTTAAATTCTATTGGAGCAATTGGCTACATTAGTGAAACAAACAATCCAAATAAAATATTGCAGGAATGCCAAAATAATGATATTCCAATATTAGCCATAAGGGCTGTGCAAGCAGGTGCTTTGACTTCGGCGATGGATAGAGAGCCGAATAGTTCAGGATTAGATGAAGCTGATTTTAAAGACTTTGAAAAAGCTTTGCCTTTTAGAAAATTTGCAGACGAAATAAATGAAGATCCAGCTTCTTTAGCTCATAGATTTGCACTTAGCACAAATAAAGTAGGATCAGTTATTCTAGGGGTAAAAAATAGAAAAGAATTAGCGGAATGCATAGAAGCAGAAGAAAAAGGGTTGCTTGATGAAGAAGCGATGTCAAAGTTAAAAAATCTTTTTAAAAATACAGAGTAATTTTTATGAATTTTAGGTTTTTAAAAAACAAAATATATATTTTTATGTTGTTTAGTATTTCCTTGACTGCTCAACTCTATGCAAACGAACTTAAAGTAGGATTTGCAGAACTTTCAATTACCCCTGAGATACTTGATGAATGGGAAGACGTAAATAATGATGCTCAGTTTGATCAAGAGATTGATAAGTGGATTGACGGAAACGGGAACAACCAATTCGATCCCGTGTGGATGGCAGGTTTTCAAAATAAACGAGCTGCTCAGGGTGTAAAGGATGACCTCATGGCGGTAGCAGCGGTTATTGATGACGGACAAAGAAGGATAGGAATTATAAGCGCTGACACAATAGGGCTAATGAGAAAATTTGTGCTAAGTGTCCGTGAGGATGTTCCTGAAGAGTGGGGCTTAGATTACGTCATGGTGCATGCAACACACAATCATGAGGGTCCAGACACTCAGGGCCTCTGGGGCCCAGGTTTTTTAAAAAGCGGTGTTGACGATGTTTACATGGAGCGTCTAAAAAAAGAATTCATTAATGCGTTAAGCTTGGCAATAGATAATTTGGAACCCGCGCAAATGAGTTTGGCGTTAATTCCGACTAATCCTCAAACACCAATTAAAGACAAGCGAAAACCCATCGTGATAGATGATGATATAAGAGCAATTTTATTTAGCCGTCCCGATGGAGCAATCATAGGCTCGCTGATTAATTTTGGAATTCATGTCGAACTCACATGGGATAAAAATTTAGAAATAACTGCTGATGTTGCAGGCTACTTAAGAAAGGGTGTCAGTGAAGGAATTTATTATGATGATCAGCTCATTAAGTCAGGACTGGGAGGAACCACATTATGGCTTACAGGAAACATTGGAGGTTTAATGACATCCGGGCCAAACGACCCAATTTATGATCCTGTCATGGAAAGAATGATTATAAAACCGAGTCATATTAAAGCTAGAGCATATGGATACAGCTTAGCCAACAGCGTTATAGATGCTTATCATGCTGGTGATTTTGTGCCTTCTTCAAAGCCATCTATAACCGTCCATTCAACTGAAATTGAATTAGGTTTAGAGAATTTCATGCTTTCATTGGGTACTCTGCTCGGCATCATTGACACGGATTTGAAATTTAGTTTGATACCTCCTTTTGCGCGCTATTTAAGTGAGGTGGCATTCATACAATTAGGAGATGCTTCGATTATCGGTATTCCCGGTGAACTTTATCCAGAAATTGCTATTGGAGGTATAGAAAACCCTGAAGGCGCTGATTACGTTATCGCTCCTCAAGAAGTTCCACATCTCCGCAGTCAACTTCCAGGCAAACTTAATTTAATGGTGAATTTAGCTAACGATGCCATTGGATACATCATTCCAAAAAGTGAATGGGATGATGACCCTCCTTGGATTTACGGAGAGGAAGAAGAAACTTACGGTGAAGTGGTGTCTTTGGGTCCAAATACTGGGCCAATAATTCATGAAAATATTGTTAAGTTAATAAAAGAATCAAAAAAATAAATAAGTTTCTAATATAAAATTATTACGATTTATTTTTTTGGCACATAATTTTTTGAGTATATCAGGCGAAATTCTTTTGAATCTAATGTTAGAATTAATAAAAAACTAAAACAAACCATGAAAACTAAACTCTTTGCTACTTTCTTATTTACAATCATAATTTCTCCAGTAATTTCAACGCAATCTTTCGATGATTTTACTCAGTCTCTAGGAAATTTTTTTAAAGAAAAACCTCTTTTTCAAAAATACGCCAATTCAGCAGTCAATTACTCGAGCTTAGTTGAAAGACAAGGTCTAAAATATCAAGTTAATTCAAATACGCCATTTTCGGGAAATTTCATCATGTATATGGATGACAATATTTTCTGTGTCGAAGAGGCTGGAAGTTATAGGAATGGCAAGCTCCATGGACCGCTGGAAGGTTATGAAGGCTGCGGCGTGGCTTACTCATTTAAAACTAATTACAAAAATGGTCTTGAAAATGGTGAATATCAAGAATTTACTGAAGGTTATCTTTCTATGGAAGGAAATGTAGTTAATGATGAAGTTGATGGAGAATGGAATGGATATGAATACGGTTATAAAACTTGGACAGAATATAACGACAATGGAAATCTTTTATATTATTTAGAATATTCTTACCATCAGAATGGGCAACTTGCTTCTAAAGAAACATTTAATGCTGAAGAGCAGCTTAACGGAATTTCTGAAACATATCACCAAAATGGACAACTTGAATCTAAAGTAAATTATCAAAATGGTAATGTAGTTAAAGTAATAGAAAGTTATGATTACAATGGAAATCCACTTAATTGAGAAAATTCAAAGAAGCAGCACAAAAAAAAATTAAAAATTATCTGACCATAAATTAGATTTGGGTTTTTCCAAATATGATTAACCAAAAGAAAGGTATTAATAAAAGTGAAAAAAGCTTTGATGCCCTAATATTGGCTGCTGGAAAAGGCAAAAGATTTAGAGATTCAGGAGGATCGGTTTTAAAACAAGTTGCTGAATATGAAAGCGTTCCCGTTATAAAAAGACTTTATGATCAACTTTCTGCAAATAAAAAAATTAAAGAAATAATTGTAGTTTTAAGTAATGATAGTTCCGATCAAGAGGTTATTAAAGCTGCTATAGGAAGTAACAAAGTTAATTATTTAATTAATCATGACTGTGAAAATGATAATAATCTGATTTCATTTTTAGTTGCCGCTCAAAATGTTGAAAACAATCTAATAGTTTTAGAATGTGATTGTGTCTCGGAAGAAACAGATATAGACAAAATGCTGTCGAGCACACTACAAAACGACATAACATTTTCAAATCTAGGATCGATTGATAACTATAAATATGGCGGGGTAATTGAACTTTCAGATAGCAAAAAGCCAAAGAAAATACATGTTTTTAGTGAAGAGGAAATGATTTTATTTAAAAAAGATTTTCAAGGAGCCAAGTTATTTGGTGCTACATGTTTTGGTAAAGAAGCTTTAACAAAATATAAAAAGATGTCTCAAGAATTAACCGATAAGAAAAATAAATACTTTCTTGAGGTTGCAATCGCTTACCCCAACTCTTTTGTCTTCAAGACTGTTAAAATGAGCCGTAATTCTTTTCATTTTAATACTTTAAATGAATTCAATAAAAAAAGTTAAATCACAACAAAACTTAAAGCTTTTGAAAGTTAAGTCGATCTCTCCGATTGAAGGGCATAGTAAAAAGAGAGTCGATTGGTTATTGAAGAAAATTTGTGATGAAGGGGTATGGAAAGTTCCAGTCAAAGTTGAGAAAACAAAATTCTTGCTTATGGACGGCCATCATAGATTTGAAGTAGCAAAACTTTTGAATTTAACTTTTATACCCGTAGAATTATTTGATTATTCTGAAGTAGAAGTTTTTAGCTTAAGAAAGAATCGAAAAGTTAATGTTGATATAATTTTTAAAAATCATGAAGAAGGAATTATTTATCCTTATAAAACAGCTAAGCATAATTTTAAAAGTAGCAATAAATCATTTGAGGGAATAAGTTTAAATGAGCTCAAATAAAAATTTAGTAATACTTGCTGCGGGAAGAGGTATAGGTATTGATGGATTCAATAAATTAAATCTTGTTTTCCCTAGTTCCAAAGAATCGATTTTAGAAAGGTACTTAAGACAATTTGATGCAGAAGTTAAAATTGTTGTAGGTTACAAAGCCGCTGAAATTATGTCACTAAATCCAGATTTAAATTATGTTTACAATCATAATTGGTTTGAAACTGGTAGCGCATTTTCAACTTATTTGGGCGCTGAAGAATTACCGGTAATAATTATGCCTTGTGATTTGTTTTTATCTGATGATGCCGCAGAAGTAATAAATTCTTCAAAAGGAGATTTGCTATTTGCTATTGATTCAGAAAACAGATCAAATTTGAACGCACATGTTTCTCATAAAAATTCTGAGATTTTAAGTATTTATAATGGTTCAAGAAAATCGGGCAACGATAAAGAATTTACAGGCATTGTTAAAGTATCAACAAAAAAGACTTTAGAAAAGTTAAAAAAAGTGTGTGAAACTAATGCAAATTTTTTTCTTAGCGAAGCAATTGAAAAGATCAAATCTGAATTTAAAATGGAAATACTTAAAGGCGATGTTAAAGAAATAAATAGCATTAATGACTATATAGATCTATTCAAAGATAATTAAAACTATGATTCCTAGGTCATATACTTTTTTTGCTTCTAAAAACGATTTACATTTGAATGGGGATAAGTATTTCGAAAAAACATCGGAAGTTATTTCTTTATTAAATTCTAAATATGGAGAGTCCAGAACAGTCCGATTGACACTGCCAGAAATTTCTTTAGATAACTCAGAAGATTTTGATTCAGATATTTCAATTTTGTCTAAATGTTACCAGAAAGCATTGGACTTAAATTTTAGGTGGATAAATCAACCCTTTACTATTTCTTCCAGGGCTTTAGTTGAGCCATATACTCTTAATATAATTTCAAATCTAATTACAAAGCACGAAAAACTCTTTGCGCTTCTGAATATTTCCAACTTAGATCAAGTTAAAGAAGGCGCAAGTACTTACGCAAAAATCAATAAGTCTCTAAGCAGATCCCAAACGTTGGGATTCAATAATTTTAGATTTGGCATAGGTTTTAATCTTTCAGAATATACTCCATTCTTTCCGTTTTCTTACGGCTCTAATTCAGGATTTTCGGTTGCGCTCGAATCTTTAGATTTTTTAAAAAAAGAATTATCCAGTTCTAATTCTATAAGCGAATTAGAAGTGAGGTTAAAAGAAGATATTAACAAATCTTCTAAGATATTTTCTCAAGTTGGAGATAAATTTTCTTTTCCTTATTTTGGATCGGATTGGTCTCTAGCACCGTTGCCTAATAGCGATAATAGCGTAGTTGATTTCATAAGTTCTTTTGAGGGTAATGATCTTGGAGCGGGGGGCGGATTTTTGTCTAGCATTTCTAAAATTACAGCTTTGCTAAAGTCCCCATTTTCAGACAAAGACATATCTCCAGTTGGGTTTAATGGGGTTATGATGAGTGTTCTTGAAGACGATGCGCTTGCAAAAAGTTTTTCATTGAGATCAGTAACAGTTAATGATTTGTTATTGTATTCTTCTGTTTGTGGCTGTGGTTTAGATATGGTTCCTCTATCAGGCGATACTTCAGAGATTTCAATAGAAAAATATGCAGAGGATACGGCAAGCTTAGCATTTAGGCTGAATAAGCCTTTGGGAGTAAGGTTCATGTCAATTTCCAATTTAAGAGAGGGTCAGCAAACGTCTTTTAGTCATGATTTTGTAAATAATTCATCAGTGATAAGATTGTAAGATATAAAAATTCTTAGAATGTATTCTAAGAATTTACACACCATGAAAATAAATAAAAAAGCTGTCAAAACATTTTGGGATCAACAGGCTAAAAAGTCTAACTATTTAAGGCCTGAAGGCATATCTAATCTAGAAGAAGATGAAGAATTATTAGAAAAAAAAATTGGTTTAGAAACAAAAAAGATTTTCTCTTGGATTGGTAATTTAAGTAATAAGACAGTTTTAGATTTAGGTGCGGGAACTGGACAATGGTCATTAAAGTTCGCAAAGAGTGCTAAATCTGTAATAGCCGTTGAGTTTTCAAAGGGGATGCAAGATTTAGCAATTTCGGAAGCTAAAAAACAAAAGATAAATAATATCAAATACGAGTTGTGCGCTGCAGAATCTTTCTTTATCGATGAAGAGATAGACATCATCTGGATTTCTGGGTTGTTATGTTACTTGCATGATGAGGATTGTGAAAATTTATTGAGTAATTGTAAAAAAATGATCTCTAAAAATGGAAGATTAATACTTAGAGAGCCTATAGGCTTGCAAGAAAGGTTTGAAATTCGCGAAGTTTACTCCGAGGCTTTAAAAACAAAATATTCTAATACTTATAGAACCTCGGAAGAATACTTTGAGCTTTTTGCAAGGCATGACTTTAAAAAAATGAGAGACGAGGATATGTTCGATAAAGGCAGTGATTTAAACAAATGGTCTGAAACTCGTCTAAGGATTTTTGAATTTCAAGTTTAGTAATTTTTTGGAGTAACAAAGAAAAGTGAAGCATCGCTCAAAAAAAGGAATTTTGAGTCTTACATTTGCTTACATTAAAAGAAATTCTAGAGCTTTTATAAGACTATTTCACGAACTTAGAAAAATCAAATTAACTAAGAATCGCCCAAAAGAGTTTAAAACGGTTGTATTTTTTCAGATATATCCAGCAGGTTGGAACTCGGTGAGACCTCTTTATGATTTTTTGTCAAAAGATCCTAATTACAAAATAATAGTTATGGTATCTCCAAAAAAAGATGATATTGATAAGGAAAGAGACGACTGCGATTCATATGAGTTTTTTAGAAGAATTATTAACAAAGAAAATTTAATTTTTTCTTATAATTTTTCTACCAAGAAATGGAAAGATCTTAAAACTCTTAAACCGGATTTTGTTTTTTATACTCGTCCTTACGATAAGGAAATACCCTTTAAAGCATTCCGAAGCAAACAGGTTTCTTCCTATGCAAGGGTATGTTTTTTAGATTACGGCTATGGATTTTCCAATGAGTATACAAAATTTTGGAAGAATGAAAGTTTAATCTACTATGCATCTCATATATTTTCAGAAAATAATACAAAATTCAAAGAATACGAAAAACATTTAAGAATTAACAAATTTCTAAGACTGGTAACTATCCACAATCTTGGGTTCCCAAGATTTGAGTTAATAAAACGAAACAATTTAAAGAGCATGCCAAAGAAAGTTCTATGGATTTCTCGTTGGACATTAGACTCATATAATCCCGATAGGAGTACTTTTTTAAAAAACATCTGGCCTTTACTGAATTTTTTTGAGCAAAATAAAGATCTAGAGTTAATATGTCGACCTCACCCGAACATGATTGATAACTTACTTTCGTCCGGAGAGCTCTCAACAGAAAATTTTAACAAAATTAAAAATAAAATTAATGATCTCCAAAATGTTGTTTTTGACGAAGATCCAAATTACTTAGACTCGATAGAAAGTTCAGAAATATTATTAGCAGATTACAGCACTTTAATAGCTGATTATTTTTGTACACAAAAACCAATTATATATTTGGGCAATTTCTCGCATTTTAATAATGAGGCTTCTGAAATAGCTGAGGGTTTCTACAAGCCGACTAATATAGAGGCTGCATTAGATCTTATTTTAAAATTATCAAAAGGAAATGATACTCTAGAAAAAAAACGCAAATTTTTAAGTGACAATTTTTATAATCGAAATGTCGGTTCAATTAAGAGAACTTTAGAAGCGATAGAAAATTCAAATTAATTTGAAATTTTAGTCTCAAGTCTCAACTAAAAATAACTCTAATTTAATTGAAATAAATCGTTTACAATTGTCTTATGTGTGAATGTTGCGATTGCTGTGAATGCACTTGTTGTACAAAAAAGTAAAAATTTTTAATAGAAATTTTTAGAACAAATAGATTTAATCTTTAATATTAATTGAATTTAAAAATTTCCAACGGAATTTACGTTTGGTGTCAATTTGATAAATCCTCAATTGAAGCTATAACGTGTTTACAGTCTCAGACAAACAAAATTCTGCTAGGTCCAAAATTCGATCCTCATTTGACTCTAACGGGTCCCATTCCATTTAAAGAAGAACTCCACAGTAATATGTTTGAGGAATTGGCCTCAGATACCCAACAATTCCAAATTAAGCTTAACGGGATAGGTTATAAAAACGAGTTTTTTCAATCTTTTTTTTTAAATGTTTTGGAATCAAAAAATTTAAACTCCATCAGGCTGTATATTGAAAAAATATTTGGATTTGCTTCAAAAGAGTATTTTCCGCACGTTAGCTTATTTTATGGAAACGCTGATTTAAATTTAAAAGAAAATTTAGCAAAAAAATTACTTATTCCAAACGAGGTCTTAGTAAACAAAATAAGTTTGGTAAAGATTAACCAAAGTATAGGGGGATGGAATATTTATAAAACTTTTAAGTTAAAAAAAAATTCTTTACCAAGTTTCTGACCAAGGTCTCAAATCAAGCTCAAAAGACCAGGCGCTTCTTTTCTGATTATGTAACATTAAAAAATTTTCAGCGATTTGCATAATATTAAGTTTTCCATCTTCTCCTTTACTAGCTGCAAATTCAGGAAACCTTAGGTTAACTTTATCTCCATCAATTATTCCATCTATAATTACATTTGCTACATGAACTCCTTGATTGCCGAATTCTTTAGCAAGTCCTTGAGCAAGTGATCTTTCAGCGCTTTTAGCAGCAGCAAAGGCTGTGAATGGCGGTCTTGATCTTATAGAAGCGGTAGCACCAGTAAAAATTAATGATCCACTTTTGTTTTTAATTAATCGAGGAATCGCTTCTTGTGAAATTAAGAAAGCACCTTTTGCGCAGACTTCCCATAAATCTTGAAAAAAAGTCAAATCCATTTCTAAAAAGGGTTTTGCATTATTATTTCCAGCATTATAAATTACAGAACTTAAGTCTTTTTTTGAGCCATCTATCACTTGAAATATTTTTTCTACATCTTTAATTTTAGTGACGTCTGCTACAATGCCAGTTATTGATCCTTCTTTAGTTTTAATTTTAGTTAGCTTGTTCATATTTTCCTTATTTCTTCCACATCCAAAAACATCATATCCATCATTAGCGAATATTTTACATAGCGCCGCTCCCAAGCCTTCTTCCGGACCGACACCTAAAACTAAAACTGATTTATTTTTTTTCATAACAGAATTATATTAAATAAATTTAATTTTAGAGTCTTAAAAAAGTATTTTCTGTAATTGAATATAAATATTGCTACGAAATATCATTTTCTTTAGACTGCTCTTAAGAAAAGCAATGAATTCACAACTTAGATCTGACAAATTGGCAATTTCATTATCACTCGTTTGCGTGGCTCATTGTTTTTTTGTTCCTTCATTTGTGATTCTGTCATCAGGCCTCTTTGTCTCTATGATTGATAATGAGTTCGTTCACAATTTGATTTTATTTTTTGCAGTTCCTATCAGTTTAATTGCCTTGACTTTAGGTTATAAAAATCATGGAACATTTAAATATTTTGTAATCGGTTTTACCGGGCTTATGGTTTTGTGTAGCGCAGTAATTGTTGGTGATTTACTTTATGGAGAAGCAGGAGAGCGTTTATTAACTCTTTTTGGTTCAGCTCTAGTAGTTTTTGCTCATTATAAAAATCATCAGATCTGTAAAGAAATTGATTGCAACTGTCACGAATAGATTTTTATAAATTTTAATTTCTTAGATTGGGGGGAGACATGACAGAAAAAAATTTCGATGTAGTTATTTATGGCGCTACCGGATATACCGGCAAGCTTGTTGTTGAATATATGGTTAAAAATTATCTCGATGATAATGAAGTTAATTGGACAATTGCTGGTAGAAGTGAAGAAAAGTTGAAATCAGTAAAAGATGCTTTTGGATTGGCAGATTCTATTAATGAAATTGTTGTTGATAGCAACGACTATGAGAGTGTTCAAAAAATGGTGTCTCAATCTAAGTGTGTTTTAACCACAGTAGGACCTTATCAACTATATGGTTCAAACATTTTAAGAGCATGTGCAGAAACAGGTGTAGATTATGTAGACCTCTGTGGAGAACCGGCATGGATGCATAAGATGATTCAAGAGTATAACGAAATTTCAAAAAGCTCTGGCGCAAGAATAATTTTTTCTTGCGGCTTTGATAGCATTCCTTTTGACTTAGGAGTCTATTTATTACAAAACAAAGTTATAGCGCACCAAAGTAATCCAGCAAGAAATATAAGAGGGCGCGTGAGGGCAATGAACGGAGAATTTTCAGGAGGGACTGCTGCGTCTATGACTGCAACTATGGCATCACTTAAAAAAAATCCTGAGTTAATAGAAATTCTTGGAAATCCTTTCGCTTTGAGCGATGGTTTTCAGGGGCCTCAACAGCCAAATGATTCAAAGCCAATGTTTGATGAAAAGTTAGAGACCTGGGTATCACCTTTTTTCATGGCGCCTATAAATAGTAAAAATATTCATCGCTCCAATACTTTGTTAAACCATTTTTATGGTAAAGAATTTTGTTACAACGAAATGTGGATTCAAGGTCCTGGAGATTCTGGAAAGGCGGCTGCTCAAGCAATTGCTGGAGCTAATCCATTGGAAAACGCACCCGAACCTGGTGATGGACCTTCAAAAGAATCAAGAGAAAATGGCAATTATGATATTTTATTTTGTGCTGATTTAGACGATGGCTCAGTATTAAATCTCTCCGTTAAAGGGGATATGGATCCTGGGTATGGATCAACATCGAAAATGATTGCTGAAAGCGCTTTATGCATAGTTAAGGATTGCTTAGATTTAAATGGGGGAATTTATACCCCCGCAGCAGCGATGGGTGAAAAATTGATTTCAAGACTAGAGGCAAATGCTGGTTTGACCTTTTCTGAGGAAAATTAACTAGCATGGACCTTGAAATTACTCTGATTTTTTCAATTTTATTAGTAATTTTTACTTTAGTCCTAACAATTCGAGTCATAGATCTTAGAGAGAGTCCCGTAACGAGATCATTTCATTCAGCAGATCGAAAAATAAATCCATTAATGCTTCAACGAGCTATAAGAGCGCATGGGAATTTATTAGAATATGCCCCTTTGTTTTTAATCCTTCTTTTTCTTTGTGAGTTTAATCAATTAAATGAGTTTTATTTAATTATGTCAGCCACTCTATTTTTTATAGGAAGGTTGATGCATGGGATTGGTTATGGATTTATGTTGCACAGTCCTATTATGAGAATTGGCGGCATGTCTCTGACCATTTTGGGATTTTTACTGCTATTAATTAGCGCTAGCATAAAACTTTTTGCCAGCTAATAATTTTATTTCTTCATAAAGCCTTTCATGAATTCTGGCACGACATTTGCCCTAGAGTGATCAGAAACTCTTACACATTTATTTTCCATTACGCCTAACCCTTCTATAGAGGAAGTTAGTATGTCCCCATCCTGGAGAAATTTCCCAGAAGCTATTCCAACACCACTGGGCGTGCCAGTCCAAATTGTATCGCCTACTTTTAGGGAAACAATCTCCGATAAATAAGAAATGATTGATGAAATATCAAAAATTAGATCGCTCGTATTACTTTTTTGAACCGTTTCCCCATTTAATTTGCATTCAATATCTAAACTTTCTGGGTTTTTAATTAGGTCAAGAGAAACCAAAGCAGGTCCCATAGGGCCATAAGTGTCAAAAGATTTGCCTAGGTTAAACATCGCAGGAGTCGTTGCGAATTGAGCAGGTCGGTCTGAGATGTCTTGACCTACACATAATCCAGCGACGTGATCAAAGGCATTTTCTTTGGGAATATTTTTGCCATCTTTACCAATCACGGCCACTAATTCTACTTCCCAGTCAACGTAATCACTTCTCATTTCAATATCTGCTTTTGGTCCTACAAAGCAAGAAGTATGTTTTGTAAAAATCATAGGAACTTCAGGAATGTCCATGCCGCTCTCTTCTGCATGTTTTCTATAATTTAGTCCGACTGCATAACAGTTAGGACTGGTTGGAACAGGATTGCCAAGTTCTACATCTGATAGTTTTCCAGAAGCATTTTTTTCATTTAAAGATTCATAAAGCGCGCTAAGTTCAGATTGGAGCTTTAGCGCTTCTACAGAATCAGAGCTTATTGATCCATTTGATAAGCTTGAAATGTCATAATAAAAATCTCCTTTAATCAAGACTGCCTTACCATCTACTGTTCCTAATTTAAAACTCATTTATCCACCTCTTTATTTGTGATTATTTTTGAGACCTAAAAGGTCTCTAAAAAAGTTTAGCTGAGCAGAAAAAACCTTTTCATATATTTAAGCATACTTTTTTATTCTAGATTAAAACAAAGTAATAAATTTTTTGGTCGTGCTAATATGTTTTAAAAAATTTATTTAATATGAACGACGCACTACAAAATATTTTGTCAAGAAATTCGCCTAGAGAGCTTTCTGAACCAATTCCTTCTCCAGAGGAAATGGAACTAATTTATAAAGCCGCATTAAGAGCTCCGGATCATGCTTGGCAAAGACCTTCAAGATTCATTGAGGTTAAAGGCGATGGGCTTAAAAAACTATCCGCAATCTTTAAAAAATTTGCACAAGAAAACATAGATGAAATAAGCGAAGAAGTACTTAAGAAGTATGAAGAAGCTCCTTTTAGAGCCCCAATGGTTATAATCTTGATATCTGAAATTAAGGAGCACCCGAAAGTTCCAGAAATAGAACAAATGTTTTCAACTGCTGCAGCAGCAGAAAATATTCTTCTTGCTCTGAATTCTTTGGGATATGCAGGAATTTGGCGAACTGGAAAGTTTGCTTTGGATAATAGAATCTCTAAATATTTAAATCTATTAGATAATCAAAAAGTAATAGGTTATTTGTATGTTGGAACTGCTACAGGAACGCAAAAAAAGATTCCAGAAATAGAGGTATCTAAATTTGTAAATAATTGGGATTGATAATAAACCATGAAGTTTTTGAATGTTAAAAAAGAAGATAGTTTATGTTGGGTTTATTTAAATAGACCTGAGTCAATGAACGCTTTAAACAGCGAATTATTAGAAGAGTTAACTGAGTTTAATAATAGCCTCAAGAATGATTTACACACCAAAGTGGTAATATATACTGGAGAGGGAGAGAATTTTTCTGCTGGCGCTGATATAAAAGAGAATACTTCATTTGGATCAAATCTTGAAGCTTGGCGTTCAAACGTTGGAAAACCAGCAGTAATGTCTTTTCTTGAAATAAATCAAATCACCATAGCTGCTGTTAATGGCTTTTGTTTAGGAGGCGCGGCTTGTTTTGTTTCTGCTTGTGATTTTAGGATCGCAACAGAAAATGCTTTATTGGGATATCCTGAAATTAATTTAGGGATGAATTTGAATTGGTTTGGCCTTCCTTTAGTCCTGAGGTTGGTTGGGCCGTCAAAAGCAAAAAGACTTGTAATTGGTGGAGAACATGAATCTGCTACTACTTTGTTGAATTGGGGATTTTATGACGAAGTATGTAAAAAAGAACACTTAATTGAAGGTGCAGAAAGAATGGCTAACTTTTATGCGTCAAAATCTGCTCTTCCAGCTCAAATGATAAAAAAAAGTGTGAATGCGATTACTTATAATTCCGATCTAGCCGCAATGCATATGGATTATGATCAATTTTTACTGACTAGAGAGAAGTAAATTAGATATGTTGTTTTTAACTTTAATATTTTTTGTTACATCATTACTAGCCACATATTTTTATTTTTTTTTAAAATTAAAAGATCCAGAAACTATTAAAATACCCGAACAGGGAAATCATGCAGATTTAAAAAATGGAAAACTATATTATCGATGGTTTATGCCCGAAAAAGATAATGGTGAAATCCTAGTCTTGGTGCATGGGTTTTCAACTCCGAGCGTGGTCTGGGAGGGAGTTCTTCCATTTTTAATTGATAATGGCTATAAAGTTTTAGTCTACGATCATTTCGGCAGGGGCTATTCTTCCCGTCCAAAAATAAAATATTCAAAAAGTTTATATGTTGAATCGTTAAATGAATTATTAGAAAGTCAAAAAATAGAAGAAAAAATAAGTTTAGTTGGCTATTCTATGGGCGGGCCTATTGTTGCAGGCTTTTCAGAGAAATATAGAAACAAAGTTAAGTCAGTGAGCTTCATTGCCCCAGCTGGATATATGAGTTTACATGTTCCATGGTACCAAAAACTTTTTTATCAAATACTTACACTTCCTTTAGTAAGTCAATTTATAAGTGTTGTCGCTCCTTCAATTTTTTACGGTGGGAACTCAACATTGGTTTTATCGACTAAAGAAGATGAAAATCATGTTCCTCAAAATAGACTGAATGAAGTTTATAAAGAACAAATGAGTTATGAAGGTTTTACTAGATCATTACTGTCAACAATTAAGAATTTTAATTTGTTTAGAGACAAAAGTAGCTTCGAAGGAATTGGAGAATTAGGTATACCATGTTCAGTAATTTGGGGTACAAGTGATGAAACCGTGTCTTTTAAAGGTCATCGTGAAATGCAAAAAGATATTAAAAATCTTTATAGCACAATAGTTGAAAATGGATATCATGACATTACATATTCAATGCCAACGAAAGTAGCTCATCATCTGTTGAGTTTTTTAAAACAAATATGAGATTTTTATTAATTTCTTTTTTCTATTTTCTTTGTTTTTCGTCAGTAATCCATTCAGTTGAATTAGAAGAATTAAGTTACGGAGAACATACCAAGCAAAGAGTAGATTTTTATCCTGGAAGTTCTGACAAAGTCTTGGTTTGGATTCATGGCGGTGGATGGATATTCAGTGGAAAAAGAGAAACAAGATGGATTAGAAGACTTGAAAGATACTTTAAGGTCAATGAAGAATTAAATATTTTTTCTATTGGATACCGTTATGGAAGAAATACTGCGCCTCAAGCTGCAGAAGATACTCTTTGCGCTTATCAAATGATTTCTTCAGAAATTAAGAATAGGGGTTTGTCAGAAGATGATGTAACGCTGATGGGTTTGAGCGCTGGCGGGCATTTAGCGTTATTGACCGGTTTCAAAAACTCTGGGGAAGAAGATTTTTATTGCAAAGCTTCTATAGTGCCGAAGGCCATTATTAATTTTTTTGGAATTGTAGACATTGAAGATAATTTCAATTTTTTAAAAACAAACAGGCCTTTTTTAAATTACATTAACATTTGGATACCACCAAACAGAACAGTTAAAGAAATTTCAAAACAGTATTCTCCTATAGAAGTCGTGCATAACAAGGTTCCTAAAGTAGTTACAGTACATGGCACTGACGACACTTTGGTTCCATACTCTCAAGCATTGCTTTTAGATGAAACTTTGCAACAAAATCATTTACTTATTACAGTTGAAGGTGGAGATCATTGGCGCTTTTCTGACAAAGAACACACAGAGATAAAAAAACAAATTGATGCATTTATGATGGATGACGTTTGGGTAAACTAAATGAGTTATTGGAAAGCTAACTTAATAATTTTATCAATTATTTTATCGATCTGGTTTCTTGTCTCTTTCGGATTTGGGATTATATGGTCGGAGAACCTTGATGCGATTTCGATAGGAGGTTTTAAGTTAGGCTTTTGGTTTGCTCAACAGGGCAGTATCTACGTATTTGTCATACTAATATTTGTTTATGTATTTCTCATGAACCGCTTAGATAAGAAATATAACCCCAAAGATAAAGATTAATGGATGCTCAGCTTCTTACATTTATTTTCGTTGGGTTCTCTTTTTCTCTATACATAGGCATAGCAATAAGGTCGCGTGCCAAATCAACTAGTGATTTCTATATTGCTGACAAAGGTGTGAATCCAATTGCTAATGGAATGGCTACAGCTGCTGATTGGATGTCTGCAGCATCATTTATTTCTATGGCAGGAATAATTTCTTTTTTGGGTAAAGATGGCGCTGTTTATTTAATG
>MDTE01175976.1_pt1 | contig 25455 bp, 16 predicted proteins | sample 811231 | NCBI WGS metagenome assembly MDTE01 (sample SAMN05326651, study PRJNA326480) | marine metagenome | isolation source: seawater | place: Indian Ocean: Red Sea | collected 2010
ACGGGTGCTCCGGTACCACAAAAGTGCCAGGCAGTACCACAGCAGTCTTGCAGTTCCACCAGTCAAGGTCGCCTTACATTATTCCCTGAGATTTGTAGCACTTACAGAGGACATGACCTTAAATTTTACAAATTGACCGCCACACTCTCGCCGGGAACAGAGTACTGGGGAGCAAAGTGCAAGGACGCACGGGAATTCTTTGTTCTTGCACGCATGTGTGGACGATGTGCGAAGACGACCACTAAACATGGCTGTGATTGGCGAGAGGAGGTTCTCTCGCTACCAGCTGAATCTATTCCTGATGTTATTCATAGGTCCTCAAGCCACGAGGTGACATTTCAGCTGTGGAATAATAACTTCCTCGTTGGTGAAGCTCGTAAACACATTGGCAAATGTCTGACACAGGTTGGAACTCAGTGCGCGTTTGAGCTCCGTCTATCGCGTCCGCATTCGATCAAGACAAGGGGAAGTTTGCATCTCTGTGTGGTAGCAAACCCCGCATACGATTATTTCACGGACGAGATTGCCGGGCTCGCCCCCCGGAACGAGTTGTTAGTGGCTATAATCCAGGCACGTAACCTTCCTGTTACAGAACGCAAATCTGACCCCCTAGTGACTGTAAGTTGCAACGGGGAGTACACGTCTTCGTCATTGAGGCCTATTTCACCCTTCCCAGTTTGGAATGAGGTCCTAACAATGCGTGCATTCGCAGATTTCGATGGTGCTAATGCGCTTGAGTTGATGGCAGACATATTCGACGGAGATGTCTCCTCTGACGATGTACTTTTGGGAAGCGGTAGGATGTCAATTTCGATGTTAGCCGACGGTGTGACGAAACGCACGTGGCATGATTTGGTTGTAAAGCCCAGTCAAAATGGTATGCCTCCTTGTTCTGACTTGAGAAAAGGTCGATCTGAGCTCCTCCCTAGAGCCAACCATCCCGAAGGCCCTACACTTTCATCCACTCGTGGGGAGCTGGAACTTGCTCTTCAATGGCGGCACTACACTGAGTCATAGTTTTTTTAGACATCCTTCCCTCTACTTCAAGCTCTGCCCACGAAATTTTGGTATCTTTGCGCCACTTAGGTATAACATAAATAATGATTACTTTGAGACATTTCAAGAGCCCCTCATCCACTGCGCACGGCCCCCAAACGAACTACTCATCAAACTAATTAGAGCAAGGGGCCTGCGGGCGCTCGAACACGGACTCTTTGGTCAAGTAACTGCGGATCCATTTGTCAGAATGCATTTAAGCGGTGAAATACACGAGTCGAGAGTTTCCCACCGAACGTCATGTCCGATATGGAATGAAAGGTACAGGATGCGCACCCCTGACTCTGTAGAATCTTCACTGAAAGTCATAGTTTTCGACTGGAATCTTGGAAGTCTTCCGAATGTACTAGGCATGACGGACATAGCTTTGAGCTTACTAATGAATCGCAGGACCCTTCGGCGATGGTTTCCACTCAATGTTGGCGGCGATAAGTGCTTCACGGGTCACTGCGGGGAAGTTGAGCTTGCCTTGCGTTGGATACATAATCCTGAGTTTCCTCCCCACGACGACGACGACGATTATTTCGATTTGGTGCCCAATTGCCTCAAATTCGCAATAGTTCGGGCGCAAGGGTTCTGCGGGGAGTGCAACTCACTCACAACAGCATCGCTTCATGCTTCGCATGAATTTGGCGCTCCAGCGTCTAATTTGAGTGCAACTCATAGGACAGCCCATTCGACCACACGTATCGAAAATACCCGAAACCCTATTTGGAACGAACACTTTCAATTTCCGTACTACACACCAGAAGGGCCAGAGCACAGAAGCGCCGGCTGTGGTTCCGTACTTGCTATCGAGCTTCTTGACCATACGCATATTGGTACCTTGGGCTCGTTGGGTGTAGCTGCAATAGACATAAGTTGTCGCCCTCGTCGCTCCTGGGTACACGCTGGGTCTGACCACAAGCTGGAGCTCGATTTGCTGTGGACTTATGATCCCCTCCTGGAGCCCGAGGTCGTCTTGCGCGTGCCGTGGCTGAGCCTTTCTCAATTCGCCTTGTCGTTGTGCAAAAATGACTATACTGTGTATTTACGACTGGATGTTGGCGGATGTGTCGCACGGACATTTGCGACTAGATTTTCTGGCAAGAGTGCGGACGTAGTGTGGCCTGACGACCTCGTACTGACCTCTACAATGCGCTCGCTGATTGAGAAGCGCATAGAAGTGTGTTGCTTCTTGCGGGTCGCACACCCAGGCGGTGTCAACGACACGTTGATTGGCCGCGTGGAGTTATGGTGGCCCCACAGCTATTTATATGATACAGTAACAAGACAGCGACGACCTTGCTTCCCTCGGGAATTTTTCGTTCAAACGAACATGCGGAGTGGAAGCACAAATTGTGTGGCATCGAGGCTTGCGCTCCTACTGACAGTGAGTAACTGGTCGCCGGACCTCAAAAACTCTGTCTCCCGAAATGACGAATTGTGTTTTGACATTTTTGATGACAATGCGGGAGAACACCTTGGAAGATGCGCTTTGTGTAGCACAATGTTGAAGGAAATAAAAGCCAGATCCTGGTTAGATAATGGTCCATTGTGTTCTGTTAATGGACAGCCCAGTAGTTTCACATTGGCCCCATGGTCCACTCGGCATGCTGCGGTGGCGGCATCCAACGCTAGTAGTCAAATTGTTCTTGCCCTCAGCACTCGTCTGAACTACTTCAGCGTCTCTCGGTCAGGGCGGATAAGCCAAAATCCAACTGTGACCAGCGGCAAGTTGAGTATCATGCAACCGAGTATTCAAATTGCAAAAGATACCATCTGTGCTGTGCTACATGCAGCTTGGAGGTTCATACTAGCTGGTAGACATACTATTCTGCACGTGATAGACGGAGTCGGCCTTGGTGCATCTCCTGATTCTCCCAATACCACGCATGGTCCTGAAAGCTGCCCCATTTCTTCAGCTGCCTACTGCATGGTACGCTACGACAGCGTTGAGCTTGGATGCACCAGTGTTTGTGCGCTTGAAACCGATACTTGTTGGAATGCACTGATCCCAGTACCTCCTGCCCGTCTCATTGTAGTGGAGGTTTACGATTGCTTTCCAGCTCGCCTACCCGAAGAAGGCACTTCGCTTCGTGGGAAAGTAACGCTGTCGCCGGCACAGCTCCTAGAGCTTCGCCAGATCACGCGACGCCAGTCTGGACAACAGCGACGTGCTTATTTGCACCAACAAATTTATACTGATGTGAAAGTTGATTATAGCATGTCACATCACAAAGCAGATCGCGAGGACAAGGAAGACAACAAAATCACCGGCCAAATGATCCCAAGAGTCCTGTTGTCGATGACAGACATGGCAGCCGCTGAACTCCCAGCTTTGACAACCTCGTCGAGTTTGCTTGGCCGTGCGTTGCGCACAACGCAACTGTCATACGTCGTAATCCGACTACTAGACAGAAAGGCTCGGTCATCAACGACAAGAGTCGCGGGGACGCGCGCTCTGTGGAAGAACGACAGCGCATCGATCGTTGTAGATGAGTCAATGTTGAGCGAGGAACCACTACATGTGCAGATCTGGAGCGAAAGAACCGCACTTCCAGATAACCTACTGGGCGAGTCGCAGTGCATAAATCAATTTTCACTACGTGGGGGACACCCGACTCGCTGGTTGATTTGCACACAGGTGAATCGCGTACCCGGCTCGATGCTGTCATCAGTGCCAAAGGCAAACCAACCCCAACCACATTCGAGATGGGGCGACCCGGTCATCGTCACCAGGGGATACTATCATGCTCACTCAGCTTCGAACGACAACAAAAGTCAGTTGAACAACACGGATCTAATGCGTCGAGGAACCTGGCAGTTGTCATTGGCCTTGCAGCAACTATAAATCATCATGCTGAGGCGGCTTCAGAAGCTACTTCCCGTGTGATAAAACGCATTTCTCGGCGAAAACCGGACGGCTGTGCTGGCCATATAGGAGACTTGGCTCGCTTTGCGTTGGACGAGGAGATATGCAACAACAAAGGACGGAGAAGTAAAATTTTTGTTTCTGCACAGGCAGCTTTTCTCGCCCTCGCCAACCAAAGGCAGGCAATCGTTGAGAGGAAAGGGGACCCTAGTATAGTCAACAGCTTCGGCGAAGAACTTGCTGATGAAACCTATCACGCCCCACATGGTGGCAAGGCAGCATCAGAAATTGAGGCCCACATAACGCTCTCCTCCAGCGATGCTGGCGTTCATAGTGGCGTTGATTCAGTGACAGGAATGCCTTGGAGAGCGAACAACTCGGGGTTTCGTTGTTTCTTTCTAGGGTTTCCTGCTTGAGAATTATTTTAACACTCCGTGGGACGTTTTTCTCTTGGCAGCGATCCCCCAAATGTTATAATAAGGGCCAACGGGGCCGCATCCTAGCCTAGCCCTCTTGTGCCATACCTAAGTATTGTCCTTTTTTATGAGCCCCGCAAGTAGCCCCGCCGAGCGACGAGCGTTGCATCACTTGCTGCATCCGCCATCTGGACCCCCCCGGGCCGACGGGAATTCCGACGGGAGAGACACATGTGACGAACCGGCGAGCCCGGCCTTCCGACGACTCGGAGAGCTCTTCCCCCTGACGGGTCCCACTGGCACAGGAATACCTTTTTGCCAATGTTGGCGAGATGCGGGTTGCTGTGCCCCCGACGCGCACTTGTGAATGTCACGATTTAACTTAGGTGGACACTAAGGTCCGATGCCGTCACTTTCTTTTTTTGGGGGCTGGAGATATAAGATACATCATGAGTGCAAGAGAAGAGGTCACTTCTCTGCGTCGATTGAATCTCTCTGAAGCAGGTCTGACTGGCCTGTGTGGCGTGAGTTGATATCTTGTAGCTCGCTTAGCTCGCTTATCAGTATCTGTGAAGCACTGGCGCAAAAGATCCTGGCCTTCGAGGAGGGCCTGGCCGTGGCATGTTGTCGTCCAAACTTCCAGTCGAAGGCCAACATCGTCGGTATTTTCTGGAAGAGGCAAGAGAAAACTTTCAGCATTCCAATGCGGTTGATTATGCTTGTCTAGTCGCCCCGGAGCAGTGCGACTCACTTCCTTCTCGCACCAAAACAAACGCACGTGGGGGGCAACCCCGCCAAGTTGAAACTCAGCTCCGTCAATAATAGTCAAGTAAATTGAAGGCTCCACGACTGGAAGATTTGGCGTTCCAAATGCCTCTGACAAAGGGTCTCCTTCGGGGGTGTCATCATGCCCATCATGCACATCATGCCCATCTGCGTGGAAATCTTCTTCTTCAGCACAGTCAAAAGTCACCTTTACCTCTTCTTGTCGCAGGTTTGTCGCGTTCTCGAATGCGGCCAACATGGCGCCAGGTGATGCTGGAAAATGCTGGGCATCATTGTATTCTATTTTTACTAGCCGCCAGCCTCTCCTTGGACGCCCTGTGGCGTTGACCACTTCCTTGACAAATATATCACCACCGATGTCATTGCCTGTGTAGAAATTAAAATTTCATGGCGCCTTGCTGTCGCGTCAATCTGCACGCCATCGACGCGACGCCTGCTCCATAGCGTGGCGGTGTGGGTATTACACCACTCGATTCAGTCAGCGGGGCCGCGTTGTCGCCGAGAAAAATGACTTTGTGAAGAGTAGTGCACCCGACGCACTGGTTGATTTACGCACAGGCCATACAACTCGAACCTTCCTTTGTGGGTCGTGGCAGGAAAGTCCAATCGATTCCCGGACTCCTCGGATCGATAAAAAGCGATATAAGATCGTCTACCGCGACGTTGAATACTAGTTCTGTGTGACGTGCAGCTGCGGCTTGATTAAACGGGTCGTGAGGATCTCGGGCCCGTCGCCTTAAGTCGGCAAGTAGTGCTACCGGCGAGGCGCCCCCGGTCACAGTAAGCCCGTTCACACTCAACAAAATCCAACCTGGTCTAACTCGAGCTTTGGTCGCTGGTGAGTTTGGGTCGAGACGCAAAATCGAATAATCTTTAAATATTGCCCCAAGGGGACAACGAGCATCAAAGAAAATTACCCGTTTGTGAACGTGACGTGGTAACATAAAATCAAAATTTACAACGTAGGTAGAAGTTGAGCGAAGACTATCTAAAATATCGGAGAAATCTTCCTCGTCGTGAACGGGCCTTGAGGCAACTCGGGTGAGAATCATACCCCCTCTGATACACTTGATACGAGCCGAATTTGGCATTACCACCTTCACCTCAAGGCCACCTTTCGAGTGCCCACGCCCCCCTGTCGCAGCTGTCCAACTTATCCCTAGCGGCTTCCGAAGATCAAGGCTTATTGTTTTCTCCCGGGCCGCAGCTGTGACCTGCGAGACTTCTTCGCAACGCTTGGTGGCGACCAGATAACGTTTCAGGTTACGCAGTGCGTGAAAATGGTGCCTCCATTCTATCCTTGCCGTAAAGGTCAGGATCATTTCTTCCATGGGAGCATTCAGCGCCGTTGAAAGCTGCTCCCGGCAGCCCAACTCCCGGCCATTCAGAGAAACAGCGCGCCATCCGAGACACACACCAAGGCGCGCAGCTTGCATGCCCTTACGTAAGCCCAAGACTGTCAAGTTGTGTCCAGCTCTTAAGGCAAGTGCCCGAGCGTTTGATTTACAGTTGGCCGAAAGTTTTGTGAGCTCCTCATCGACCACACCGATTCGAGCTAATAGTGGTTCTAATGAGCTGAATGTGCTGCGATAGTGATTCATGGCCTCACTCACGTCGTCAGTCTCGCCATATTGTCCCCCGGCATCCCTTCCGCTGCCGCATCGCTGATCACTAGCATTCGCGAATCGAAGTGACATTTCATGACTGACCCGGGCGTGAGGTGTGGACGTCACCCTGGCTGAGAAACCACTACGGCTGGCCACAAGTGCGGCCAGCTCATCCCTCTCAACGTCGCCCCAGATTATGCCAAGGTTTTCTGTTGGGTCGATGCGAATGTCCATCCTGACGTGAGCTAGTTCCCTGTGCTTGATTGCCAGGGATGAAGAAGGCAGCGCTCTACGGCTCGTTTCGCGACCAGCGTGCTGTTGTGCAACTGCACTTCCTGCGGTAATTTCTGATCTGGGTGCCGCGCATTTGGTTCCGTGGCCAGCACGCTGTTCAACTGTTTCCGTCGTAATTTCTGATCTGACTCCGTCGTAGAACATGCCAAGTTCAATGGAATGTTGCAGGCGACTCATCGCGCGCATCGCTTCACGACGACAGACAGCCTGCGTGGCAGAGAGCGCCCTCCGCTCTATAGAATCGGCTGCTCTTTCAAATGCACTTGTGGCATCTTGACTCGCACGTTTTGCATATTCCGCAGATTGACGCAAGGCGTGCAGGGCGCTAAGGTGCTTAAGTTCACGAGTAGTTCTGATCTCATCATCATATTTAGCTTTGTTTAGGCAACGGCGGACCTGTATGCTGAATGTCAAGTGCCCACGAAGGCCACCAGTCGGGTGTGTGAGCATCTGCACAAGTTGGTGCGGTTCTTTGTCACCAACCCAATGTGTTTGCAGCGGGATGAAACATTCACCGTACTTTGAATTGTCCCCCGTTTCTCCCTTGGATTTCACTTCGATCTGTAGCTCCTCGACTGATGTGAAACAACTAGGTTCTGCCATGAGTTCCAGGAAAGCCTCCCCTCGGGCCCCTTCCCTCCCTAGAGAGGCCTCCTGTGGGAAATCAACCAGTGAGTCAGGCTATCCTGAGAATTATTGCGAGGGACCTCCGTGAACCTCCACGCCATCCGAGCAGACACAGTGGCGGGATACCATCGCGCGAGGTGCTTAAATTTGGTTTTCACACAGGACGCAACGATATAAACCCCCTCGATTCGCGGATATACCGTCCAGTTACTAATTTGAACTGTGTATGACAGTTCTTTGGCTGCACTACTCGCGGACTCATCACGTGTGAACTCCAGCTCAGTAGGGAACTCAGGGCTCTTTGGCCCGAGTTGCCTCCAAGTCAGAATGAGGGTCCCAGAGAGCAACTGGTGCTCATACTCCCCGCCGTGATCTAGCAGCTCGGTCGGCATCAATGCAATACGTCCTAGGCAGCATGCTCTTGCAGCCGATGTAGTAGCACACCACACCTCGACGGACAGCCCGTATGGTGGCCCCGACGCAACAGAGGGTATCTGGACGCACGCAGCAGATCCACCACGACTCCACGTTGGGTTGAGAGTAGACCATTGTGCAGGAGTTCGATGGACTTCACTATCATTGCAACGCACGACAACGAAAGGATGGCCAATCCCGACGCTATTTGGATCGAGACTGGTGGCACGTAGAATGCATAGATTTGAGCAAACAAGGGTCTTGTCAGCGATTGGTGCACGCTTTATCATTGCTGTGTGTACCCCGAGGCGTGCAGAACCGTCCAACAGTATGGATTCTGAGCTGAGTATAGCGGCACTCATGTCGCCAATGTGTAGCTTATACAGGGGCTCAGGAATGAAGGTGAGTTGAGACCTTACCCATCTCAACTCAACTTCCAACTCTCCGCTTACCACTGGATATGATTCCGAGGCCTGATATAACTTTCGCCAGGATCGAAAAGGCCGTCGATGACCCAGTTCAGTCAAGAGGTCTACCTGCGTTCAAATCGAATTTCAGGCGCCCCATTTTGCCATCACGCGACATGTCTCTGTAACTGCGTCTCCAGACCGGAGGCCTCCAACCAAAGAGCCTGGGTCTAGAAAGATCGATCCGGACCGAGTGGTTGGGTAACCCTCCGACGTGACCGGGCCTGGTACCAGTGGCCCGGCTGGAGACCCCACTGGTTTAGTAACCCAACTCACTGGTTGATTTCCACACATATGTCCACTCTAGAAGAGCCAATTAACTGACAGTTTGCCTTATCTCCTCCTCCTGTAGGTCGTGAGCTTGTGCCTGCGCGCGGAACCCCCGTTCGCATCGTCCACCGTCGCCGCATCGCTCTTCTCCAGCTCCCGTTGCTGCTGCGGCGCGGCGGCGCGACGGCGTCCGCCGGATCGTCCGGGTGAGCAGGCCTCCGCCCAGGCCGGGGGACTCGAACGGGCTCGCGACCTCCGCCAGGGGTGTCGCCTAGGCACCGTCCTCGCGTCGCGCATCCGCCCACGCCGATGGGCTCAACAGGCTCGACGGGCTCTCGCGCCGCGCGTCCCCGGCCGAGGGGCTGGGTAGCACAGCAGTAGTCACGACGTCGTCGTCGCGTATCGTTGACGACGACGGCGCGCCGCCGGCCAAGATCAGACTCCTCTGCCGCCCCCCACGCCATCCCGTGGCCCGCCAGTCCAAGTTAAAGTTCGACAGGACGCCGAGTCAGCGCTGCATCTGGGACAGTGGATGACATCTAGAGTCAGTTGCCTGTCGTGTGCGTTTGTACTCGCTTCGCTTATGTTTCCTATGCTCACAGGCAGCACAAAGGTCTCGTGCCAAGACGGCGACCTGTGTGGAAATCAAGCAGTGCGTCGGGTGTAACCCACACCGCCACGCCATCGAGCAGGCGTCGCGTCGATGGCGTCAAGGTTATGATTCAGCCTTTTGCGAGAAACCCGCGAAATTTGATTTCTACACAGACGGCAACTGCGCTCGGGGTAGGACGGTCGATGCCATTCGCCGACCACGCCATTTGATTAGGACGTAGGGGTTGCAGGCGCGCTGATCGCTAGACCCTTTTGGCAACGAGTTCCGAGGTCTTAACGCACGGGCTTGGGCAATAGCAACGTAAAGCATGTTTGGGGCACCAGCGCTCTCGCCGTCCTCCAGATCGAAGAATCCATGCACCGGGTTGCAACCCCACTCCAACACCACCTCTACTTCCCCGGAAATATCAGTAGCATTGACAGGAACACGGCCTCCATCCGCCTGTGTGGAAATCAGTCAGTGAGTTGGGTTACGCCATCGAGCAGATGCAGTTCTGGGGACAACGCCGCGTGGGGCGCCTGAAGTTTGATTTCCACACAGGCATCCACCCCGCGCCCGAGACGCGCACGGTCTGGTCGCCGGGTAAGGCCCAGCCATTGCTGAAGTGGCTGGACATTTCTGGATGATCGTCTGGCAGCCAGAGATTGAAGTTTAAGTTCGGCGCCATAGTCGAGCTTTGGCGCCACTGCAACCTCTAACCCCCCCGAGGAGATGTCGCATGCATGAAAAGGAACTGCGCAGGCTTCGTTCCAAACAGGGCACGAGGTTCTAAACCGCTCGGTGAACCAAACTTTGGTACCAAAGCGCAGTCTAACGAACGGATCGTCTGGTATTATCGTGGTATCAGGTAGATGTCCAGGTTGGTCTAACCCGCGAGCTCTTACTAGCGTGATTCGAAGCTCGTTTGGTGTGGCATCGGAGCCTGACTCTGAAAGAGATAATCGTGAAAGAATGGGATTGTGTATCCACCGCGCCGTTAGCTCGACCTCGCCGCACAAGCTAGTTCTCCCGTAGCTGCACGCGTTGCTTGGCCCTGTTGTGCTCGACAAGGGAAACCAGCTGTGTAGTCTCGACTTGCTTTGAAGTGACGACACCGGGACAACTATGTGGCCCAAGACATCATTATTTGACAAAGCATCCCAATCCTCTATGGTGATATGTAGCATCGCACTTTGCCCATTTTGGTATACTTCGCCGTGCTGAATTTCAAAAGAGAAAGCTGCGTTCCAAATGGGGTTCAAGCACCTTCTCACCACAGTGGTCTCTGTAACATCCATAACGCCTCCACCAGCAGAAAGAATCGTGACCCTCGCTACTGGGTCGCTTGTTGAAGCCTCTAGCACGCCCCGATCCGCGGCTGGCAGTCCTCGAGCTCGAAGCAGCGCAACATGTAGCTCATTAGGTGCAGCGTCGTCGTGCGCGCACCTGCTTTCAGATCTAGCTCAGAACAAACAAGTAATGGCATTGGACACCGTCCTGCACGGTAGATCAAAGAATGCAAGCGTGGGGTTGTGAGTCCACCTCGCCGCCACTTGCAGGGTACCATACGGTCCGGGATTCGCTGGTTCCGCTGTCAAGACCTGCGCGCGCGGGAGTCAGTGGGAGTCATTGCGCACACATTCGCACCTTGCATGCACGAGACCCGGAGCCAAGGTTCCCCCCAAGCTGTAGCCAAAATCTATAGGCCAGCCCCACATCAAAACCAGGAAGTGCATTCTCACTTAGCTCGATAAAACTGCGCCCCATCACTCGCTCGCTTGAGATTTTGTGGCTGCCCTGAACAACTAGTTCCAAGCCAAGTGGCTTGAAATCAACGTCCGATGCGGGGAGAATAAATTGCTCACCCAGCTCCTGCTCCAATTCCGCAACATCAATAGACTTGTAGCTATATTCTTGCTCACCTACTCCATTCATTGAACGAATGCCCACCTTTGCATTTTTTGCGACCATATGCGCAGACACAATGCCCGGGCGTGCCATGGACCTCGACAGTGGTGCCGCCCCCAAGAGCGATCGAATTTGCAGACCGGATACTTTATCATCGTGAGGATGCGATCGCCCCAGGACGCGAAGGCCTCGCGTCCTGAGCAAGATAAGGCGAAGCTCGTTTCGATCGCGAGGGTCTTTTTTATCGCAGCGGTTGTCGTCAAAAGCGCCAACTAAAAATTGAGCACCATCCATGGTACTCGGCGTAATGCTGTCCGTTGCATCCTGTTCGAGGGGTGAAGAACATAGCTCGTCGTCATTTAGGTGATTCATCGATGCAAATGTAATGTGCCCGATACGAAACGCCGACGACGACACGCTATTATTTTGGAAACATCTGATCTCTGTGATTGCAGAGTCATCCTCTGCAATAATTTCAAGCTCGAAAGAAATAACTCCACATGGTGCACCTAGAGCTTGTCGAAGCTGCACGCATACTGGTTCAGAAGGCGACGTCCTCACAATAGCTCGATGGCTGCAATGTAGCATGCAGCGTGCTGGCGTAAGGTGAAGCTTGGCATGCCCCACCAGGCTGTCCGGTGATCCATTGGCGCGACTCCAGATCTGCATTTGAAGAAACTTCCCCATGAGCACGTCAAAGCTTGTGTGAAAGACCAGCGCCTCGTTTGGCCAGTCACAGGTAGCACAAGAAACTGACTTGATGGAAGTTCGACGAAAAATGCGACCCACTTGCGTCGTACAGTAGAGCCTGGTTGGCGGACTCGATGCTCTGCGGAAGCGAAGGGCCCGCAAGCACAATTCAGCTCCCTGCAATTGAATTTGTGGTACTTTGAAAAGATTTGAGGGACCCGAGGAATCCCGTGCTACTGAAATACCCGCCTTTGTCACCTCGTGGGTCAATTCAGTGCACGTGAGCGTGAGCGAGATGAGACCTTCACCATCACTCTCCTGCACCCCGCGACGCAGAAGCGGTAAGGTGAAGCAAATTGGCGCCTCCAGAGAAGTTAAGCATTTAACCGCAGTACTAGCAACAGCAACAAGCACCTCGGAAACTGCGTCGGAGTGCCACAGCTCAACGTAGAGGAGGCAATGTTCGAGGACACCCGCAGTTGCGGGTAAGTAAGCATCTGCAGATAAGTGCGTGTCCGTCGTTCGAGTCTTGCGAAGAGTGGACCCCCCCAGCTTAAAGCAGAGATACGAAACCGCGGCGCCATGATTTCTTTTGTTGAGCTGTTTGCCTGGCCACCATGCAATCTGCACATTGTGCACACCTACTGAGAAATACCGATTTCTCTCCAGCCAAGCTGTGAAGCTAATTTTCTTTACCACATTTTTTTTATTTTGTTCGATCCCAACAGAAGGAAATCTACATTCTGGTCTGCCGGCGTGCATGGCGTTGACAACTTTATCAAGTATACATGAAGCCTTGCCGACTGTAGTATCTGGTCGCTGCATATTTTTGTTACAGACTTCTATTTGGAGAGATGTGTCCAGCAACTCCACATCAGAGATATTTACTGTTACCGCGGCTTTCCGCAGTGCACTGCTCTCACCTGCGTTTTGCCATTCTGCGTCAAGAGCTAAGGCAGTATCGGCAAAATTATTCGTGCCGTTTGAATCTAGGACATGGGAAGGCCAGGCGTGTGCTACACGACGAGCATGTTGAGCTTCATGACTGCTGTGCACATCGTCGACGATACCAATATTTTTTGGGGTCAGTATTGAAGTATCACCCGGAGACTTACTGTAGCTGTTTACAGGGAAGGAACGTCCAGAGGCGCACGTGACACGATGTCCTAGACCAACTGCAAAGCTAACAAATGCCCTGGTGGGACGACCGTCTTTCTCAAGAGAAAGGGTCACGTCACATTCTGAGAGAGGACGCCCCCTCGGATGTTTTCGCCGTTCCATCAGAAGACCCCGCAGTGAATAGTCTGCAGAGCCAACTTTCTTGGGAACTCGAATTCCATGTGACACGGAAATTCGAAGAACAGCATCCTCAAGGATGCCAGATAAAGTCGAAGGAATGGATAGGGTGAGAGGTTTGTGATGCGGCCAGTTCACGGTTCCCTCCATATCGCCATATGTCAGAGATTGAAAACGTGTTTGCCTCAAGAGAGTCTTAGCCTGCATAGCCTCCAAGCACACATTTAAAGTGCGATGTGATCTGTGCGGTCGATTCTGGTGTGACCCTGCGGCCGCCTGTGCGGACATCGACGAGTGAACTTGGGTCGAACCCAAGAGATCTTACAGCCACCACGCCACTGAACCAACACACGGTGTGCAGCATCGGGTTGATGGTGCGGGGACTGTTGAAGCTTTCTGACGCGGATGGCACCGTCTCGGCCTCGTGCTTCTCGGCTGCGCGCCGCTCGGCCGCCGCAATTCCACTTAATTTTAGTGAGGAAACATTCAACTCAATAGTCTCCTCTGCCACTCTGCTCAAGCGAAACTTTACGAAGGCATTGTTTAAAGTGTCTTCGCGTCGCCGGCGCAGGGGGAGCGTACAATAGGATGCAAGAGAAGAGTTTGCCATCGGGCTCTCCAGGATTGCTTGTCCAAGAAATAAGTCGAGGTGCGCCTGAGACTCATGCATGTCACCTTTGGCAGAGTAGATATCAAGAGTAACACCAATTTTGTGTTTAGTGGGCACATAGCGATCGAGAGCCCGCCCGTTGGCTGGGGTAAGGCGAAAAATGTACGGCTGCCCACCGAAGCAGAGTTGCCCCCCCTGTGGAGGTAGCCCGCATCGATTGATTAGGTGGGCATTTTGTAGCGAGCTGCAGAATAGTGGATTTAGGGAAGGCCGCACTATTTCCTCCTGGCCAACTTTGCGGCCGTGCCATCGCACAACGGCGTATGGCCGAATTAGACTTTTGAATGGACGGGACTTCACCTACGAAAAACAAGTCCATAGGTCGAGAAGACGGTACGATGTGAACCCACCAAGTCACTTTTGCAGCCAGTCATGTCCAAGTCCAATATGGAAAGTTGCAGTCTCGTGACGTCTGTGCACTCAGGCGGCCCCGCACTGTAGTGAACATCAAACACTTCAACAAACATAACGACACGACCTGGAACGAGGCGGGCCACCCGGTCTAACCTGGAACTCGCCGAAAGTGGTTTGGGGGGCTCAACAAAGTTCAGCTCGACGCGACCGGTATTATTAGTGAGCTCATGGCTATTTACAGAGCAGACGCCAAAACAAGTCTTTCTAGCGGTATCTATGCTCGAGCTCGAGAAAGACGTACCCAAAATTTCGAGCTTGAGGACTGGAGCGACGAGCCCGTGGGCAGGCAAGTTCAATCGCACACTGGGACTTGAAGCACAAATACATGCTTCACAAGCAGGTTCGGACGCGGCGAACCAAGTGGTGGCTACCCTCTCCCCCCATGTGACCCGACACTCGAGTGAAGCGACGTCTACTTCTGGGAGTAAGCCTGTAAGCCGTTCCAGGGATATTTCAATTCGCGGTTGTGGTACACTACAAAGGGCAGCTGTAATCATGGTACCCACATACGACTTGACTACCTGCAGCCTTTGTCGCCAGTGTGGCGTCTCAAGGCGGCGTGCAGTCAATTGCATGCGAAGGTAGCCCAGCGACGAAGCGGAAGTTCGCGAATTTTCGGTGCACACACTGGACTTCACAAAGACCGATACATTCCTCCTAGCTTGGATACAATCCAGGAAGCGTTCATTTAGAATAGCAACGCCACAGGGCCGCCCCCCCACGCTGCGGGAAAGTTCGATTTGCAAAAGAAACTTGTTCTGGTCGTAGCAATCGCCACCACCACCGCTAATGGAGGAAGCACTATCGCCGGTTAGGATGAAGTGTCCGACGGCACAGGGGAGACCTTTGTTTCGCATCATGACAGAACGAGAATGACGGTCACGCATGGGGACCTGCAAGTACCCGGCGACACAGCCGTTCCACGTGAGGCGAGTCCATGCTCCTCTTTGTCGGCAAGAAGTTGTCCACGCTCCAAGGCCTTTGCTTTGGGCCTGGTACCGAGAAACGGTACATCCAATGTGAACAGAGGCCCTAGGAGTGATGTGAATCAAATCCTCCAGGAGATCAAGAAGTACATTTGATGCGATATTTTGAGCTTCTGCCCTCCTCAGCGTTTGGATTGACAGAAGCACGGTGATGCTTGCGTGACGGTACCCACCTTGGTGTCCTGCCGTCACAGTGAAAGTTGCACGTGCGCCAAGGGAGCTAAGGAACGCATCAGGTGAGATTGTTGTTGCGTGGCTCAGCCAACGACGCTTGCACAACGTTCTTTTATGAAGAATGAATCGGAGAAGCGATTTCTTTGCACGGGGACCAAAGTATTTGGGTTTACGAGAGGTATCACAAGTCAAGATGACGAAATGATGCCACTCAGGTGAGTCCAAACCCACGCGCATCAGATAGGGCGATCCGGATGGCTGTCGGGTGTTTCCGCACCAATGCACAGTCACAGAAGAGCAAGACTCCACAGGCATGGGACTAGAAGCTGAAGATACAGTCACAAGCTGAAGCAAAAATTGACCTGGATACTGAACCTCGCAACCAGCCGAAAGAAACTTCCCGCTTGCCGAAGCTGATGCTGACCATCGTGGTTGAATTAAGGCCGTGTTGGTTACTATCTGTGTCGCCAGTAGCTGAGCTGAACTGAGGCCCGCACGCTGTAGAAAACGATTATGAGGGAGCGTGCCTCGCAGTATGGCAGGCGTGCTCAAGACCACCAAATCGGAGGCTGCGACCCTCGACAATGTCTCGGTGGAGGGCTTAGCCCGTCGTCCCAGATGAGTGGCCGTCCGCAGGACTTCCATATTCCGATTGACACTCGTGAACGGAAGAAGTATTCTCACACGATTTAGCAACAACGTCAAGAGCTGCCTATTCGTTGCGCGCCACGCGTGGCACTCCTCCAGAAAGCGGCGGACCCACCGCTGGATTCTTTCAGCCGCGGCGTGCTGTGCTCTCGTGCCTTTGATCCGCAAACGGACCAAATAACAACGCACTTCCGCCTGGATTTTCTTCGCGGCTGCTCGTTGTCCTACAAAACCTGTGTTGAAATCAATCAGTGGTCCGCCGACGCCGAGGACGGGAGAATCGTACTCGTCACCCTCCAGGCCATCGAGCAGACGCACTTCCAGACAAGTCGCGTCAATGACGTGAGGACTGACGTGTCAATTGTCCACGCGTCTGCTGCCTTTGCGCGGGCCTAGTCGAACTCAGATTTGACTTCCGCACAGCACCAAGCGTTGGATCGTCCTACAAGAGTTGATGATTGAAGATTGATGATATCGTGCAGCTTGCAGGTGCCTCCGTCTTTCTGACTTTCCCCTTCTAGCTTTGCACCTCGAAACCCACCCCCGGCCCAGACGTGTAATCTGTCCGGCGACGGCGTCATGTAGTAAGCGAAATGCTACTTCATTGCCCAAGGCATGCGGCTCCCCAGCAAGCCTCCAGCATTCTCGACCAACGAGGAAGACCGGTACACGAGATAAAAGATCATCACAAAGACACACAAACCATGATCCTGGCTTTGTTTGTAACAATCTGTTCGCTGCTCTACAGAGCCAGACAAGCGTATCCATGCATGCGCGTATAGCACGACGCGACGCGTTGCCGCGGAAGACACTTTGAGCTCTTGTGGCAAATAAAGTCGCACGTGTGAAGGTCACGTCCCTAATGGCTTGCCACCGCTTTGTAGCTCGCCACGAGAGCCAGAAAGCTTGAATGACTGTCGCAGCTGTTACATCAGCCTCAAACTGTGCGAGAGTTTGAATTCTGCGACCATCTCGGTGTAGATTGTTGAGGCAGCGCACGTGTAACGCGCAAAGCCCACACAGGCGTTTTTGCGAACGATGGTCAATATGTGTAGCAGTCCGGTGACACGTGCAACAACACGTGCTGACTACAGTTCTGAATGCTCGAAGTCGCCACCATCTTTGAACAGACGCCACTCGGGGGTCTAATCTGCGCTTAAGGTCTAATGGAATCATTGTACCTAGGAATCGCCCACACGTCCGTAAAGACTCTCGTTGGTGTGACATTGCCTTAGTCATGGCTGTCACGCAGTTTGTGCAGAGCAACTGCTGGAGATCAAAAACAAACACCGATGCCCGGCATGTGGCACATCGTGCACAAGTATCCCTGACTGTTTTCAGTGCATCGATGTCTGCACCATGGCACGATGCTTGCCAACTCACAACCAATCGTTGTATTCGTCCCGCGGCCCGCTGAAAATTTACGAATTCGCGTTTGGAGGAGATCATTTGACGAGCAAATACCCCGCGCTGAATTCTTTGTATAGCTACCGCGCTTTGACTTTCATAGTGCAATCGCACTATGCGTTTTGGTCGTCTGCCACTAAAATGTGGTTGAACGAGCTGTCCGGTTGACGTTGATCCCTCATCATCCACATCCGCCGGGCAGTGGCAGTTCGTCGTAGGTGGCCGTAGTATCGCGGCACGCAGCATGTGTTGCAGTCTTAGGGCAGCAGCGTTTCGCCGTAGCTCCATCGCGGCCATCCACACGCTGGGCACGATTAAGTACAATATCACAACCAGGACCAGCAGGCATAACCACAAGCCATGCCAGCTTGTACTGTATATTATAAGGCCTGCATACCGCCTACCGTAGTAGAGAGAGAAACCTACTAGCCCTTCCTACCCTAGATATGTATCTCCCACTCTCTAAATTTGAGTCTATACAGCGAGTGTCTATTGCACTACGTTGTAACAACAATTTACTATAAAACACTCTCGTAGTTAGGTTGGCCCAGCCTTTGCCAGTGGCTGGTGAGCTAGGACCCTGCTACCTTACATAACGCTGCGACATCATGATGATACTAGTAGTACTCTTCAAGTTGCTAGGCCCGGGTTATGGGCCCACAAGGTCTCGCCTATTGACGTAGAGTGTTTTACAGTGAATGCCTAGAAAAGAAAAAGACAAATCACCTAAAAAGAAAACAAAAGAAAAATCACCCAAAAAGAGAGAAGATCCAGCGATGGATGAAGCTGAAATAAACCGGCGGCTTCTGCAAAACGCGCTCGATCAAGCAAACGCTAAAGCTGAACAGAAACTCGAAGAGCGACTCAAAGCACTGGAGGCAGAGCTCACCAAGAAATACCAGGATGAAAGGATTGAATTGCAAGACGCGTTTCAAGTTTGAACAATCAAGAGGTGAGAAGCCATCAACAAAGGAGACGTACGTCTTCAAGGAAGCAATGTTTGATGCTGTCAAGGCTGCCAATCACAGTAGCTACGTTGATAAAAAAAACCAAATACCCAAAAGGTTTTTGGAGTTACTAGTACTTGCTTGAACTCGACCGGGCCATGACTTCAAGTTCATATTTGTTTGATGCCGCTATGATAGTATGATTATGAAAGGCGGTTTCTCTGGGATTGATCATCGCCAATTTTAAGTCATGGTTCATCAGGCAAACTGGCTAGAAGCAGGCTCTGTGATCGCGGCAGCGGCTGCCGGATAGATAATCGCCTTGCCTGGACGCCGCGTCAACCGGCCCGGGCCTTTCGGACGCATGCGTGGTCACCCCAGATCGCCTAAGAACCTACCATGACAGTGTGATACGATCGAACTCAAATCTACCCATCCGATGGCTCGGTCAATTGATTGATATCCTACTACTTCTAGTAGTAGCCTGAGGTTGGTATCTGATGATACCAGGCCTAGTTGGTTTGCTTAGAGCTAGCCCGCCCCGTTCCGGCCCTCATACGCCGTCGCCCCGAGTGTTCAGAGGGGCGGAATCCCAAGGCCGCGACGGTGGCGCATCGGGGGCCGCCGCTGGATAGCGACTAGTTACTCAGGCTACAAGTGAACCAAAAAGATGTCTTATTTTGGCTCAGAGGTATTATTGTACTAAGTACAAGGAGCGGATTCGAGACCGGGCCGCGGCTAAATTCTAGCAAACTCCCCTGTGATATGTGCGCGGGTGCGATGCAGCTGACATCGTGCCAACGCAGACTCCATTGAGTATCTCGCTGATTGTGCGAGACATCAAAAGATACGACGCAGGAACTTAAGAAAACGATCACGGTACTCATTTGGTGATACACAGGAACTCCTTGTAGTGTTTAAGTCCCCTCGTGAGGATATTGAGGTCAGTCTCTAGGTGCTTTCGAACATTGTACTTCTGTAAAATGTCAATAATACCCAGGTAGTAGAGTTCACGTTGTCCACGGCCTGAGTCGGATATGCCCTCGATGGCAACATCGTAAGCAGCCGGAAGCAGAGTTTCGTCTGTGACGGCGTTATTGGTGGTCCTCGCATTTCGCACATTGGCATGATTCAGCACCATCACCAAGTCCGAATGGAGATGCCTTGAGCGACTGAATGGCCGTGACAGCTGGAGCAATTTTCACGTTTACCTCTGCGGGTGTACTGAGGGAGCTTGGGTGCCTTGAATGTGACTAAGTCATTCCTGGAGGCACAGCCACACCGCGCTATTGCATTTGAAACCACTTCCAAATGCAACTTGAAGAACACGGTGGCCCTTTTTCGGCTTTTGAAATTTGCACACATATTCCATCTCATACCAAATGGAAGAAGAGGAAGTATTCCCGTAGTTAAAAAGTGCATACTTGCTTGGCTCTGCGTGTTCTGGCTGCAATTTAAGGTTTTTAGCAACGCCATCAACCACAGCACGACCACCTGCGTGAATACACCAGTAATCAATGCCGCGTTTAAAGTCTGGAACATATGTAGGAATCTTGACAGGAACCCAGTTCGACAGAAGTTTCTGCAAGCGTGATGTTGCTGTTTGATTGCGATTATTCAAGAGCTTCCAAAGATACTTGCAGATTTTCTTTTTGGCAAGGCTGTAAGCGACTCGTATCTGCTCTGAGAGCGGGAGGACGTAGGGGCCGAGGACAGTGAAATTTTTTTCCATTGTATGGCCTGCTATATTTACAATATTTCGATCCAGCCTGACACCATGTTCACCATTGGCATCTTGGCATTCGTAGACGGCAGCATACGCCTCGTCCCCGGTACCCTGGGTACGGACAACACGAAGCAGCTTGAATTTGGCTCTCTGGCCATCACGCCATTTGTTGGACAGCATAATGGCAGCACCACCACAGCGAAAAAGAGTATTCTGGAGCAACATGCTTCTGTCATTTCCATGATAAAGATTCTGCGTCAAGTTCTCCGTCGAAACAACAAGCGCAACCTTACTCGGATGAGAGCGCAGGATGTTTTGCGCAAGTTCGATTCCAACAAGACTCGCAGAGCAACCCATACCACTTATGTTATAAGCCATGACATTTCCACGCATGTTGAAACGATTCATGACCATGGCGCAAAGAGAAGGAGTGGGCGAGAAGAGACTACAGTTGATAATCAGAATATCTACCTCTGGCGCTAGTATGCCGGTACGCTTGAGGCAGTTATGGACTACGTTGCAGATTACTGTCTCTGATTCCTTACGTGCTGCCTCAACGGACTGGTCTGCGATTTTGGATTCGTCTCTGAGGCATTGTGTTATGCCTGGGGGCCAAGCAGTCCGCTGTCCGGTCCCAGACTTATCAAGAATTCTCTTCAGAAACATGATGCTCTCCTCAGTGAAGCACCTCTGACGCTGCATACAAGTCATCAGTTGGTCATGAGTCAATTGCCAGCTCTCGGGGGGCTCAAATGTCACAAAATCTACCAGGTACACAGGATGGTGGTGTCTGGCAAGATACCACACAAGGCATAACCCCAAGAGCGTCGAACGCCAAGACATATCCAGCAGCGCTGGAGGAAGACCCTGCAGAACCTTCAAAGTGATCTCAATGGGTATGCTTGGACCAATGGTTATGACGTCAAATGTAATCTGTGCTGTTAGGTAGCAAAGCATAGTAACCAACACGTGCCTACAAGTACCTTGTGCTCGGAAGAATAATTATTGAATAACTCTGTACTACGGGTAGAAAGTCATGGCTACATGCCACCAATTGACCATCCCAATTAAGCGCGATCGTTGCACAGTATATTCAGCATGATCCCCAGTATCCGTAGATGCGAGGGAACCGTCCGAATCCACACGATTAAGCCTCCCATCGTCGCCCATATTCCGAATCGAAGAGGCTGAAACAACCATACGTCAATACCACGATACCGTGGCATACAAGCTCGTAGATTTCTTACGGTATTATGTAGCAAGCAAATGTCGCTGTGTTGAATAATGTAAAAAGAGTCCTCGGCCACCTCGAGAAAGACAGCCCCCCGTACCCGACACAAGTGTTGAGGTAAAGTTGCCCAGTGGTCTCAGGCTAGAGGCAAAGCAAGCCGGCGCCGTCACTGGCACGGTTCAACAGTGACTCGCCGGCGGACTTCACTGGCCGCAATAGAAGAATAGCCGAGTGTACTAGTAGTCACTATGACCCTCAGGCTGGCCCGAGGAAGATACACCATAGGCTAGGGTAGGGCAGGCTAGCGGGTTTTCCTCTCCGACTCGGAGTCTCTGCTACCCCCGGGCCTGGAGTCCGAGTCGGACGGAACGTCCACCAGGACTATTCTGCCCTACACACATCCACTCCAAGTCAAAACTGCGAAGCCCCAAATGACATGTGATAGGGCACATGGGCACTCAGGTTTAGTCCAGAAGTGCCCGGCCGGGGCCAGTCACGGTGGACTCGGATGTCCGAGACCACCTCCAATCGACCGTGAACCCAACTTGAACCGACTACTACACTATGCACCCCTCTGCTGACTACAAGAGCTCCGGATGGCCTGAGGTTGTGGTCGAAACCCGGGGTCCGACTTCTTCCCGGCTACTTCAGCCAGCCTCGGGCTGAGGGAGGAGTACTATACGCCGGCGCGGTCTTGGGGCGGCGGTCTTCCCATGCTGTCCACCGGCTGCGTTCGAGGTACTCCGGCCAGGCATATCTGATGCACCACCTGCTGTCCGAGTCTAAGCCCGCACGCTATAATCTTTAGATACTTTCTTCAGCCGGATACTCACTACTACGGTATGGGACTATGGAGAATGAGTTGCGTGCGCGCATTAATACTGAACCGCAGTTCGCCGCTTATAAAAAGGAATGCAGCGAGATGAAGCTATTACTGGAAACCTACAACCAAAACATTATGGCTGTACAGGCTAAAATCGAGGCACAGACAGTGGAATTGGCTGCATTACGAGATAGAGCAGGAACCATCACGCGATCCCGAATAGACACGAAAAACCATAAAGAAAGCATGACAACAGCAGTTGAATCAGGAATGCAAAAAATAGGTGTTCTTCAGGCAAGGGAGAAGCACAATCGATCTCGAATAAATGAGCTCCTCGCAACAACAGAAAATCTAAAATTGAAGGTTGAACAAGGCCCCGGCTGGTCAGACGAACAAGAGGCTCACAGACAGCGTATCATGGAGCAGATAGAGACTTTAACAGTTAGTATCGAGTCCAAAAAAGTATTGTCGTTGGCCTTGCAATCAGACACCAAGAGATTGCATCAAGTTGTTGATCGAGAAGAGCTAGCTCTAGAACAAGAGCGCGCTCACATCAATGAAATCTATGCGCAGGTCGAGGTCAGACGTGGAGAAGCTAGGCAAGAACAGCGTAAAAAATTGGCGCTTGATGAACGGCTTCAGCAGGTCCAAGTAGAAGTAGGACATCACTCAGCAGTGTCGAGAGAGCTAGCAAACGGTGAAAATGTGGAAGAAACGGAGATCGCAGACACAGAGGCTCATTTGTTCAAGTCCAAGCAAGAGATGGAGCTGAATCTTAAGGAATATGAGAAGCTGTTTAAACTAACACAGCAACTGACAGAACAACTGGAGTCCTTGATGTACGCAAATGAGACAACAGAGAATGATAATGAGTTGCTGCGCCACCATGTTACTGAAATGGAACAACGTGTAACTTCTCTAGCTGCCAAAGTGAAGCAGACAACGAAAGCCAAGGAGTCAATGCTTAAGAAGCTCTCTGCGGTAGAACAATTGCATGAGCGTGGAGCAACAGAGCGCGAAGGACTACGTGCAAGTATCATGCGACTAGAAACCTGTGAAATTCGACTGGCCCGGCGTGAAGGAGAAACCTACAAAAAGCAGCTCGAAGATCTTGGTCGAGAACATGAGATACTTAGCCGAAATTTTGGTACATCAGAGACAACATCACAACTCATATTTGACCTGATGAAAGTCAACCAGAACGCAAAAAAGAATCTTCAGAATGAGATACAAAGTTACACTAGAAACATAAAGTTACAGCGGGCACAGATAGAGGACCTCGTGCAAGAAAATGAGCGTCATGAACGAGAGACAAAGGGAGCTTCTCGCAAGTACTATGTTGCACTTGAACAGCTCAAACTGCAAGAGGTGCAAATCTCCGAAATACACCACAAGATAATCGATGATGGATCTCGGTTGAAGCAGCAAAAAAATTTATATGATACAGCACAGTGTGATAAAAACCTGAATTCCAAAAGCCTTGTCAAGTCGCAAGAATTGATAGCAGACCTGCAACGTCAATTTAAAATCATGAGCCACCAAATTGAGCAATTAAAACAGGAAATCACTACAAAGGACCGCAATCTTGTGAAGGAACATTTCAATCACCATAATGTTGTGAAGGAGTGCGAGTTCTTGGGGAATGAGCTCACGAAAATAAGGAAACAAATTGTGTCAAGCGAACAGATATTATTGAACCAACGCACTGAAATACAAAAACTTACCCAAATCACGCAGGAGGCTGACGAGGAGCGCCAGCGCCAGCGCAAAGAATATGATGCTCTTGTTGGCGAACATGAGATACTCAGTTCTCAACTAACTCAGCGCAACCACGAACTTGGCTTGGTCTATGCAAAAATAAAGGCGCACTGGTCCATTCTGCAGCGTGGCGAGTCCTACTATGCTGAAAAGGCAACCGAGCTTCGACTTTTAACTAAGCATGTCCAGGACAGACAACGCAAGCGCCATGATTCTGCAGTTCAAATGATCTCAATTAAAGATCTTCAACAGACACACCTCAATCTCGAACGCAAGTTACTACACGAGCGCCATAAGAATAAGGCTCTTCGAGACAAACTGGAGCGCCCAATCAATGTGCATCGCTGGAGAATCCTGGAGTCTTCAGATCCTCAACGCTTTGAGATGTTAAAAGCAATTCACAATCTTCAGAAACAAATTGTTCTGAAAACAGCGGAGATATTGGAGAAAGATTCATTGATTCAAAATAAGGAACGCGCGTACATCAAGCTTAAAAAGCTCCTTAGCCGGCAGCATGGTCACCAAGCCATGGACCGACTAGTCGCCTACAAAAATAACCTCAGGGAGAAAAGAGATCAAATGAAGGCAATGATGGTGGAGCTTAAAATGTATCAGCAACAAGTTGCTACGTTTCGCAGTGAAATTGATAGCATTTCTTGCATTCTGGATACTGCCAAAGCAGAGTGGATACGAGGGCGCCTAGCAGACCGGTGACTATGGCTTGGAGCAAATGGGACCGCGACTAGAGACCACGATCAGACTGAAACTTCTAAGATCACCACCGTGAGTCTTACTGGCACGCCTCCATATTTTAGCTTAGCCCCCCCCCCCGCCCGTCGGGCATTTCTTTCGAATTAGAAATTGACCCATCCTCCATGAGTTGTAATCAAGATGAACTACCCTGCGAAGTACGTGGCAACCTCCAAAATTATCGGCCCGGGGGCCTGGGGTCAAGCGCAATGAGCGTACAGCCACGTGTCGGCCGAATCATGGCGGGAGGTTTTTGCTGAGGCGCAGGTTCCGAGTCGGTATGATGAAATAATGGGCTGTGCAAAGTTTCAAGTTGGTGCCAGTGTAGTGCGGGCATCCTCGCGCGGGGAAATCAATTGCGCGGGTAACCAGCCCCCCCCCCCCAAAAAAAAAAACCAAAATCGCCTCTGTAGACGTATAGGTTGAACCATAATTACGAAAGAAATGTCTATATCACCCACCGTGGATATACGTGTGGATATCTATATCACCCACAGTGGGGATTCCCTCCACCGAGCGCCCGAACGTCGCGCATTGGTCGGGGGGACTCGTAGGGCCCTCTTAAGGGTCGGCTGAGGTCAGGGTGGTGTATGGGGATCGGGACTAGGGCGCAGCGGCGCGCTGAAAACGGCAAAAACCCGTGA
>MDTE01029716.1_pt1 | contig 25450 bp, 21 predicted proteins | sample 811231 | NCBI WGS metagenome assembly MDTE01 (sample SAMN05326651, study PRJNA326480) | marine metagenome | isolation source: seawater | place: Indian Ocean: Red Sea | collected 2010
CATGATTTTGTGATTTTAATCGATTATAATTTGAAGGTGTAGTGTATTTTAGATAATAATATGGCTCGGGTTGAGGTGTATATAAGGTGTCAGTAAAAATTGACTCTAAATATTCTTTAATTATCGGTTTATCAATATCTGAACAGATTACTCTTATTTCATTATCTGCACCAATAGCTGTCCTCTTTAAAGAACAAGAATTAATAAAAAATATAAGGATTAAAAAGAATAAAATTTGAATTATTTTTTTTTTGATCATTATAAAAATTAGTTTTAAGTAGATAATAAAATCTATAACCTAGATAGCCACTTAATATGTAGACTACCATTATTAACTGAATCTCCTAATGGGAGTGCATATTGTAGCTCAACAACAGCTTGCTTTGTCTTTTGTGATATTCCAAACCCAATACCTGTATATTGATTAAAGTCATCACCTATTCTAGATATAGCATGGTCGAAAAATCCCTTAGCTCTAAAATATGGATTTGAACTAAAAACACCTTCAAATGTAAAAATTTGGAATTGTGTCGATTTAAATTGTTGTTCATTATATCCCCTCAATGTTGATGTACCTCCAAAATAATAGTATCTACTTTTTGGTATGATATTTTTAAAATCATAAATACCTTTTGTTAATGATTTAAAATGTAGATTAATATTTGAATTAATTGGTAAAAACGAACTATAATCAAGTGCCCCTTCAAAAAACTCTGATTCCTTTTGTATTCCTGAATTAAATGAAAATTTGTAATAAATACCCCTTGTTGGGAAAAAACGGTCATTCCTAGAATCTTTTATTGATTCAATATTCAATGTTTTAAAATTAATTTTTTTATAACCCAAATCATCACCAGTTGAAGTTGGATATATTTCTCCAGAACTATAGCCAAGATAAACTCGATTAAACCATTGTGAGAAAAAATTAAACATCCCTTTCTTCCTATTTATAGTATACAAACCATTAACTACTTCATGATGATAATCTAATTGCATACCAATATTCCACCCAAATGGATGAGGCTCATTAATTTGAAATTTAATAACTTGGGATAATGAGTCCATTCTTTTCCAATATATATCAAAAAAACCTGCGGTTAAAAATAAATTTTCTAGATGTAAATCTATTTCACCGGTAAAATCCCATTTTTCTCCACTTTTCCCAACACCAAATATACCTGAAAAATGACTTTCAAATTTTGGATTCAAAAAAATTATTGCACCTAATTTACTTTGATCAATTAAACCTAATGTATATTCCGGAATATCATTTAAAAAATAATATTTCTCATTTAGAGTATTACCTAATTTAGAAAAACCATTTTCAATTGGAATATTTTTATATGGGCGTATAATTTGATTTAATATATTAGACCTAATATCTATCGTTGATTTAATAAAAATTGTGTCAATAGTTTTATAATTATTTATAGCTTGATATTGAATCCAATTTTCATCAACTGAAAATGAATCTAAATGATATTCTAAAGCTATATTAGAATTTAAATTGATTAGTGTATCTAAGGTATCCTTTATTAAATCATTATCTAATGAATTAATTTTCACAAATTTATTTTGTCCACATAAAATTGATATAAAAAATATAATTAATAAATTAAAAATGCGCACGCACCTCACCTTCAAATGTAAGAAAATTACTAAATCGCTGATCATCTATTGTGTTTAAAGAAAAAATCAAAGAAATGGATTGATTAATGAAGTATTGAATTCTAGTATTCGAACGAAATCCTATTCCAAGGGGGTTTCCATTTACCGATTCTGGAGGAATATAATCTTGATTTGTTTTTTCAATAACATTTACCAAAGAAAAATCTGTTTGAATTCTACCTTTTTTATTTAAAAAATATCTCCCATCTAATTTTATCCCATACGCAGAAACATTAAAATTATTTTCTTGCTGCTCACCATAATCATTTCCATATATTAGGCTAATATCAATATCTAAACCATCTTTAATTTTATATAAATATTGCGCTTCACTCCACCAACCATTCAATCTTCTATTTCTAAGAGATGATATATTTGATTCTATATATTTCAAATGAAAATTGTTTTTTAATCGTATTGCTAAATAATCTGTTAATACCTTGTTATACTCTAAACCATAATTAGTTTCACTATTAAGATTATTTCCTCTTGGATCTAAACCATCAAGTCTTCGTCTAATATCTAACCAACTTAATAATCTAAAATTACCCGAAAAAAGAATTTCTATTCTAGAATCTAAGATTAATTTTGAAATTGATAGATCGCTAATATCAGGTTTAAATAATGTTTCGATTTTTTTACTATTTCCGCGATAATCAATTCTTGAATTTGATCTTAACAACAAAGGTAGAGATATAGACGACTTATTAAAATCAAAGGCAATCTTATGCCTAGTATCTAAAACTGATGTTTGAATACGATCACCTGTGGTCACTGTATATGCAATATATGACCCATTAGGATCTGGTATATAAGTATTAAATATTTTATCATATCTATACTGTCCTAATCCTATACCTATTGAATCATAAACTACTGATCGTTGATCTAAAAATGATTCTTCTGTTTTTGCAGTGATCTCCCAATTAATTGGATGATTTGAATCATTGTAGGAAAGAAAAACTCTTGAAAGAGAATAATTAAAATCTTCTAAATTATTATTAATCTTTTTAATTCGTTTTTTATATATAATATCCTTTTTCCAACCTTTTGACATTTTGGATTTTAAATTAACGAAACCAATTAAATCTTCAGATAATATCGGTAACGATTGATTTAAATTATGTTTTTCATCTTCTCTAAAATTAATTCCAGATTCAAAACTTGTATTATTAAAATTAATTTTAAATCCACCTCCAATATTCGAAAATTTATTTTTATCAGGGTTTTTCTCATCCAAAAAATCAATAAAAGGAGAAAATATTTTATAATTTATCTGCAACCTACTAGATCGACGTATAAAGCGCCCATTTAAATTGTTAACTAATAGATAATTAAAATATGAATTACGAAAAAGTTTTACCGCTAGAGTTTGGTTTACATTAAATCTTGTACGTTTGGATTGCGCCTGATTTAAATGTCCAAACTCATAAAATGTATCTCCAAAATTGTCTATTGATAAAATTGATTTAATATTTGTCTCTCGAATATTATTATTAGAAATACTATCTAAATTCCAAAATCTTCGAGACATAATATTATTTTCTTGCTTAAGACTTCTATAATTATTGTTTCTATTCCAATCAGAGATAGATAATGATAATGATACTAAACCAAAATCAACTGAATCAATTTTTATATCAAAAAATTGAGATGCACCTCTTTTGAATGAATTTTGAGAATTAATTGAGTTCTGATTAAATCCTGATTCATTTAATTGCGCTAATAATGTAATATTCTTACCTAAATTATATTGTCCTTTAATAAATCCATACTGAGTTGATTGAGGAGAATTAATATTTCTATATGGACTGTATAATTCCATACTTGATGACCTATCATCTGGCTCTAAATATTCATAATAAATCTGTCCTTTATCTGAAATCTTTCTACGGTATGAACCATTTACATCAAAACTAAAAGTTATTAAAAATCTAGTCGAATCATTTGAATCTTTATTTGGATCATATATAAAAATAGAATCTGATTGTATATAATCACCATCATCTTTAATAGTATAATTAACCTCACGAATTTTTCCTGTTTTACTATTTAAAAACTTATTATATGTATCATCAGACCAATCACTTATCTGAAACTGATCAGATTCATTAAAAATTCCCAAGGAAAGTGAACTTCTATTATCAAATTCTTTTTTTATTGACCCGCCTGTAAAAGATTTTTGATACTGAAAATCAGTATATTGATATTCAATAAATATATCTGTATCACTATGTATTAGATTTCTAGATGTAAATTTTATTTCAGCAAGTGAATAGTCTATTGTATAATCATATTTTTCACCTCGAATTAATTCTTCACCTTCAATCCAAACTTTCTCTGTTCCTGATAGAATAATTATATTACGATTTCCATCTTCTCCGGTAATCCTATAAGGTCCTTGGTCACCATCACGTCCTTTTATTTCTATAAATGCATAGTTACCCTTAGATGAAGCATAAACTCCACCACCGGTCCAATTATTGTAATTAAAAGTATTCTTTAATCCAATTAATTTTCTATTTATACTATCATATACATTATTGTTATCATCTAAAATTATATCTCCTGCATCTACAGAGTAATTTGAATGTTTTACAGAAATTAAAACTTTATCTAAATCTTCAAGTCTACGTGTAGTACCTTCTGGTTGAATAGGTAGATTCTGATCAGATAGCATGCCCGTTACATAGATATTATTAGATAATTGCCCATTTAATTGCATTTGAAAACCACCAGTAAAATCTGATCCACCTAGAGGCGAAATTTTTAACTTTCTATGAAATGTTCCTGATGAAAAAATTTCATTTTCTTCTTTTTTTCTAATTTTAGTTGATTGGTTATTAAACTTTGGTTGATCTTCTAATATATTTAAAGTTTGTAAAGATTTCCAACGTGGACCAATAGTCATAGGAATTCTATTATTTATATATTTATATGATACTATAAATAATGCATCAGAGTTATCAATAATATCTTTATTGAAAGATATAATACCATTAATGAAATCAATATTATCTATCGAAACCCATTGGCCATTATGATAGATATTTACTGATTCTTTTAAAATAAATTTTTTACTTAATTCAATAGAGTTAGACCCATCAACTATTTTTATAGTATCAATTTGGGAAAATGCTTGTGAATAAACTTTACAAGTCAGATATAATAAGACAAAAAAAAGTCTAATTGAATCTTGCATTCAATATTAATATATGGTCTCTAGATAAAACAGCAATTGACTTATTCTGGGTTTTAATATCTACAACTGGTAAGCTTGCTGCTGGAATTTGCATATATTCATTAGATTTAATATCGACTCCTAATCCTTGGCGATTAAATACAATCCAATGACTCCGTAAAGGTATGATGAACTCAGGATTTTGAATATTAACATCATACGTAAATTGTTTTTCACCTAAATAATTAAATATATGTATTCCACCATTACAATCTAATATAGCTATTTCACCATCTTCATTGTTCTCTAAATCTTTAAGACAAAATGATGTTTGAAATTCTCTAGAAAAATCAATAAAAGGTATATCATTAAATTGATTATCTTCATAAAGGTAAATACCATTATAAGTTCTCGAAAATAAAAAGATTCTACCCCATGAATCTATGGTAGCATTTTCTGGAAATATTCTAAGAGCAAGCTGATCTGAACGTATTTGATTTAGCCTATAATCTAATTGAGATATTGTATTTTCAATTCTATCTAGTACCCAAATACCATTTGGAGAAAGACCCATCCAAACAATTTCTCCATAGCTTTGATTAGTTAAACTATTAACACTCGATAAGGTTACATCACCAAAAATTCCTAGCTCTAATAAATCTTTTTGATATTGATCCATTAAAAGGAATCTGTTTGCAATAGACCAACTTATTTTTGTTGGTTGGATCTCTAAAATTGAAATCTGTTCAGGGAACGGTCTATATTCTGAAATTGTTAAACTAATCTGAGAAAATAAACAATTAAATATTATTAGAAATTTGAAAAGAAATCTATGAACTCTCATTAGAATCCACATAATTATTTGGAGGATATAACATGAAATAAATTCCAATTAAAATCATAATAATTGAAATCACTTGTGCACCTGAAAAAAGATCAAGTAAATATTTTTCATTTGTTCGTAAAAATTCAATTAGAAATCTTTCTATTCCAGCTAGTATTAAATATAAAAAAAATAAACTTCCAGGAAGTTGAATATTTAATCGTTTCTTCCAAAGAAAAATAAATATACATCCTGCAATCAAGGATTCATATAATTGAGTTGGATGCACTGAAAGAATTCCAGGTGCATATTTAGAAATATCAATCCATGGATAATATAAGCTAAAGACTTCTGTTGTAGTTGGTGGCAGACCGTTAGGAAAAGAAAGAGCCCATGGAAGATTTGTTGGTATCCCATAATCATCACCAACAAGAAAACAACCCAACCTTCCGATACCATATCCAAGCATTAATACTGGGGCTGCAATATCTGCAAATTCGAGCCAGGGAAACTTATTTTTCCTCAAAACTAGAGTGACGGCAAAAGTGCCTAACATTAACCCTCCCAAAAATACTAGTCCTGAACCACTAAAAATCATTCCAATAGGATCTTGAATTACTCGATTTAAATTTTCTAGTAAATAATATAATTTGGATCCAAGAACTCCTCCAAATGCTGCCCAAAATACTATGTCAGCAGCTAACTTATCATCATGGCCTAATCGTTTCAAATCATAATTAAGAAGAAATAAACCAGTATAAAATGCTATAACTAACATAAAACCAAAGGAATATATTTTTAAAGGTCCAATTTCAAATAAGATCGGGTACATTAGATTTTTTCTCCACATTTAGGACAAAAATTATTCTTATGGTGCATTTTCTGTAAACAATTTGAGCAATAATATAGTTCTGATGAATTATTTTCAAAAAATATTATAATCAACATAGTGAATAGAGTTATAACCCCTAACACTATAATAGGTTCCCATATATACAATTTATGCCTATTTATTTTTTTTGATGATTCTGGTTTTAGATGTTCTTCTGAATTAAGACTTAATTCAGATAAAATTGATTGAGTTGTTTTCTCTAATTTATTATTATAAGATAATGTAATTAATTTATAATCATTAGGTGCAATATCTACTAAGCTAGTCGTATAAGTAGAAATTCCATTTTCATCAATATTTTTTTCACCATTAAATCCAGAATAACTAAAATCTTCTGCTGCAAGAGGTTCCTGAATTTCAAGAAGTAAATCTCTAAATGGATGAGAAAATGATATTACATAACTAAAACTTCTATTAACTAGATTACTAAATTTTTTCGTATTAATCATAAATGCAAATTCATTGTTTTCTGTTGTAATTTGTGCCCAATTCAATCCATCTTTCTTATAAGTAGGTTGAAAAATAAATTGTAATTCACCATTATCTTTTTTTTTGATATAAGCTACAGAATCAACATCATTAGGAATAGAAAAACTAATTTCATTTTGTATCGATGTATCTAATACTACCGCACTAAATAGAATAGTTATATGATTTTGATCATATTCTGGGATAATAGACATCCTTCCATTCCCCATATCTCCTATTAGGGTCTTACATAAAACAAAATTAATAATAAATATCCAATTAAATTTCATATGACAAACTTTAATATGAGCTTAACCTGTTGTCATTCTTGTTAAGACGATTAAATCATATATAGAATGAGACCATGCTGTAATTCCAAAACCACGTATAAAATATAATATGCCTAGTATTATACCAGCTAAAAATCGAATCATAAATAAATTAAAGGAAAAATAATCTCCATATTCCCCTAAAAAGTGAAAAGAAGAAAAAATAATTGAAGCAAGCACCATTGCTACCCACATCTTAACTTTTTCAGACCATTGAAAAATAATTCCTAAAATAGAACCAATAGCCATAATTAATAATACTCTAAAAAGAAATTCTTCATATATACCGGCACCTATTGCCAAAGTAACTTTTTGAATTAATTGGTTTCCAATAGGATTCATTAAAAGAATATGAACCTTTGACATGAAAAAAAATAAAATTATTCCCATTAATAAACTTTCTCCCATCATGAATAGAAAATAATCTCCATTTATTTTCTGGTCTCGCCAATAATTCCTTTGGATAAAAAAAGTAATAATAAATCCTATAAAAAATAACCCACCTAACCAATATAATCCTGAGATTCCAAATGTATATAGTATTTGTCGAATAAATACATCAGCACCATTTCTTAGCACAAAATAATTATTATTACTTGTTAGTAATATACCAAATTCATAAATAAGAAAAAGAGGAATGGTAAAAAGAAAACTATACAAAGGAGAGCGTGTATAATTAAAATAATTACTCATTCTAATTAATCTGAATCAACCTTTAAAACTGCCAATAATGCTTCCTGTGGTACTTCGACTTTTCCAATCATTTTCATCCGCTTTTTCCCCTTCTTTTGCTTTTCCCATAATTTTCTTTTTCGAGTAATATCACCTCCATAACATTTTGCAGTTACATTCTTTTTTAGAGCTCGAACAGTTGTTCTTGCAATAATTCTATTATTTAATGCAGCTTGTATAGCTACTTCAAACATTTGACGTGGAATCAACTCTTTTAATTTTGAACAAAGTGCAACTCCCCTATGATAAGCATCATCACTATGACATATAATTGAAAGTGCATCTACAGGTTCTCCATGTATTAATATATCTAGTTTTTGAAGTTGCGCTCTTTCAAATTTTTTTAGTTCATAATCAAAAGATGCATATCCACTAGATATTGACTTTAATTTATCATAAAAGTCAAAAATTATTTCTCCTAAAGGAAGTTCATAGTGAATTTGAGCTTTTTCAGGTGACAAATATTGAGTATTCTTATAGATACCTCTTTTTTTCTGACATAACTTCATTATAGCACCAATATACTCTTTGGGCGTTAATATTTCAGCCGATACAATTGGTTCTAAAATTGAATCAATATCACCTGAAGGAGGCATTTTTGCTGGTGTATCTACTTGTTGTTCATCACCATTACGCATTAATATATGATAAACAACATTTGGTGTGGTCGTTACTAGATCTAAATTAAATTCTCTTTCTAGTCTCTCTTGAATAATCTCCATATGCAATAACCCTAAAAAACCACAACGGAAACCAAAACCTAATGCTTCACTTGTCTCTGGAAGGAACTCTAATGATGCATCATTTAATTGTAATTTTTCTAATGCTTGTCTAAGTTGATCATAATCTTCAGCGTCCGCTGGATATAACCCTGAAAAAACCATAGGTTTAATTTTTTTATAACCAGGAAGGGGTGTATCAGCTTTATTATTTTTTATTGTAATTGTATCACCAGGCTCAATATGACTCATATCTCGAATACTAGCAATAATATAACCAACTTCACCTGAACATAATTTATCAGTTTTAACCTTATCCATGATAAAATAACCAGTTTCCGTGATTTCATATTCACAATCATGTGCAAAAAATTGTAGGATCATTCCAGGCTCAAGAATTCCATCATATAATCGTACATATGGAATAGCACCTTTATAATTATCATAGATAGAATCAAATACTAATGCACGAGTTTTATCTTTAGACTTATCATTTGGACAAGGAATATTTTTAATAATTGCTGTGAATATTTCTTCTATACCAATACCATTTTTAGCACTTGCTTCAATTATTTCATTCTCTTCACACCCTATTAATTCCATTATTTGCATTTTAACATCATCAACCATTGCAGATTGAAGATCAACTTTATTAATTATTGGAATAATTGTTAAATCATTCTCTATCGCCAAGTATGTATTTGATACTGTTTGAGCTTCAACTCCCTGAGCAGCATCTACTAATAATAGAGCACCTTCACATGCTGCTAAAGATCGTGAAACTTCATAACTAAAGTCCACATGCCCTGGCGTATCAATTAAATTTAAAATATAGGTTATATTATCACTGTGTTTGTATTCCATTCTAATGGGGTGGCTCTTAATTGTTATCCCCCTTTCACGCTCTAGGTCCATACTATCTAAGACCTGTGCTTTCATCTCTTTCTTCGATAGTGTTTGAGTCTCTTCTAAAAGACGATCTGCTAAAGTTGATTTACCATGATCAATATGAGCAATAATACAAAAATTACGGATATGAGAAGTTTTCATCTATCGATATTACATAGCAAATACCTAGGTTTATAGACAGAAAATTCGCTTTATTTATATAAAATTAATTTAGATTGATTACTTTTCATAGCCAGGATAGTATTATTATTTATATTTTTTTTGCATTCTAAGTAATCGCAAATTAGCAGTTTTTTGTTCACCATCTTGTATCAATGACACAATTCGTAAAGCATCTAATACAGGAATCTTTTGATTATCAGAATTAGTATAAAATGCATCCATATGCATAGCAATGACATTTAAATTATATCCAATTTTTTCTGAACGATACTCATCGGTAATATTATAAAATCTTTCAATAAAATAAGGTTGTATATAATTACTATCATGAACATATTGTTTTTTTAATTCTGATTCATGATGTTTTTTTATTTTTTCAATAGAACCATATACTCCATTGATAAATGCAATCTTTTCTTCTTGAGAATAACTATACCAAAACTCTGATGGATATGATTCTTGTGAATTACCTATAGAAATAAATATAATAAATAAAAATTGAATTCTCATTTTATCTCACCTTTAAATGAATTAATAATTGGCATTCTTCTTCCAATACCAAATGCTTTTGAAGAAACTTTTAATCCTATTGCAGCTTGACGACGTTTATATTCATTTAATTTAATCTTATGATATAATTCTTTTATTAAATCCATATTAACACCTTCTCTAATTATTTCAGTCAATGATTTACGATTCTCTATAATTGCATCAACTAATGGACTAACAATATTATAATCAAAAGGGTCAACTTGATTTGGAGCTAATTCTGCAGAAGGTTCTTTGTTAATTGAATTAATTGGTATTCTATCTGATTTATTAGAGTTTAACCATTTCGATAAAGAATATACATCTTTTTTACTAAGATCAGATATAACAGAGAGCCCTCCACTCATATCACCATAAAGAGTACAATAACCGAGTGCTAATTCTGTTTTATTACCAGTACTCAAAACCATCCAACCAAATTTATTTGATAGGGCCATTAAAATATTACCTCTTATACGAGCCTGAATATTCTCTTCTGTTACATCAGAATCTGTATCAAGAAAATAAGGTTGCAGTGCTTTTTCTAATTCATCTACAGTGTCCTGTATGGGAATAATTCGATAATCAATATTTAAATTTTCTGCTAATTTCTGGGCATCATCTATACTATGATTACTAGAATATTTTGATGGTAAACTAACACCATGAACATTTTTATTTCCCAAAGCATCACTAGCAATAACTGCAGTCAGCGCACTATCAATACCACCAGAGAGCCCTATAAGCGCTTCTTTATGTCCAGATTTTTTAAAATAATCTTTTACACCTAAACACAATGCATTATATAATTTTTCTTCAGGTAAAGATATTTGAATTTTAATTTTTTTATTCACATTAAGATCAGCAAATAAAATATCTTCTTCAAATGCCTTACCTTGTCCAATACATTCAGCATCTTTATTAAAAATTAAGGATTCCCCATCAAAAATTAATTCATCCTGACCACCAACCATATTACAATAAAGTATAGGCAACCCAGTCTCTTTAACTTTTTCTTGAATAATACTCTTTCTTTCTAATAATCTACCTTCATAATAAGGAGATGCAGATATATTAATAATTATTTCTGCACCAATATCCTTTTGTAACCGACTCACTTTACATTCATAATCATGATCCCATAGATCTTCGCAAATTTGGATACCAATTGTCCTTTTTTTCCCTAAAATAGGTATTGAAATAACTTGAGGATCCTTTCCACTCGTAAAATAACGATCTTCATCGAACACATCATAAGTTGGAAGGAGTATCTTATCTACATTTGAATGTAATTGCCCATTATAACAAACTCCTGCAGAATTAAAAATTTTATTATCTATTTCTCTTATATAACCAATGATTATTGGAAGACTTGTAGATTCAGCTATATTCTTTAAACAAGATAAATTAGCATCTATAAATCCATTTTCCCATAAGAGGTCTTGAGGTGGATAACCGGAAATTGCCATCTCAGGAAATACAATAATATCAGGATTTAACTCTAATGATCTATTGTAAAATTTTAATATTTTTCTTTGATTGTTTTCAAAATCACCAAGTATAGGATTTATTTGACAAAGAGCAATCCTCATTAGTTAATCTCAAAAGTACTAAATTCATTCGTACCTGACATCCATTCTATACTTAATTTCTTTACATTAGCTAAAGGCGGACCTTTCTGAAGCCAACCTGTCAATTCTGTTAATGCGTCCATTGATCCTTCAGCAATAATCTCAACTGCATTATTAAACAAATTTTTTACAGATCCCTTCAGATCTAATTCTAATGCTTTCTTTTTAGTTTGTTTACGAAAATATACGTTCTGCACATTCCCTGATACCATTACATGAATTCTATACATATTCCAATTGTTCTTTAAGGTTTAACATTACTTCTTTTGGTGTATCTGCATGCACAATTTTATCAATTTCCCAAGTCTTAAAACCAATTACAGGCTTTTTTAATTGAAATGCATAAGCGATTTCACTCATTGTACCATATTTACCTGATATTGCAATTGCTACATCACAATTGTATGCAAGAATAGCATTTCGACCAATATCAATTCCAGTAGCTATCGGTATCGTCAGAAATTTATTTCCTTCATCTATTTTCTTTCCTTTTAATATACCAATAATTGTACCATTTTTTTCATTAACCCCTTTTGCAATAGCTTCCATGACACCTTTACCTCCGCCACAAAATACAAGATAACCATCTATAGCTAATTGTCTCCCAATTTCAACAGTGTCTTTATATATGTCTTCATTAATATCTCTTCCTCCAAAAACAGATATCCTACTTTTATAATGCATTATGGTTCTAATCTAGTCATAGTTCTAGGAAAAGGAATTGTCTCCCGAATATGTTTTGTTCCACAAATCCATGCTACAGTTCTTTCAAGTCCAAGTCCAAAACCAGAATGAGGGACTGAGCCGAATTTACGTAAATCTAAATACCACTTAAATGGCTCTAAGGGTAAATCATGATGGCGGATTCTTTTGACTAAAATATTTAAATCATCTTCTCTTTGGCCTCCTCCAATAATTTCGCCATAACCTTCAGGGGCTATCATGTCTACACCTAAAGCCAATTCTTCATTATCTTTATCACGTTTCATATAAAATGCTTTTATAGCTTCCGGCCAACGATGAATCATTATCGGTTTATCAAACTGCTCAGATAATAAAGTCTCATCTGGTGCACCAAAGTCAGAACCATATTCAAAATCACTACCTAAATCTTTTAAAAGATTAACAGCCTCATCATATGTAATTCTAGGAAAAGGAGGAACAATTGATTCTAATTTAGAAATATCACGTTCTAATATTACTAACTCATTTTGGGAATTTTTTATCACCATCTTTATAATATAACCAACTAGATTCTCAGCCCAAGTCATATTCTCATCTAAATCTATATAAGCCATTTCTGGCTCAACCATCCAAAACTCTGTTAAGTGTCGCCTAGTTTTAGATTTTTCTGCACGAAATGTAGGCCCAAAACAATATGTTTTGCCAAATGCCATTGCTCCAGCTTCTTGGTACAATTGACCACTCTGGGTTAGATAAGCAGATCGTTCAAAATAATCGACTTCAAAAAGTGTTGTAGTACCCTCAACTGCATTACCAGTAAAAATTGGAGAATCAATTAAAGTAAATCCATTATTATCAAAAAAGTCTCTAATTGCCTTTACGACCTGATGCCTAATACGCATAATTGCGTTCTGACGCTTTGATCGTAGCCATAAATGACGATTAGACATGAGGAAATCGGCCCCATGCTCTTTAAGGCTAATTGGGTAATCCTCACTAACCTGATGAATAATTGTAATCTCTTTTATTCCTAATTCATATCCACCAATTGATCTTGGCTCTTTACGAACTGTACCAGTAATTATAATAGAGTCTTCCTGATTGAGATTTTGTTCCATTGCAAATGATTTATCAGTAGCTTCATCTTTTGCAACAACACACTGAAGCAAGCCAGTTCCATCTCTAAAAATTAAGAACCAAATTTTACCTATACTTCTAGTATTATAAACCCAACCTCTCAGTTGAACATCCTGACCATCAAAATTACCTAATTCATTAATTGTAACTACATTCATTATTTATCTTTCCCTTACCATGTTGTCATAATATCATTTAAAATATCTTCCGCTATTTTACGCACAGCAACTTGCGTAGCAAAAGATCTTGGTTCACCAAATTCATCATCATCATTTTCATCTACTTTACCATCATTATCATTATCAATACCATCAGTACTTATATCACCACTCACACCATAAGCACCAAATCCGGAATAAGTTTTTTTTATTAAATTTTTATCATTAAGAACATCATACCAAATTATTTCAACATCAATTTTATAACGATACTCAGATACCGATTCTTGTTTATTAAAAGTATAAGGACCTTCACTTACTTTCTTTACAATACCTTGTAAAATTGAATTAGCAGAATATTCATCTGTAATATCAAAAATACCTAATTGATTAAATTCATCTAAAATACCATCAGTAATATCTTCTGAAATACCAAATTCTGCCGTTTGATTTTCCATTAATGGAATTGCTATTGATTTAATATGAGTTGGGATGGAACCAGCCAAAGAATAAAATGTACAAGATAATGAATAAAATGCTAGAAATAAAATTATCAGTATATTCAAAATTTTCATTTTCATTTTAATTTTTACGCTTAATCTTTGGTTCTAAACCAAATTCTTCAATTTTACGATATAGAGTTCTTTCACTCATCCCTAATGATCTTGCAGTTTTACGACGATTATTATTAAAGTATTGTAATGTTCTAGTAATAGCTTCTTCTTCAAGATCTTTTATAGCCATATCCCCGATTGCATCATCTCTAATTAATTTATAACCTTCTTCTGGAATCTCTATAGAATTTTTTGAAATAGGGATCATCATTTCAGGATTATCTAATTTTGAAAATGATGTTATACTAGATGATGTTTGACCACCAACTAATAACTTTTGAATTAACTCAGTGTCTTGTTTGACCATAAATAATTGTCGAAGAATAAGGTCTATTTCAGCTTTTTCAGATGTTGTATTCACCAATACTGGTAACGCAGGATTAGGATCTACGTTTATAGGCAAAACATCTTTTAACTCATTGCTAACCATTTCTGCAGTTATCCTTTCTCCTTTCTGAAGAACAATAATTTTTTCAACAAAGTGTTTTAACTCACGAATATTTCCTGGCCATTCGTAATTCTTCAAAACTCTTATCGCTTCTGGTATAAAACCTCGATACAATATATCATTTGACCTAGTAAATTCTAATGCAAACCGTTCAAGTAGCATTCCAATATCTTCAATGCGATCCCTTAAAGGAGGTATGTCAATAGTAACAGTTTTTAAACGGTAAAATAGATCCTGTCTAAATTCACCTTTTTTTACTAAATCAGCTAGATCCTTATTTGTTGCCGCAATAATACGTACATCAGTATAACGAGTTTTTGCTTCACCAACTCTCATAAACTCTCCACTCTCTAAAACTCGTAATAATTTTACCTGAGTTTCTAATGGTGTTTCCCCAATCTCATCAAGAAATACTGTACCTTTATTAGCCTCTTCAAAATAACCTTTCCTATCTTCATTTGCACCAGTAAATGAACCTTTCTTATGTCCAAACAATTCAGATTCAATAATTCCTTCCGGTATTGCACCGCAGTTAACTACAACTAAAGCATCATTTACTCTTTTACTTGCTTTATGAATTGCCTTGGCAACAACTTCTTTTCCCACACCTGATTCACCAGTAATTAATACTGATATATCTACGGGAGCTACTTGAGAAATCATTTCCAAAACTTGTTTAATACCATCTGATACCCCAATAATTCCAGATTGTTTTTGTAATCGATCTATATCAACCATAATAATACTCCTTTAAAATTATCTTGATGCAATTAGCCTTTTATCTTGTATACATCCCAAGCCGTTTGAATAATTGTTTCTAAATCAGAAAATTCTGTATTCCAATTTAATAGATCTGATATTTTATCAGATATAGCTATAACTCTATCTGGATCTCCAGGCCTTCGTGCAACAATATCAAATAATATATCCTTTTCTGTAATTAATTCAACTTTGTTTATAACATCAAAAACTGAATGGCCTTCACCATTTGAAATGTTTACGATTAAGTTCTCTTTATTTTTCATAGCATAATCAATTGCTTTAATATGAGCAACTGCTAAATCAGACACATGTATATAGTCTCGTATTCCAGTTCCATCATAGGTATCATAATCATTACCAAAAACTTCAATCTTTTTTCTAACACCGGAAGCCACTTCTAGTACTAAAGGAATTAAATTAGTTGGATTCTTTTCTCTTCCTTTGATTCTCCCCTTTACATCATATCCAGCCACATTAAAATATCGAAGAATTCCAAATCTGATATCATTAATACTACTTAGCCAACTTAAATTGCGCTCTATTTGGTATTTTAATTCACCATAATAGCTAATTGGTTTTAAAGAATGGCTCTCATTGATTGGTATATATTCAGGCGTACCATAAACCGCGGCAGTAGAAGAATAAATAATAGTATTAATTCCATTAATTAAACATGCCTTTAATACATTAATCGAACCAATCAAATTATTATAAAAATATTTTTTTGGATCCACCATCGATTCTCCAGCAGATTTATACTCTCCTAAATGAATCACTACATCTATTTCAAGTTGCATTACTTTATTTATATCATCGATTGAATGAGTACTCCCATTTACGAAAAATGCACGTGGATCAATATTTTTTTTTATTCCTGTAGATAAATTATCTAAAATTATTACATCACAACCTTGATCATTTAATTCATAAACAATATGAGATCCAATATAGCCAGCACCTCCAATAACTAGTATTTTCATTGTGTAGCATTCTCTAAATTTTGTTCAAATTCATTAATTTCATCACGAATTTTTGCAGCTTTTTCAAATTGTAAATCTTCTGCTGCTTTAACCATAGCTTTTCTTAATTCTAATAAAATTAACTGCTTTTCTGATTCTGGGAGATGATCTTTGTTACGCTTTGGTTCATAATTATCATCTTGATTAAGCATTGAATCAGCAACTGATGTTGATACCATAATTTCATCAAGTGATTTATTTATAGTTTTCGGTTTTATTTTATTCTTTTTATTATAATCTGATTGAACTTTTCTTCTTCTTTTTGTTGTGTCTACAAGATTCTTCATCGCATCAGTGATTTTATCACCATATAAAATAACTAAACCTTTTTCATGTCTAGCTGCACGTCCTGCAACTTGTAATAATGAACTAGCAGAACGTAAAAAGCCTTGTTTATCAGCATCTAAGACTGCTACCAAACTTACTTCAGGAAGATCTAAGCCTTCTCTAAGTAGATTTATTCCAACAAGTACATCAAATTCTCCAATTCTTAATTCTCTTAAAATTTGGACACGCTCAAGTGTATCTATATCAGAATGAAGATATTTTACTTGGATATTTAATCCCCTTAAGTATTCTGTCAAATCTTCAGCCATTCTTTTCGTAAGCGTTGTGATGAGTGTTCTTTCTTTCCTTTTTACTCTATAGCGAATTTCACCCACTAAATCATCAATCTGCCCTCTAGATTCACGAATATCGACTTCAGGATCTAATAATCCTGTTGGCCTGATTACTTGTTCTACTACAACACCTTTGCATAGTTCTAATTCGGTGTATGAAGGTGTTGCTGAAGTAAAGATTACCTGTTTCTGTGCTTTAAAAAATTCTTCATAAGTTAAAGGACGATTATCCAAAGCACTTGGTAATCTAAAACCATGCTCAACTAAAGTTTCCTTTCGTGAAAGATCACCATTATACATACTCTTTATTTGTGGAATTGTAACATGCGATTCATCTAAAATTGTTAATGAATTTTTTGGGAAAAAATCCTGTAGTGTATAAGGTGTCTCGCCAGGATTTCTTTGAGCAAATATCCTAGAATAATTTTCGATTCCTGAGCAATATCCTAATTCAACCATCATTTCAATATCAAAATTAGTTCGCTGCTCCAAACGCTGAGCTTCTAAAAGTTTATTATTCGTACGTAAAAAGTCAAGGCGATCAGTTAATTCCTGACGTATTTCACCAATCACACGATTTATTGTATCTTTATCTGTTACAAAGTGTTTTGCAGGAAAGATGACTATGCTATCTAAAGTTGTTTTAACATCTCCCGTTACGCAATCAAATTTTGATATTAATTCTACTTCATCACCAAAAAGTTCTATACGAATACAATAATCTTCGTAAGCCGGAAATATCTCAATTATGTCCCCGAGAATACGGATATTACTACGCTCTAAAACCTGATCATTCCTAGAATAATGTATACTGATTAAACTTGAAATAAATGATCTACGATCTAAAATATCATCTTTAGATATTTTCACAGTACCTTTAAGATATTCATCAGGTGATCCCAACCCATATATAGAAGATACTGAACTAATTACAATTACATCATCTCTAGATAAAAGAGAGCTTGTAGTTTTTAATCTTAGTTTATCAATTTCTTCATTTATCGACATATCCTTTTCAATAAAAGTATCAGTAACAGGTAAATAAGCTTCAGGTTGATAATAATCATAATAAGAGATAAAATATTCTACTGCATTATCTGGAAATAATTGTTTGAATTCTCCATACAATTGAGCGGCTAACGTTTTATTATGGCTCATAATTAGTGTAGGTTTTTGAACTTCTTGAATTACATTTGCCATTGTGAATGTTTTTCCAGATCCGGTCACACCAAGCAATGTTTGATATTTAGAACCACCATTTATGCCATTAACTAGTTCCTTGATTGCATTCGGTTGATCACCTTGCGGTTTGAAATCTGATTTGATTTTAAACTCTGCCATAATGTCTAATTTACTTATGATAAATGACGATGGTCAATGGCAGACTCTAATTTATTTTAAAGTATTATTATAAATTAATTCTAATTTAATTTTTTTGTAATATTTATAATTTGACGGGCAATCTTAATTGGTATACCTGTCTTAACATTAACTTCTTTAGGTGAAAGTTTTGCAATTATATTAATATTCTCATAACATTTATATAAGGTTTTAATCCTTTTCTTACCCATACCTGGTATTTCATCAAAAATAGAGTTTTGCATTGTTTTTTTTCGTTTCTGGCGCTGAAATGATAATGCAAACCTATGGGCTTCGTCTCTTATTCTACGTAATAATAAAAGACTAGAACTATGCTTATGGATTGATTGAGCATCTGGATTCCCCGGTACAAAAACTTCTTCTAGTCGCTTTGCTAAGCCTATAACTGGAATATAATCTAACCCTAATTCCCTTAAGGCTGATAGAGCCATACTTAATTGTCCCTTGCCACCATCAACTAAGATTAGATCAGGAAACAATTTATTTTCTCTTTTTAATCGCTTATATCTCCGAAAAACAACTTCTCTAATCGAAGCATAATCATCGATTTGATGAACTGACTTTAAATTATATTTTCTATATTCTTGCTTAATTGGCTTTGCATCAATAAAGCAAACCAATGATGCTACAGTACCTGTCCCACCTAGATGAGAAACGTCAAATGCTTCGATCCGTCTAGGAGGTACATCTAAATTAAGATCATCTTGCAATTGGTTTAACATTTTTGGTACCTGTTCATAATGTTTTTTTCGACGAATGATCCATTCATTTAATAATAATTTAGCATTTTCTAAGGTAATTTTAATTTCTTTAAGTTTTTCACCTTTTTTAGGATAGAGAAATTTTATAGGTCCATCACGTTTTTCACGAAGAAAACTTATTAAAGCTGATTCATTAAAAGGTTTAAACCGTAAAGAAATTTCTCGTGGAATAAAATCACTATTCATATAAAATCTTGATATTACAGTCCCAATCGTAAAATCATCCTTGTTGTCTAAGCCAGACAATGATATTTTTTCACGACTAAATATTTTTCCATTTCTTATTCTTATAATCACAGCAATTCCTAGTTTTCCTTTCCTAGCCAAAGCGATTACATCTCTTTCCGTAAAATCTGTAGCAATATGGCTTTGATTTTTATTAAACAATTGTATTGCTTTTAATTGATCACGAAAAATAGCAGCTTCTTCATATTTTTCACTTCTAGATGCTTTTTCCATTAAATCCATAATGTAATTTTCTGCTATTTTAGTTTTACCCTTCATAAAATTTTCTATACGATTAATCATATTTTTATAGTGTTTTTGAGACACCAATCCTTCACAAGGCCCTTCACATTTTTTAATATGATAATCAAGACATACTTTTACTTTCTTTTCAGCGATCACTTCATCATCAAAATAATAACTACAACTACGTATTGGAAAAGCTTTATACAATGCCTTTAAAGTGATTCTTAATTGTTTTACATCTGTAAATGGTCCATAATATTTTGAGCCATCTTGAATTACCTTTCTCGTTAATAATACTTGGGGAAACGGCTCATTAGTAATTCTTATAAATGGATAAGTTTTATCATCCTTTAAATCAATATTATAACGAGGTTTATATTTTTTAATTAGATTAGCTTCTGTGATAAGAGCTTCCACTTCATTTCTAACAATTATCCAATCTACATCCACAACTTTTCTTAATAATGAAATAGTTTTAGCTTGACGATGTTTTTTGTTCTGGAAATAGGATTTAACTCTATTTTTTAGGTTTTTTGCCTTACCTATATAAATTATATCTTTATTTGCATTAAAAAATTGATAAACACCGGGATTATTAGGAATGTGATTTAATTTTTGCTGGATTAGACTATTCATTTATAGATATAATCTACAAATTATTTAGAAACTATTTTATCACTTCTAAAATATTTTATATCCAAATAGACTAATAATATACTTTAATTAATATTAATTAAAGTATATTATTATATATGTTTATACGGTTTTTATAATAGAATTAATGCTACAATTTTCATTAAACTATTCTTTTTTAAATTCTTGACACATTCCATTTTTGGCAGTAAAATCTTTTTAGTTTAGTATCATATGATACAAAAAGTGTTCATAATCCGAGGTAAAACATGACACTAAGACTAAACCTAATAAAGCGATTTATAATGGTAAGGGACATTTTTGCGCTCCTCGGGTTTAATTATTTTTTTAGTAATAGACACTCTATTGAATATTAATAATTACACTTTTACTACTAATAATTAAAACAATAACAAAAATTATAGATTATGAGAAATATATATATCGCAATTTTAATAATTTTTTCCGCAATTCTTGTTGCACAAGACAATTCTAATAAACGTAAGGTTTATCGTACTCAAACTGGAGCAATTATTCAAGCTCCAAAACCTATTTTTGAAATAAAACAAAAAAAGAAAAATAATAAAGCTAAAAGCGATATAGAAAGAGTTCAGGACAAAGTGAAAAAAGACAGATTCGAAGCAAAATACAAAGCAGAACTTGAAAATTTGGAATCTAAATTGGTTGAAATTATCGAAGAAAATAATAACCGTATTGCCGAACAAAATAATAATCGTACACCTGATACTGTATTTGTTTATACAACTCAATATGATACAACAACAGTATACGATACCACTTTAATCTATACCAATGCTACAACAACTGTTTATGATACCCTAATAATTAGCGATAGTCTATATATTACAAAATATGATACAACAGTAATTCGAGATACAGTTTGGGCATTCGCTACTGATACAGTTTTTATGTATGACACATCTTGGGTATTTGCATATGATACAACAATTTTAAAAGATTCTGTATGGGTATTTGCGTCAGACACTACTATTATCTACGATACATTAGTGGTTGCGAATAATGATACCGTTACTATCCATACTTATTCTAGTAGATTTCCCGATAATTTCTCACCTGCAATGTTAAATGAGAACTTTTCAGCTTTTCCAAAGTTTAAAACTTTAGCTGATGCTATTCGAGCTAGAGACACAGGTGATAAAACAGCACAAGGATGGATAAATCAAGCTTTAAATGCTGCTGGTGGTGATTGGTCCCAAGCTGAAAAAGAATATGCAAAATTGCAAGAAATATATAGCACAACAGTAGTCAAGGCAATTACTCGAGGACCTAAAAGTACAGATTTTATTGGACCTGATATGCAATATAAAAGTGTCGTATTCGATACCTTAAAAATTCTAACATTTGATACCACATTAGTTCAAGATACCGTTAAGAATCTTGTAAAACAAACCTTTATCAATTACGATACTACTATCATTGATGATAGACAAGACGTAATTGCTCACACAACACCCCCAGGTCATGAATTAATGATTACATATCATAATAATGGAGAGATTAAAGTAAAAGGATTGATGAAAGATAATAAGCGAAATGGCGAGTGGATGTATTACGACAAAAAAGGAATACCACTAAGAAAAACTATTTATGATATGGGTAAATTGATAGATGATCAATTAATTGTTCTGGGGGAAGAAAAAAAGAAAGAAGAAGAGATTCAATCACCACCACCTAAGCCAAAGAAGAAAAAAGGATTCTTTGGATTCTAAACTTAGATTATTTTAATCTTTGTGCTAATTCAACTAATACACCACCAGTAGATTTTGGGTGAATAAAAATTACCTTATACCCTTCTGCTCCAACAGTTGGTTTTTCACCAATAATTTCAATATTATTCAAGCTCAATTCTTTAATAGCTTCTAAAATATTATCTACTTCAAAACAAATATGATGAATCCCTGGACCATATTTATCAATAAATTTTGAAATCACTGAATTTTTATTAGTTGCTTCTAATAATTCTACCTTTCCTCTTGAAGTATCGTATATATCTGTGATTACATCCTGTTCATCCACAACTTCAGTGGAAGTATTTTTTATATTCAAGATATGCTTCCAAAATGGAGCATCAGTCTTAAGGTTTTTCACAGCAATACCAATATGTTCTATACCAAGAATTTTCATATTATTAGAAAAATAAATTATTATTTAAAAAATTAGATTATATCACTACAGTCTGAATTTAAGCTTAAACCCAGACCTATAGCTTTATTTAATACAATTCTACCTTCATCTATAATTAAACCTAAATAGGGATCATTTTTAATAAGTAAATTTCCATCAAGGTCTACTGCATCAACATCACCAGCTAATTGAGCCGCTGCTGTAATCCCAACTGAAGATTCAACCATACATCCAAGCATAATTTTCATATCATAATATTTTGCAAGTTTAATCATACGTTGTGCTTCTTCTAATGAGCCACATTTCATTAGTTTTATATTAATACCATCAAATACTTTAGATATTATTGGTATATCATTCGATACTAAACTATTTTCATCAGCATAGATTTTCAATGGTGATTTTTTTCGTAAATTAGCAGTCTTAGTTAGTTGACTGGACGGAAAAGGTTGTTCAATAAACTCAACATTCTGATCTGCCAACCATTTTACTAACTCCAATGCTATACTTTCATCCCATCCCTCATTAGCATCTACTCGAATTAATTTGTCTGTATGCATCCTAATCTCTGAAATAATATCTTTATCCATTTTTTCAGTACCAAGTTTTACTTTTAAAATTTGATAAGGTTCTGCTTCTTCTATTTTAGGGCCAATATCTTCTATATTACCAATTGCGATAGTAAAACTAGTTTTTGGTAGATTATCATTATTAACACCTAAAAGTTTGTATACTGGCTGTCTTTGCTTTTGACCCCACCAATCCCATATTGCCATGGAAAAAGCTGCTTCTAAAGCTTTAATTCCCTTTAATTGTGGCTTTATATAATGCCATAATGCTTTCCTATCTGATGAATTAGCAGGTAGAATAATTTTTTTATTTAATACTGTTAATATTTTCTGTACTGTTTCACCGTATCTTTTTGATGGTGCAGCCTCACCTCTACCTATAATTTCACCATCACGAATATAAATAAAAATACTATCATACCAATTATTTGAACCTCGTGAAATTCCAAAGGTATGTCTAAGATGAATACGATATTTTGAAAACGTTATTTCCATATGTCAATAGCCCCTTCAATATTTTCAATTAATTCTTTATCTTTAAACCTTATCAAATCAGTCACAGGTAAACCATAGTTATTTTTTGAAACTTGACAAATTTTAGTTGCAGAAGAGTTATCTAGATTTAAAGTAATATAATTAATTCCTAAGTAGATTGTATCTTTAAAAGGACTCATTAGATTAATATACGAATCCATTAAGAACTTTAAATCTGGAAATTTATTTCCAGCACAGTCTAATTTACGATTAGGTTCATGTGTAAAAATTAAATAATCTGGCATAGATCCATGAAGAAGACCTAATGTTACACCTGAATATAATTCGTTATTCAATGCACCTTGACCTTCAACAATGGCCAACTCTGTATCATCAGGAAGTTGATCTAAACAATATTCAATTTCACCTGCCATAAAATCAGAAATAACAGCATCGATTGCGACTCCATTTCCTTCAAGCATAATTCCAGTTTGACCTGTCGGTATAAATTCAACTTTTCGATTACGTTCTCTTAATAAATGAACTAATTCTAATGCCGTAGTCATCTTACCGGAATCACAATCAGAACCGACAATAAGTAATACAGGGAATTTTCTATTTTTCCAGGTCCCTTTAGGAAAATTAGGTGGATCTGGTGGGCGTCTGAAATCTTTAATTTTCACACAATTTTTTTTAGCTAATCTTGATAACTCTGGATCATCATTTAAAAAAGTATGCATTCCACTTAAGATATGGCAACCAGCATTAAGACCAGAAATTATTTCTTTTCTAGATACATCATCAATTTGACCACCTTGTGGTGCACTACCTATAACAAGATGAGTAGGTGAGAACTTAATTAGTTCATTAAAATTAGAAACGCAGGGTATATTGCCACCCCATCCTAATACTTGATCAGATGTTTTACCTGTTTGTGTTGGGTCAATAACGCCAATAACGTTTTCAGATTGATAACGAATTAATGCATTACCAGTCTTACTTAAAATATAATCAAAAGATTCTAATGCCAGTATAGCGTACCGAGGCATTTAAGAACGAAAATTTGCTTTTCTTTTTTCAATAAATGCTTTTAAACCTTCTTTTGTCTCATCAGTATTAAATAATTTACTAAAAGCTTTTACTTCTATATCTAAACCATCAGTAAGTGCATAAGATGAAGATTTATTTATACAACGTAATGATTCTGCAACGGAATTTGGGCCATTAGCTAAAATTAGATTAGCAAATTTTATAGTTTCTTCTAATAAACTATTTTGAGGAAATACTTTATTTGCTAAACCAATCCTATATGCTTCTTCAGCATTTATCATATGGCCACCTATGATTAACTCTATAGCATTGCCCTTACCTATAATTCTTGGAAGACGTTGGGTACCGCCCCATCCTGGAATTAAACCTAGTTTAACTTCAGGTTGAGAAAACATAACATTTTCACTGACAAATCTAATATGGCAAGCCAATGCTATTTCACATCCTCCGCCTAAAGCAAAA